>Ga0164318_10003996_pt1 | contig 14075 bp, 11 predicted proteins | sample GuaBasSedimGuay9_FD_113734 | JGI IMG/M metagenome (GOLD analysis project Ga0164318, IMG submission 113734) | Subseafloor sediment microbial communities from Guaymas Basin, Gulf of California, Mexico - Guay9, Core 4571-4, 0-3 cm | ecosystem: Environmental > Aquatic > Marine > Hydrothermal vents...
ACATATACTGCAACTCCAAATATTATAATTGAGATTGAATTCCTTATCAGATTTGAGTTTATCATTACAAGTATGGCAATCAAAGCAATAGAAATCCAATAGCAAATTGCTAAAATGTTCCTTAGTCTATTTTTATATTCAAAAAGAAGTTTCTCCATTCATTTAGTTTGTTTGCATCAACCAAGCTTGTGCCTAACTTGTTTATATGGTTAATACAAATTGAAAAAAACTAACTAATACATGCTTATTTCGGAAGTATTAGTTAATAATGTCAAGTTTGCTTAACGACGTTTATTTTTTTATAAAAGTAAAAAAAAATCCTTAAATATCCAAATCGTCTAAAGGACTTCTGACATCATTAATTCGTTTTTTAGAAATGTGTGTGTATATTTCGGTTGTTTTTATGCTGTTGTGTCCCAAGAGTTCCTGTATCACTCTTATGTCAATCCCTTTTTCGTGCAGATGGGTGGCATAGCTGTGCCTTAAACCGTGCAATGTTATCTTTTTTGATATGCCGGCATCTTTTTTGGCTCGTTCAAATATGCTTCTGATTGACGACGGAGAATATTGTTTGCCGCCGGCGCCCTCAAATAACCATTTTTCAGGCCGATATTCTTTATAATATTGCCGTAACATTAACAGTATTTTTTCGGATAATCCGACATAGCGGTCTTTATTCCCTTTTGATTGTGAAATTTTTATTGTTTTTCTCTCGGAATCGATGTCTTTAATTTTAAAATTAATCAATTCGCTTCTTCGTAATCCGGCAGAATAAATAAGACTGATAATGGTTTTGTGTTTTATGTTTTTTATTGACGTAATTATTTGTTTTACTTCTTGTTGTGACAGAACATCGGGAAGTTGCTTTTGTTTTACAGGTCTTTCTAAAAGATTAATATTCAGGTTTTTGTTATAAATTTTTTGATAAAATGTTTTTAAAGCGTTAATCAGTTGATTCTGATATGATATTGATAAATTATTCTTAATGACATACTCTGTATTGAAATTTCTTATATCATTTAAGCTGATTTCATCAGGCATTTTTGTAGGGTAATATTCAAAGAATTTATTTACTGAATTGAGATAGGTTTTTATGGTATTAGGGCTGAAACGCTTTTCTGTCATAAATTGTTTGAATTCAGAAACGGATTTTTGCACTTCGGGAAGCATATTATTGTTGCTTTTATTTTGTATAATGTTCGATGTGCTTTTTCCGTAATTTTTATTCAGAAGTTTTACATTGTGCTTTTCACATAATGTCTTCAGTTGTTTCCAATTTTCCTGTTTATAGGGCAGATGCCACGATTTTAATGATTTGCTCCATTTCCTTCCTCTGATTTTTTTAATGAAATTATTAATCTCCGTATTATATTCATAAGTTAATTTTATGCGTATTTCATTTTTATGAATTATTTTTTCTGCGATAAGAGTTTTCATTCATTAAAATAAGATTGATAAATATTGCAAATATAAAAAGAAAACTAATCTTTTTTATATTTTATAATTCAGAGATGCTGTTTAAAATTGAAAATAAATAAACGGTTGCAGATCTGCGGTACGAGCTTGCCAAATAATAAAAACGGCAATAACAACCGTTGCGACTTTTGCCCATTGCGGGAAGTTGATAAAAGTTTGTTTGTAAGCATCTTTTATTTTTACCGGTAACCAATGAATAATCATAGCTATCAGCATTAAACCGAAAATATTTTTGTAGGCAAGAATGACTTCTCCGATTTGCGAAAAGTTAAATGCATGAGTAATTTGGTGCATAATGCCGTTTGCCGCTTGCATACTTTCCGACCGAAACCAAATTCGTGTAGCGGTAATAAAATTAAAGGTCAGAAAAATGGCATAAAATCGTACCGCCCAATGTTTGCTGTCGGCAAAAGGGCTTATTTTTCGCCAATATTTGTAAACGATTAATCCGATACCGTTTAGTCCGCCCCAAATAACAAACTGCCAACTTGCTCCGTGCCACAATCCGCCGAGCAACATGGTAAGCATCAGGTTGAAGTTCGTACGCGCTTTGCCTTTTCTGTTTCCGCCGAGGGGAATGTACAAATAATCTTTCAGCCATGTGGAGAGCGAAATATGCCAACGTTTCCAGAATTCGCCGGTATGCAAAGCTTTGTAAGGTGAATTGAAGTTAACCGGCAGGCGAAAACCCATCAGCAGAGCAACGCCAATGGCTACATCGGTGTAGCCGGAAAAGTCGGAATATACTTGTACGGAATAACCGTAAAGAGCCATCAGATTTTCAAAACCGCCGTAGGTCGTCGGATTGCTGAAAACACGGTCGACAAAATTGACGGCAATGTAATCGGCAATCACAAGTTTTTTCAGTAATCCGTTGAGTATCATAAAAATTGCCATTCCGAATTCGGCTTTGGTAATATTGTATTTTTTGTAGAGTTGCGGAACAAATTCCGATGCACGTACAATGGGACCGGCAACTAATTGCGGAAAAAACGAAACGTAAAATCCGAAATCTATAATGTTTGTTACAGGTTTTATTTTCTTTCGGAAAACATCAATGGTATAACTGATGGTTTGGAAAGTGAAGAAAGAAATTCCGACGGGAAGAATGATTTTATCGATGGTGAAATGAGTTCCGGCAAATTGATTGGTCCATTTAGCCAATAAATCGACCGGTTCGAGGTGTATTCCGAAAAGGTAATTAAAACTTTCCGTAAAGAATGCGGAATATTTGTAATATATTAAAACCGAAAGGTTTACACTGACACTTAAAGCAACTAAAAGTTTGCGCTTCAAATTTTTATCGGAATGATAAACTGCTTTTCCTATAAAAAAATCGACAATGGTTGAGAAAATAAGCAAAAGAAAAAAGATGCCGCTTGTTTTGTAATAGAAAAATAAACTGACTATAAAAAGATAGGCATTTCGCGGTTTTTCCTTTTTGTAAATGATTGAATATGCTGCGTAAATAACAGCAAAAAATAACCAAAACCACAGTCGCGTAAAAATCAGCGGATGATCTTTGTCAAAAAGAAAGATATTTTTAATAAAATCCTGCATAAATTAATGTGTGCGAAAATATAAAAAATCTACGATTTTAAGTTTTTTTCGATATAATTATCATAAGCTTTCAGCAAAGCATTAAAAAATAAGTTTCCTTTGATAATGTATCCTTTTTTTGTGAAGTGAATAAGGTCATTTTGCATCAATTTATCTTTGTGCCAAAGATAAGATGAATTGTAGCCGCCCATCACTTGATAAAAATCCCACACACCGCAATTGTATTTTTTTGCGAGTTCTAAAATTACTTTTTCGGCATCTTCGGTAAACGGCAGCGGGTTTCTGCGATGAAAATAACAATCGTTAGGAACAGTAAGCAGTATTGCCGCATCGGGTACGGCTTTTTTTATTCTGTTCAGAAATTCAATATAATGTCGTTTGTATCTTTCGGGATAAAAAGTTTTAACGTAAGTATCATTTGTTCCGATTGAGATAATCACTAAGTCAGGATTTACGACGGATATCTGTTTTTCAAGTAAATTGCATTTCAGAAAAGACGGCAAACTTGCTCCTGAAATTCCGGCATCGGTATAAACAATTCCGGAGTAAGAATTTTCAAAATCAATACCGTAAAGTGTGAACCGGTGTTGCGATGTATCGGTTTTTACAATTTGCAATTTTACCGGGTTCAGAAAATTTTCAGTTTTAATAAGTGTATATCCGTCATCGGGAAATTCTGTTATTTTATAGCTTGAGCTGTCGGCAGAAAGTCTTATTTTATAGGTATCTTCAGACGTATCATGAAATATTTTTATAATATCGGTTTCGTATTTTTGATAGTTCGGATTTAAAGTTATCGTAATGCTTGCCGTGCTGTCTTTTGTTGTTGCTTCAATACCGAGCATTCCGAGATTGCAATTTTTGTGTTCAACATTTCGGCATGTTTTCCATTCGCCTGTCCACTTAATGCGATAATTTTTAGGTGTGTAAGTTTTGGACATTCCGTAGGGGAAAATTATACCTCGTCCGCCCTTAAGTCCGGGATAAAAATTTTGCATTTTTTTTCGACACACACCGGAATAAATTCCTGCCTGAATATGCGAACCGCCGAAATGTACAATATTAATTTTTTTTTCTCCTTTTAATATTAAAGTGTCAAGCTTTGAAAACAGATTTTGAAAATCGGAACTGTCACCCGGAAAAATGATTTTATTTTTATCGTAACGAATATAACGGTAATCAGAATATTCTGTGTAAGGATAAGCATTCTGAGCAAAAATAAATTCAGAAGGAAGAATTATTAAGAAAGTATAAAGTATAAGCTTTTGAATCATTTTTTCTTTTTCAAATACCGGTTATACTCATACATAAAGGCATTATAAAACATTTTTGCAATGTAACGTGCACCGCGTGGTGTAAAATGCGTAAAATCTTTTTCTCCCAAAGGCGGGTCGTAAAAAACCCAACTCGGCATGGAGTTTTCGCCGCCCATGGCTTCATACATATCCCAATAAGCACAATTGTTCTCAAAACTTGCTTGTTTTAAAGCATCGCGAATTAAGGGGACATTCGGGTAGGTAACATAAGTGTCGCCTTCTTTTTTTGACATATCCGCCAAACCTATGACCATAATCGTTAAATCGGGAGCAATTTTTTTTAAAGTTCGAAGTTGTCTTGAAAATGCTTTTCGATAATAATTATAACTTTCTCTGACATTGGGAACGGTGTTTCCTCCGAATTGTAAAATAAGCAGTTTAGTATTTAATTGTTGATACATTCGGCTCAACATATTTAAATCCATTTTTGTGAAAAACAAACCGCCCGAACCGCGCATGCCGATGTTGTCAATATTAATTCCCGAATACCCTTCAAGGGAGAAACCGTATATATCAGGGCTGTCTTCGGCTTCAAATTCAAATTTTAAATTTTTAGGTGTTGTTTCAAAATTCCACGTTTTTATGTGATAATCATCAGAAACGGGCAGGACGGATTCGTCAATTAATTGCTCATCGGCGTAGGTTTTTATTTTAACATCGGTTTTGTTATACCCGTAGTACATTTTACATCGTTTAAACTGTTTTGAAGGTCTAAAAGAGTAGGGTGATTCTGAAATGTCAATGCTTGCGTAATGCATTAATTTATGCGGCATTAATTCTTCTTGGTTAAATGTTGTTTTTAATGAATCCGGAAGTGTGTCGTTAACAATGGGAGTGAAACGTGCAAAATTACCGAGCATACCGTAATGATTATGTTTTACAATTGTATCACGTCTTCCGTAAACAGTATAGCGTTTCCATTCTCCGCTGACGGATTGAATCATCGGTGATTTAAAATCAAATGCTTTTAAAGCAGGAACCAAACCCGGACCGACACCTCCGAATTGCGATTGCAATTTGTATCTGAAATAATCGGTAATACGATCGGTTTCTATTTGAGAATCACCGTAATGCATTATTCGGACAATTTTTTTCTGATTCTTGATATTTGAAAGAACGGCAAAAAATTTATCCAAACTTGAATGCGAATTATCTGGAAATTCAATATATCGGACAACCGAATCAATTTTAACGGGCATCGGTTTATAATAAACATATTGAGAATCAATCATGACGGAATCAACAGGATCTTTTTTTTTCGGTTTTTGAATATTGACGATGTCTTTGTCTTCCGGAATATCCGTGCCGTTAATAATATCCGAAATATCAACTTTCGTTTGTTTAGGAGGATTAATTAAATCATCAATCGTAATAAATTTAAGTGTAAAAGAATCAGTTATTTTTATTCCTTTTGAAGGAAAAATAACGGATAAAAGCAACAGGATAAATAATGCCGAAAGCGTAAAAATCAGAACTTTTTTAGGAGTCATCGTTCAGGATTTTGGGAAATTTATTTTTTCTTAATAATAATTTCCTGACCGATTTTTAAACCTCTGACATCTTTATCCGAGAAACCGTTAATCTTTTGAATGTCATTTGCTGAAACATTGTCAAATTGTTTCGAAATTACCCAAAGATTATCACCGGGTTTAATTTTATAAACAACATATTTGTTTTTGTCAGGTTTTACAATCGGCTTATTATGAATGGTCGGAATATTGGTTTTTTCTTTTTGGGCAGAAGTCATTTTGTTAATTTTCTGATAATGAGCAAATTTTTTAATCGGAACCCAAACGGCTATTTTTTGGCCTATTTGCAGTTTTGTACTTCTCGTATTGTTCCAGTATTTTAAGTCATTTACCGAGCAATCATACCATTCTGCAATGTTGCTGTATGTGTCGCCTGTTTTTATAGCGTAATATAATTTTTTCTTTCCGTTAGTACTCGGCGGCGTGTAATTATAATTCGTGTAGGGACGATCACTTTTTGAAGGTGAAATTAAACTGACTTGTTCATTCAAATAAATGCTGTCTTTATATTGATATATTTCGTCTTCGGAATTTAAAAAACTACTGACTTTATCGAACGGCAGTCTTAAAGGGTAGGGTTTATAATTTCCCGGAATAATGTCACGTTTATATTGCGGATTTAATGTTGCGAGTTTATCATAATCCATTTTTAAATACTCGGATACTTGATGAAGATTAAGCTTCTTATGAATCATAACAGTGTCGGTTAACATATCCATGTCAATTTTTTTCGGTATAATGTTATGTTCTTTATAATAATTCATAGAATACAGTGCCGCGATATAGGCCGGAATGTATCCTCGAGTTTCACGCGGGAGATACGGATAAATTTCCCAAAAGTTAGTTTTACCTCCCGAACGTTTAATAGCTTTTTTTACATTTCCGGCGCCGCTGTTATAAGCTGCAATTGATAATGTCCAATCACCGAATATTTTATACATATCTCGAAGATATTTGGCGGCAGCTTCGGTGGATTTTATAACATCCATACGTTCATCAATATATGAATTAATTTCAAGCCCGTACATTTTTCCCGTAGGATACATAAATTGCCATAAACCGACTGCTCCGGAACGAGATCTTGCTCGCGGATTAAGAGCTGATTCTATAATGGGCAAATAACCCAGTTCTAAAGGCAGATTATATTTATCGAGAATTTGTTCGAAAAAGGGCATGTAATATTGAGAAATACCCAGTAAATATCTTCTTGATGCCGTGTTTTTTGAATAAAATTTAATCCATTGTTTTACGGTTTTATTATAGGACATCGGAACAACCGTCGGTAATTTGAATAATCGTTGAATATAAACAGAATCAGGAATTGTTTCAGTATCAGTATTTACGGGATTATTAAAATTTGTATGGTCTTTTTCGGTTAAACTTCTTTTTACATACCAATTATTTACCAGATCATCTAAATATTGGGTTTGTTGAGTTAATGCATCAAAATTTTCAGAAGTTGTATCTTGCTTTTTTTGAGCTTTAACAGCTGAAAAAAATGTCGTTAAAAATAGAATTATTAAAAAGTAGTTTTTCATTTTTTATTTTAAATTAAAACAAAAGGTTAAACCGATGGTGTTTTTTTTCATTTTTCCGTATAAAGGAATTATTTCCGGAGATATTTTTAAAGATAAATCATCGCTGACATCAAAATCGGACAATTCGGCATCAACGGTTGCATCAATAATATTTAAACCGTATACGGCTAAAAAAATGACAACTGATAAATCTCTGTTTCTTCTGGTTGAATTTTTATATTCAAGTAATCTGTCGGTTGATATTTCATCACTGAAAATAGTTTCATCTAAAGTGGTATCAATTCTTTGTTGATATCCGGTTAAAAACTTATGATATTGTTTGTTGTTATATTGAAAAAGGAAAGCAGCTGTACCAAGTGCAGAATAAACGATAGGTACTTTCCAATATTTTTGGTTGTAAACCTGACCGGCACCGGGTAAAACGGCTGAAAATAAAGCGGCTCGTTTAGGATGTTTCTTTTTTGATACAAGAACCGTTACTTCTTTACCACCTTCATAAATCAAAGTATCCGGATTGTTTTTATTGACAGAATCCGGCTGAGAATAGATTATTCCGGAAAAAAATATCAGACTAAAAAAAAAAGTTATGGTAAAAAAAGACCTCATATTTATTTTATGCTTGAAAGAAGGTTCTTTATTTTTTGAAACTCTTCATCAGAAGTAAAAGCTATTGAAATACTTCCTCTGCCGGCATTATTTCTTTTTATGTTTACCGTACTTTTAAATACTTCTGATAAATTTTCTTTTAATGTAACGAATTCTTCAGGCAATTTATTTTTCAGTACTTTTTTAGCTTCTTTTTTTATCGGGAAATTTATATCACGTATTAATTTTTCGGTTTCTCTTACCGATAGTTTATTCGAGATAATATTTTCGTAGATATTGACTTGTTTTTTAGGATTTTCAACAGTGATAAGTGCTTTTGCATGTCCTTGTGTTATCAATTTATTTTGAATAGCTGATTGAATTTCAGCCGGTAATTGTAAAAGTCGCAAATAATTAGTAACCGTAGTTCTGTTTTTTCCTATTCTGTTTGCTAATTTATCTTGAGTTAAATTACATTCTTCAATTAAGCGTTGGTATGATACAGCAATTTCTATGGCATTTAAATCTTCTCTTTGAATGTTTTCGACCAAAGCCATTTCCAGCATGGCACTGTCATCAGCTTTTCTGATAAATGCAATAATCTTTTTTAAACCGGCATCTTTTGAGGCACGTAATCTGCGTTCACCTGAAATGACCTGAAATTTTCCGTTTTTCAGTTTCCTAACCGTAATCGGCTGAATGATACCGTGTTGTTTTATTGATACAGTGAGCTCTTTTAATGCTTCTATATTAAAATCTTCACGCGGTTGAAACGGATTTATTTCAATATCATTAATATTAATTTCTGCAACTGCACCTGTAGATATTGCTTCTTCAACAGGTTTTTTTTCGTATTGTGTCGTATCGATTAAGGCTCCTAAACCTTTACCTAAAGGGCTTTTTTTTGCCATATTAATTGTCGTTTTTATTTCTTTCTAATAATTCTCTTGCTAAATTCAAATAATTGATAGTTCCTTTTGAATTGGCGTCATAATTGATTGCCGGTAAACCGTAACTCGGTGCTTCGCTCAATTTAATATTTCGTTGAATGATGGTATCAAAAACCATACTTTCAAAATGTTTTCTGACTTCTGCAGCAACATGGTTGGATAATCGAACACGCGAATCGTACATGGTTAATAAAAATCCTTCAATTTCTAATTCAGTATTGATATTTTTCTGAATCATTTGGATGGTGTTCAAAAGTTTCCCCAGACCTTCGAGTGCAAAATACTCACATTGCACCGGAATAATTACGGAATCGGATGCTGCTAATGCATTCAATGTTAATAAACCTAATGAAGGAGAACAATCAATTAAAACATAATCGTATTCATCTTTGACTTTTTTAACGACTGTATCTAAAAAATATTCTCTGCTTTCTTCTCCTAACATTTCAATCTCTGCACCTACCAAATCAATGTGTGAGGGAATAATATCTAAACCGGGTGTTTTCGTCTTTATAATAACTTCTTTCGGTAAAATTTCTCCTATAAAACAATCGTAAATACTGTATTTAATATTTTTCAGATCAAGACCGATACCGGAAGTTGCATTTGCTTGCGGATCAAAGTCGATAATTAACACTTTCTTTTCAAGAACGGCAAGACTTGCTGCCAAATTGATAGCAGTAGTTGTTTTTCCTACGCCGCCTTTTTGATTTGCTAATGCAATAACTTTTGACATTCTTTAAGATATTTAAAAGTTAAAATTTGATATTGATGCAAAAATATAACTTTTATCGATATAATTCTTTTTTTGTTAATATCTTTTTCAGATGCTTTTCAAGAGGAAAGATTAATTGTCAGTGTCTTTGTAATATACTCCGGCACTTTGAATATAACGGTTTTGCCAATCTCTGTTTCTGACATCTTTCAATAAATCAAAAAGATGCTCACCGATAAAGAAATCACTTAAATTTGTTATTCCGTAAGGTTTCAGCAATTGAATTTGACCTTCGGAAGGCATCCATGTTATTTTATCATCGGGATTTTTTGCCCAACCTTTATCTTGGTTTCGTTCAGGATCAAAGAACGGATATTCGGAATATTTTAATCGCCATAAATTGGATAAAATTGCCTTTGTTTTATTTAGTGTAAATTCTTTGATGCCTTCATTTGTAATTTTATTAGGAACTTCAAAAACATTATATTTTTGAATTAAATTTTCTTTATCCGGATTTGCATTAGAATTTTCTGTTCCCATTACTTGTCTTATCCAATCATCCTGAGGGATGTGTTGAATTTCATAGCCACCATCGGGTTTTGGTTTTACGATGGCTGTTTGTATCAAACTTCCGTTAAGATTTGCCATTAAACGAATTGCAAAAAACCATTCTTTTTTTGTTTTTTCTTTTTCTCCGAAGGCATTTACTTGTGCGTATAAATCGGATAATGAGAGGATTAGTGCTAATATTAATAGTGTCTTTTTCAATTTAGATATCTTTTATTCTTAGTAAACTGCAAAATACGTGCTAATATTATTATTTTATCCTTGAAATTTTATATCTATTTTTGTAGTTCTTATAAAACTAAAATATGAAACACCTATGATAAAAATTTTAACACCCTAGGGAATGATTATTGCTTCCAAATATTAAGCAAAATGAAAAAAAATTACAAGCAGGTGTTCCTATGTGACCTTAAATAATTAATAAAAATAAACACATGAAATTTAATTTATATCAATATAAAAAAGAAATTCCCGAAGGAATATGTGTATTTGTCGGAGACGAATCAAGTTATTCGAAATTTTTGAACGATGAAAAACAAATTAAATATTTGAATTCACAATTTAAAAAAGAGAAAAACATTGTTGAAATTAATTTTTACGATTCAAAATTTTATTTTGTTAACTTTAAAAATGAAACAATTTCAAACAAAAAAGAGAAAATTCGTGCATCAGGAAGTAAAATGACATCTGTTCTTAATTCTGATAAAAATAAAGAAGTTAATATCATAGATGTTGATAAAGATGCTGATTTAATAAGCATTTTTACCGAAGGGATGATATTGGCAAACTACTCATTTACAAAATATTATAAAGAAGAAGAAAAGAAAAAGCCAATGCTTGAAATATTGAATATTTATTCTTCCGTATTAAAACAAGAGAATCTGTCAGAACTTGAAAAAATTACAAATGCCGTTTATTTTGCACGTGATTTAGCGAATGAACCTTTTTCAGGATTAAATGCTTTGCAATTTTCCGAGAAATTAAAACAACTTGCCAAAAATTCCGATTTAAAAATTGAAGTTTTGGATAAAAAAGAAATTGAAGAAAACGGTATGGGTGGTTTATTGGCCGTTAATAAAGGAAGTGAACTTCCTCCGACATTTAATATTTTAGAATGGAAACCTGAAAATGCCGTAAATTCAAAACCTTATATTCTTGTAGGTAAAGGAATTGTCTTTGATTCCGGCGGATACAGCATTAAACCTACAAAAAATTCCATGGATATGATGAAATTTGATATGGCAGGAGCTGCTGCAGTAGCAGGAGCAATGAAAGCTGTTTCCGAAAACCGGTTGCCGGTTCATATCATTGCATTAATTCCTGCAACCGATAATGCCGTTGATGCGAAATCCTATGTTCCCGGTGATGTAATTAAAATGCACAACGGATTATTTGTTGAAGTTTTAAATACAGATGCTGAAGGACGTTTAATTCTTGCAGATGCATTAAGTTATGCTCAAAAATACAATCCTGAATTGGTTATGGATTTAGCAACATTAACCGGTGCGGCGGCATATTGTATAGGAATTCAGGCTTCAGTCGTTATGGGAACGGCCGGAAATACGGTTTTTGATAATTTGAAGAAAAGCGGTGAGAATGTATATGAACGAGTTGTACGATTTCCGTTTTGGGATGAATATAAAGAAATGTTGAAATCTAAGATTGCAGATATTAAAAATATCGGAGGCAGTGAAGCCGGAGCAATAACGGCAGGCAAATTTTTAGAATATTTTACGGATTATCCGTGGGTTCATATTGATATTGCCGGTCCTGCAATAATAAATAAAAAAAATGCATACAGAACTGAAGGCGGAAGTGCATACGGTGTACGCTTACTGTATGATTTCTTTAAAAAAATGATATAAATAAATAATTATTTATGGAAAATAAAGCAAAGAAAATAAAAGTAGGTATCACACACGGAGATATTAACGGTATCGGATATGAAATTATTATAAAAACGTTAACGGATAAAAGGATAACGGATTTATGTATTCCTATTGTATACGGTTCTCCGAAGTTGGCTTCATATCACAGAAAATCCTTAAATATTGAAAATTTCAGTTTGAATATTATTAAGAGTCCTGATAATGCTAATCCGAAAAGACCTAATGTAATTAATTGTGTATCAGAGAATACACGTATTGAACTCGGTAAGTTAACAAAAGAATCCGGTGCTGCAGCTTTTGCTTCTTTGGAAGCTGCAACTAATGATTTAACGGAAGGAAAAATCGATGTATTAATTACTGCCCCGATTAATAAAAACAGTATTCAGTCTGATGATTTTAAATTTCCCGGGCATACCGAATACTTACAAAAAAAGACAAATTCGGAAGATGTATTGATGTTAATGATAGGCAAACGAATGAAAATAGGTGTTGTTACCGGACATATTCCGATTAAAAATGTTGCCTATGAAATTACGGAAGAACGAATTTTGAAGAAATTAAGAATTTTAAATGATTCTTTATTAAAGGATTTTACTGTCAGAAAACCGAAAATAGCTGTTTTGGGATTAAATCCGCATGCAAGTGACGGAGGAGTTATCGGTACTGAAGAAGAGGAAATCATTATTCCGGCTCTCAATAAAGCAAGAGATGAGGGAATAATGGCCGTCGGACCGTATCCTGCAGACGGTTTTTTCGGCTCCGAATCGTATTTAAAATTTGATGCAATATTGGCTATGTATCACGACCAAGGTTTAGCACCTTTTAAAGCAATTGAATTCGAATCAGCAGTAAATTTTACGGCAGGATTACCTGTGATAAGAACTTCTCCCGGGCACGGAACGGCATTTGAAATTGCCGGGAAAGGTGAAGCATCACCGGATTCATTCAGGGAAGCTCTTTATACCGCCCTTGAAATTTTCAAAAATCGAAAATTGTTCGATGAAATATCTGAAAATCCGTTAAAATAAGTTTTTAAGAGGTGATTAATATATTTTTTAACTTTTATGACTATTCGGATACTTACAGGCGTTTTTATTGCATCTTTTATAATTCAACTCGTGTATTATTTAATGGTTTATATACGAATTATTTTTCATCATAGAGCGCCGGAAAAAAAAGAAAATTTTGCACCCTTATCTGTGATTATAAGTGCCGGAAATGAAGCCGAAAATTTGCAAAATTTTTTACCCTTAGTGTTAAATCAGGATTATCCGGATTTTGAGATTCTTGTAATTAATGATAATTCTAAAGATGAGACAGCAAAAGTTTTATCGGAATTTTCAAGCCGATATGATAATTTGACAGTACTTGATGCTGAAAAAAATACTTCCGGTTCCGGGAATAAAAAAAGAGCACTTACTAAAGCAATTTTACGGGCAAAAAATGATTTGTTGGTTTTTACCGATGCTGATTGTTATCCGGTTTCAAATTTGTGGTTGAAAAAAATCGCATCAGCATATTCTAATGATACAGAGATTGTTATTGCGTACGGAGCGTATGAGTATCGTAAGGGTTTTTTAAATAAAATGATTCGCTTTGAAACTTTTTTTAATGCTGTTCAATATCTGTCTTTTGCAGATTTAGGTTTTCCGTATATGGCTGTTGGTCGTAATCTTTCATATAAAAAATCGGTTTTTTTAAAAACAAACGGATTTGAATCTCATAAAAATATACTTTCGGGAGATGACGATTTGTTTATTAATGAGGCTGCTGACAGAAAAAATACGAAAATAATTACGGATTTTGAAAGTAAAACGATTTCAATTCCGAAACACTCTTTTAAAGCGTACTTAATGCAAAAAAGGAGACATCTTTCTGCAGGTCTTAAATATCGTATCAGGAATAAATTTATTATCGGTACGGAAATAACAACTCGATTCTTCTTTTATC
>Ga0164318_10003997_pt1 | contig 14071 bp, 9 predicted proteins | sample GuaBasSedimGuay9_FD_113734 | JGI IMG/M metagenome (GOLD analysis project Ga0164318, IMG submission 113734) | Subseafloor sediment microbial communities from Guaymas Basin, Gulf of California, Mexico - Guay9, Core 4571-4, 0-3 cm | ecosystem: Environmental > Aquatic > Marine > Hydrothermal vents >...
AGCTGAACATCACCAGCGACGCGGCCGAGGAGCTCCAGGTTGAAGGCAGCTTTATCCTTGAACCGGTCACCGTCAAGGCCCGCCTCAAGCTCGACAAGGTGCCGATCAACCGCTACCGGCCCTACTATCATGCATATTTCCATGGTGACTTCAGCAGCGGCTACGCGGCCACGGGCGGCACCTTGAACTTCATCCAGAAAGCCGGGGAAAAAGCTGAAATAGGCCTCAGCAGCTGCACCCTGTCATTAACGGAACTGGAGATGAACGATCCCGGCGGCGCCAGGGTTCTGACCCTGCCGGAGTTGAAAATCACCGCCGAGCGAATCGACCTTGACCAGCGGGATGCCGTCATCTCTTCCTGCACGGCCCGGGACGGCCTGCTGGAAATTCTCCGCCGGTCCGACGGGCGTCTCAACCTGATGGATTTTGTCCCACCGGCAGCGGAAAAACAGGAAACTGAAAAAAATCCCAAACCGTCCTCAACCGAAAACCAGTCCTCAACATGGCATATCCTTCTGCAGCAGGGCCGCCTGGAAAATTTCCAGGTGAAACTGCAGGACCAGGCCCTGAAAACCCCGGCGACCCTGACAGCTGACCATATCAACCTGACCATGGAACAGCTCGGCTCCCGGCCGTCGGAAAAAGGCCGCCTCCATATTGATCTTGTCCTGGCCCGGGCGGGACAGCTGTCGGTTTCCGGCGCCGTGGCAATGACGCCGCCGGCAGCGGAACTGGACATCAGCCTCAAGAAACTGCCCCTGAAAGCTTTTCAGCCCTACCTGGGCGAAAACATCAACATGGTCCTGGTCAACGGCCAGCTGCAAACTGCCGGCCGGCTGCGTTTCAAACTGGAACCATCCCAGAAACCGCAGCTTTCCTACAGCGGCAGCGCCGGGATCAAAAAGTTGAAAATCGTCGACGGAGTAAAGGCGGAAGAATTCCTGTCCTGGCGGGACGTGTCCCTGCGCAAGCTCAGCTTCGCCCTCCAGCCCCTGTTTTTCAGCCTCGATGAATTAACCGCGGCCGGACTTAAAAGCCAGATCGTTCTCCTGCCGGACGGACGCTCCAACCTGCAGGTTATGATGGGGAAAAAACCGGCTGAAAAACAGGCTTCGGAGCAGAAAGCGGAACCGGCCGATCAAGCCCGACCGGAACCTTTTGAAATCACCCTGAACAAAATACGCCTCAAGCAGGGAGAATTCAGTTTCACGGACCAGAGAATGTCGCCGGCTTTCCACCTCAACCTGACCGACCTGCAAGGCCGGATTGACGGCTTGAGATCCAAAATACCGAAGCCGGCCCGCGTCAGCCTGAAGGGTCGCCTTAACGGCCAGTCGCCGGTTCTGGTCAAGGGTTCGGTCGCCCCCCTGGCCCAGGATCTTTTTGTTGATTTGACCGTTTCGGCCCGGGAAATCGGCATGACCACCTTTACCCCCTATTCGGGGAAGTTCATCGGCCAGACCATCGGCAGGGGAAAGTTGTACCTGGACCTCAGCTACAAGGTGGAGAAGGGAAAGCTGCAGGCGGAAAACCGGATTTTTCTCGACCAGTTTGACTTCGGCACCCAGGTTGACAGTCCCGACGCCCTCAACCTGCCGGTCAGGCTGGCCGTGGCCCTGCTGCGGGACCGGCGGGGTGAAATACACCTCAACATCCCGGTTAACGGCGACCTGAACGACCCCCAGTTCAGCCTCGGCGGCGTCATCGTGAAAATTTTTGTCAACCTGATTGCCAAAGCGGTGACCTCCCCGTTTGCCCTGCTTGGCTCCATTGTCGGCGGCGGCAGCCAGAACCTGAACCAGGTCTATTTTGATCCCGGCCTGGCCGAGCTGGCCGAACAGGCCAGAAACAGTCTGGACAAGCTGGCCAAAATTCTCTACGAACGACCCGGCCTGAAACTAGAGATTATCGGTCATGCCGATCCGGACAGCGACCGCCTGGCCCTGCACGAAGCCCACTTCCTGAAACTGCTTAAAACCCAGAAGTTTAAAGACGTGGTCCGCAAGAACAAGACCATCGCTTCGGTTGACGACGTCACCATTGAAAAGTCCGAGTTCAAGACCTATCTCTGGAAGGCATACAAGGCAGCCCCCATTCCCAAGCAGAAAAACCTGATTGGAATGGTGAAAAAGATACCACCCGAGGAGCAGGAACGTCTTTTGAAGGATTCAATCAAGATTGAAGATGGAGACCTTATGGAGCTGGCCCGGCAGCGGGCCCAGGTGGTCATGTCCTACCTGGCCGAAAAAGGACCCGTTGAAACCCAGCGCCTGTTTTTGGTGATGCCGGTATTAGATTCAGCCGGAGTTAAAAATCGGCGGGTTGAAATGAAGATCAAATAGGTGGTTTTGTTTTGCCCGCCAGGTCGGATGTGTCAACGAAAAAAAGGAGGGGTAAAAACCCCTCCTTTTTTAAACTTTATTAACTCCCAAGCCAGGCGATCAGCCGTCAGCCATCAGCGTTCAGCCCTGGAAAACCGGGGCCTTACGCTAAACCAACAGCCAACTGCCGAAAGCCATCAGCTTGATTTAGGCAACTTTAGCCGAATCGAACATCTTCCTCGGCTGCAGCAAGCCTACAGTATCTCAATGATGGCGGCTGCGCCCATGCCGCCGCCAATGCACATGGAAACAATTCCCCTTTTTTTCTTCCGGCGCTTGAGTTCATAAATCAACTGGGTCGTCAACTTGGCTCCAGTGCATCCCAATGGGTGGCCGAGGGCGATGGCACCACCGTTGGGATTGACGTCACCGTCCCAATAGCGTTTTTCCAGGCCCAGCTGCCGCAGGGAATAAATGCACTGGGAGGCAAAAGCCTCGTTGATTTCAAAAAGGTCAATGTCCTTGGTCTTAAGTCCGGCTTGTTTCAGAACTTTGGGGATGGCATAGGCCGGCCCGACGCCCATAATTTCCGGTTCCACTCCGGCAACGGCATAATGGGTCAGCTTTGCCACCGGATCCAGGCCGAGCTGCTTGGCCTTTTCCGCGCTCATCAACAAGGTGAAGGCAGCCCCGTCGGTCATCTGTGATGAATTGGCCGCGGTAACGACACCACCTGCCTTAAATGGCGACTTCAACTTCGCCATCTTTTCCAGCGACGTCGGCCAGCGCACCCCGTCGTCCATCTCGAAAGGAACCTCAACGTGAATTTTTTTGCCTTGTTTATCCGTGGTATATTTCCAGGCCATAATGGGAATGATCTGTTCCTTGAAGATACCGTTCTCATTTGCTTCATGAGCCCGCCGGTTGCTTTCCATACCCACCTTGTCCTGGTCCTCACGGGAGATATTGAATCTTTCCGCCACGTTTTCAGCCGTAATCCCCATGGACACATAGGTATTGGGCAGGTCACCCCAGCCCGGATGCGGCCTGAAAATGCTGCCGCCCATGGGAATATGGCTCATGCTCTCGGCTCCCCCGGCGATGATAACCTCAGACCAGCCGGCCTGGATTTTTGCGGTTGCATCCGCGATCGCCTGAATCCCGGAAGAACAAAACCGATTCACGGTCATGCCACAGGTCTCAATGGGCAGACCGGCACCCAGGCTGATAACCCGACCCAGATTCATGCCCTGTTCCGCTTCCGGGAAGGCACAACCGCAGATCAGGTCATCCACTTCTTCCGGTTTAAGCTTCGGCACCCGGGCCAAAAGCCCCTTCACCACCTGAATGGCAAACTCATCACTCCTGGTCTGGGCCAGGCCTCCCTTTTTATAACGTCCTCCCGGACTTCTCACCGAGGCAACAATGACTGCTTCCTGCATAATAATCCTCCATTTTTTTCATTTCAGAAGATCCGGCCGCGGGTTTCCCCGGCCGGTTGAAATATAAACTGTTAATTCCGCAACGGCTTGCCGTTTTTCAACATGTACATCATGCGATCCTGGGTCTTTTCCTCTCCGCACAAGCTGAGAAAAGCCTCGCGCTCCAGATCAAGGATCAGGTCTTCAGAGACAAAGGTACCCTCGGCGCAGTCGCCGCCGGAAATCACCGCAGCCAGCTTCCTGGCCACGTACTGATCGTAGTCGGAGATATAGTTGCCGGCTTTCATGTTATAGAGAATGGAATCCACCATACCCCGGAAATTTTCTCCCATCACCGGAATCATGGCCGGCTTCGGCTGCCGATAAAATTTGGCCAGACCCAGAACAACATTTTTGGCGTCATAAATCTGTTGATCCCGGTTCATGCTGATGCTGTCGGTTTTGCGGATATAGCCAAGCTCCTGGGCTTCCACGGCGCTGGTCGCCACCTTGGCCATGCCGATATTTTCGAACACTTTCTGAAAGTAGGTCTGCAGGTTGAGCCCGCTTGCAATCGTGCCTTCCGGGATACCTTCCGTGCAGCGGAGCATCAATTCCTTCGTGCCGCCGCCGGCGGGGATCACCCCGACGCCAACTTCCACCAGTCCCATGTAGGTTTCTCCATGGGGCTGACAGCGGTCGCCGTGCATGGAAACCTCACAGCCGCCGCCCAGGGCCATGCCGGCCGGAGCGGTAACCACCGGTTTGGAGGAATATTTGAGCCGCATGTTGGCATACTGAAAATCATGGATCATTTTATCAAGGATGTCCCAGTCACCCTGCTGGATGGTGACGAAAACCTGGAAAAGGTTGGCACCCACCGAAAAATTTGCTCCATGGTTGGCCACCACCAGGCCGAGAAAATCCTTTTCAACGATGTCGCAGCTTTCATAGATCATGGCGCCGACGTCACCGTCGATGGCATTCATCTTCGTGTGGAACTCCAGGCAGGCTACCCCGTCGCCAATGTCAATCAGGCTGGCACCGGCGTTGGAAGCTACCACCCGATTGCGTTCTTTCAGGGACGGCAGCAGAATAATCTTGGGATTTTCCGCCAGCTTGACATAATCCTTGGCGGCGAAGTCGTAATAGTAGCGACCGTCATCCTTCTGCAGGTAAAATGAAGTATGGCCGGCCTTGAGCATGTCGCTGATTTTCTTCGGCACCTTCAGCTTCAGCTCCTTCATCACCTTGACCACCTCTTCAACCCCCAAGGCATCCCAGGTTTCAAAGGGACCAAGCTTGTGATTGTAGCCCCACTTCATGGCGTTGTCGATGGCAACCAGGGTGTCGCAAATTTCCGGAATCCGGTTGGCGGCATAGATAAAATTGCGGCAGAGATACTCCCTGACCACCTCGGCCGCCACGTCGGTACCCCGGAAAAGGCAGCGCAGCTTGGCGGCAAAGCCGCCCGGCTCTTTCTTGGCTGCTTCCAGCGAGGCAAACTTGGGCTTTTTAAAGGGAACATATTCCATCTGCTGATAATCAAGGGCCAGTTTCACCCGTTTGCCTTTTTCATCCTTGGTTTTCTGGTAAAAACCCTTCCTGGTTTTGTTCCCCAGCCATTTGTTTTCCACCATCTTGACCATGAACTCGGTGGGAACGAACATCTCCCGCATCTCATCGTCGGTCACCGCCGCGTACAGGTTGTTCATGACATGGAAGCCGATGTCGATGCCCACCAGGTCCATGGTGCCGCAGATGGCCGAACCCGGCCGGCCGACGGCCTTGCCGATGATGGCATCCAGCTCCGGCACTGACAGCTTCTTTTTCTCCATGATGCTGATGGCATTGGCGATGTCAAAAACCCCGATGCGGTTGCCGATGAAATTCGGAACGTCCTTGCAGACAACCACCCCCTTGCCGAGAACGTCTTCACAGAAGGAAGACATGAAGTCAACCACCTCGGCATCCGTCTCCTCGCCGGGAATGACCTCTACCAGCTTCATGTAGCGGGGCGGATTGAAGAAATGGACGCCCAGGAACCGTTTTTTCAGCGTCTTCGGCAGGTTGGCGGCAATGTCCCTGATTGGCAGCCCGGAGGTATTGGTGGAAACAATGCTTTTGCTGCCCACCACCTTCGCCACTTTCGCCAGCAGTTCCTGCTTGATCTCCAGGTTTTCAACCACAACTTCGATCACCCAGTCCACCTGGGACAACTTGTCCAAATCGTCTTCAAAGTTGCCGATGGTAATCATTTCCGCGTTTTTCTTGCTGTAGAAGCTGGCCGGTTTTGACTTCAGAGCCGCCTTGAGACCTCGGGCGGCAAAGCTGTTGCGCCATTTTGGGCTTTCCTTGGTCAAACCCTGCTGCTGGTCCTCTTCCGTCAGCTCGAATGGCACGATGTCAAGCAGCAGACACTCGATACCGGCATTGGTCAGGTGAGCAGCGATGCTGGCACCCATGACCCCGGCACCTAAAACCGCAGCCTTTTTAATTTCATATGACATAGTCGTTATCCTCCTCAATGTTGGTTATCACGTTTAAACGCCAAATGAAGCATCCAGCATTTCAACCGCTGTTTTTTCCCTCATTTCGATGCTTTGGCACCGGGTTTTCAAAGTATGCAGCACTTCAACGGCAAAAAATTTCGCCGCTGACACCTTGCCTTCATAAAATGCCGCTTCGTCATTGTTGCGGGCCAGGGCCCGTCGGGCGGCGATGCCTTCCGCTCCGGCTTCCCCGTAAATTTTTTCCAGTTTTTCCACCGCTATGGCCGCGGCCTGCAGCAGCTGCCAGCCGACTACCAGATCACCAAAAATCATCAGGTAGGGACGGGCGTTGAGGATGGGAATCACCAGACCGGAACCCTCCGACCAGGCACCAAACTCCTTGGTCAGATTCCCTACTGCCTGCACCGCTTCTCCCAGCATAGCACCATATTTCCCCAAAAAGTCAATTTTCTGAACCTGGGCAACGGTCTTCCCCATTTCCTGCAGCAAGTTGAAAACGTTTTCCCCTTTTCGCTGGGCCAGCTTGCGGCCTACCAGGTCCAGGGCCTGGATGCCGTTGGTACCTTCGTAGATGCAGGCAATCTTGGCATCCCGCAGGTACTGTTCCACCGGATATTCACTGCAGTAGCCGTAGCCTCCGTACACGTCAATCGCCAGCGAACAAATTTCTATGGCTTTATCGGATGAAAACGCCTTGCATACCGGGGTCATCAATTCGGCAAAACCATGCCAGTAATTCCGTTGTTCCGGAGTTTCGGCAATTTCCGCCCGGTCGATGGAGTAAGCAACAAAATAGTTCATTGCCCTGATGCCCTCGACATAAGCTTTCATCCACAACAAGGTCCGCCGGATGTCCGGATGTTCGATAATCGCCACCGGCTTGGCAGCCGGATTGCTGAAATCCCAGATCGCCCGGCTCTGGATGCGTTCCCGGGCATAATTGAGCGCGTGCTCATAGGCGGCCGTGGCGTGACCGAGGCCCTGCATGCCAACTTCAAGCCGGGCTTCATTCATCATGTTGAACATGATGGCCATGCCCTGACGCTCATTACCCAGAAGCTCCCCGACACAGTTTTCTTCCTCGCCGAAATTCAGGGTGCAGGTGGCCGATCCCTTGATCCCCATTTTATGTTCGATGTTGCCGGTTTTAACATCGTTGGACTCTCCCAGGCTGCCATCGTCATTTACCTTTATTTTCGGAACGATAAACAGCGATATGCCATCGGTCCCGGGAGGATCGCCCTCAATGCGGGCCAGCACCGCGTGGATGTTGTTTTCAGTCAGGTCATGGTCGCCGCTGGAGATGAAACACTTGGTTCCGGTAATCTGGTAGCGGCCGTCCGGCAACCGTTTGGCTCTGGTTTTCAAGGCTCCCACGTCACTGCCGGCACCAGGTTCGGTCAGGCACATGGTGCCGCCCCACTGGCCGCTGTACATTTTATCCATGTATTTCCGCTGCTGGGCTTCCGTTCCATATTTTTCAATCAGCCCGGCGGCGCCGCAGGTCAAGCCTGGGTACATGCAAAAAGCAAAGTTGGCGGCATTGAACAGCTCGGCGCAGGCGGAAAACACCGTCAATGGCATGCCTTGACCACCCACTTCCACCGACCGGTGGGCGGCATTCCAGCCGGCCTCGCAGTACTTTTTGTAGGGTTCATGAAAACAGGGCGGTGCGCTTACCTTGCCATCCTCGAAGGTGCAGCCCTGCTGATCGCCCAGGCTGTAGGTCGGCAAAATTTCATTGACCGCCATTTTTTCCGCTTCGCCCAGCAGCATGTTGACATCTTCAACCGTGTAGTCCTGATACTTTCCGGCTTCGAACAACTTGTCGACCCCAAGCTGCTCAAAAAGGATAAACTTCTGGTCTCTGGTATTCACCAGTCCGTTACTCATTGTTTTTTCCTCCTTTTAAAATTATGGGTGATTGTTCATTCATTTATCAAATACTCCTTAAATTCTCTTCCATCGTCGTAATTTCAAGCTTTATCGTTCAAACTTTTTTCGGCCGTCAGTCCGTTTCGCAAAATGGTCAGGACATCGGCAGCATTTTTACTGAGGGAATACTTGCGGTTGTTGAAAACCCAGCAGCTGACAATTTCATCCATGCTGCCAAAAATGACTTCCCGGGCTACCTTTGTATTAATAGCAGCATTAAAATAGCCCTGGCGCTTAGCTTCATCAACCAATTCCTCTATTATTTGATAATACTGTTTCAGTGGGTCGGCAATGCCGGAACGGATGTAATTGTCCGACTGGCGAAGTTGAATCTGCAAAAAATTGGCCAGTGAAGGATTTTTCTCCAGATGGTTGAAATTGAAGTGCACCAGGGCCGAAAGCTTCTCCATGACGTCATCATAGTCCTCGAGCATAACCTTCAGCTGACTGATAAACTCGATCATTTTCTCACGAAACACGGAAACCAGCAGGTCTTCCTTATTGGCAAAGTAGAGATAAATGGTCCCATCGGCAATGCCGGCCTGGCGGGCAATCTTGGCTACCTGGCAGTTATGATAGCCATATTCAGCAAACGCTTCCAGGGCGGCATCGATAATGGCCATGTATTTCTCCCGCTTTCGGGATTCCACCGGTATTTTACTATTCATCATAAAGAGCATCCAACCGCTGCTGGTATTTGGCCGTGACGATCTTCCGCCGTAACTTCATGGTAGGGGTTATTTCCTCATCATCCATGGAAAAATCACTGTCCAGCAGAATAAACTTCTTTATCTGTTCGTAGCTGGGAATCTCATTTTCTTCATGCACCTTTTTGATCCGCTGCTCATATAACCGTATGATTTCAGGATCTTCCAGCAATCCCCGGATGTCGGTATAAAGGATGTCATGGCTCAGGGCATATCTTTCAAGGTTCTCAAAATCAGGCACCACCAGAGCGGAGACAAAGCGCTTCTTGTCACCGTAGAGCATGACTTCACTGATGTATTCATCTGTTTTCAGCAAATTCTCAAGGTGCTGCGGCGCGATATTCTTGCCCCCGGCCGTTACAATCAGGTCTTTTTTTCGGTCGGTAATACTTAAATAACCTTCATCGTCCAGCTTGCCAATGTCGCCGGTGCAGAACCAGCCATCCACGAAAGCTTCCGCGGTTGCCTGGGGATTTTTATAATATCCCTGGGTGACGTTCGGCCCCTTGACCAGAATTTCCCCGTCATCGGCAATCTTCACCTGCACCTCGGGAATAACCTTGCCCACTGTACCGAACTTGAGTTCCTCGGGGGTGTTCACGGCAATGACCGGCGAAGTCTCCGTCAGACCATACCCTTCCAGGATAAGATAACCGGTGGCATAAAAAAATTCAGCAATTTTTTTCGGCAACGGAGCACCGCCGGACACGAAAAAGCGCAGACGACCTCCCAGCTTCTTGCCCATTTTACTGAACACCAGTTTTTTAGCCAGACCGTACTGCCAGGCTAAAAAAGCGGGAGGAGTTTTCTTTTCCTCCTTGCAGGCGGCTATCTGATCGGCAATCCCGAAAGCCCAGAACATCAGCTTTTTCTTCAGCCCGGAACTCTGTATGGCGGCGTCATAAATTTTAGCGTAAATCTTCTCGAAGAGTCGCGGAACGCTAATCATGATTGTCGGCCCCACCTCTTCCATGTTCTGCGGCACGGTATCAATGGCCTCGGCGTAGGCAATGGTCGCCCCGGCACAAACCATCAGATAATAGCCAGACTGGCGCTCAAGAACATGGCTCAAAGGGAGGTGAGACAGGGCAATATCATCATGACCAACCGTCGCCCGGGAGAGGCTGCCCTGACAGTTGCTGTAAAAATTATGGTGGGTAAGCATTACCCCTTTTGGTTCCCCGGTGGTACCGGAAGTATAAATAATCGTCGCCAGATCATCAGGTTTTATTTTTTCAATGATTGCCTCCAGCTTGCCTGGATTCTCCTGCAGCCAAGCCTTTCCTTCCGCCTCCAGGAAAGAAAGGGTAATAACATTCTCATCGGCCAGCAAGGCATCATCAACCGGATCAAAAACCACGATGGTTTTCAACAAAGGGCATGATTCTCTTATTTCGAGAACTTTGCGCAGCTGCTCTTCAGTGGAAACGAAAATCAATCCTGATTCGGAATTATTAACTAAAAAGACGATCTGCTTGGGTCGGTTGGTAGGATACACGGGAACATCCGCCCCCCCCATGCTGAGCACGCCAAAGTCAACAAAAGCCCACTCCGGCCGATTTTCGGAAAGCAGAGCAATCTTATCACCCGGCTGAAAGCCACGGGAGAGCAAGCCGGCGGCAATGGAACGAACATGTTCCGCCCATTCGTTCCAGCTTATATCCACATACCGGCCACCCCGTTTAACCATCATTGCCCGCTGGTCACCATAACGCTTTACCTGATCAAAAAACACCTGAACAAGGTTCATTTCTCCCCTCCCTTCTATAAATGAATGATCACTCATTTATAGCGCTAAAACATTTTATCCGGCTTGTCAAGTGAAAAAGTCAATTTAAGGAGAATCCTTCTGAAGACAGCATGCGGAAAAAAATAATGCTGCACCAGCCGACTGGGACAAAACAGAGGCAAAACAACCTCGCGGCCCTCAAGCAACCTGCCGTAATCTTCCGGCAATGCCAGGTGAAACGTTGGCTTTTACCGCGTTTTGTGACAGAAATTCAGGAATAAGCTGTTAAGGGGCCACTACTCAAACCACTAGCAGCTCAAGCGGAGGCAAAATAGGCACAGGCTTTGGGAGTTGCCACCCTCCCCCGGGGGGTCCGGGCCAGGAAGCCAAGCTGCAAAAGGTAGGGTTCACAGACATCCTCCAGGGTATCGGCCTCTTCCTGAAGAACCGCAGACAAGGTTTCTATTCCCACTGGGCCGCCGTTGAACTTTTGGATAATCGCCAACATATACTGACGATCAAGGGGATCAAAGCCATAGGTATCGATTTCCATCTGCTCAAGAGCGTGGCGGGCCACGTCCGGCGTAATCATTCCCTGTCCATGGATCTGGGCAAAATCCCGCACCCTTTTCAGCAGTCGATTGGCCACCCGGGGGGTGCCCCGGGAACAGCTGGCAATCACTGCCGCCCCCTGGTTGTTGATGTCAAGATTCAGAATGGCTGCCGATCGTTTAATAATCAGGCTCAGATCATCAAGGCTATAAAATTCAAGGCGAAAAGTAATGCCAAATCGACCCCTGAGCGGTGAACTCAGCAACCCGGAACGGGTGGTGGCGCCAATCAGAGTGAAAGGAGGCAAGTCCAGGCGAATAGAGCGAGCGGAAGGTCCCTGTCCGATAATAATGTCCAGTTTAAAATCCTCCAGAGCCGGGTAGAGAATTTCCTCCACCGCCCGGTTGAGCCGGTGAATTTCATCAATAAACAGAACATCGCGTTCCTGCAGGTTGGTGAGGATGGCAGCAAGGTCCCCGGGCCGTTCGATGGCCGGGCCTGAAGTGGCTCGGACCTGAACCCCCATTTCCCGGGCAACGATATGAGACAGGGTAGTTTTTCCCAATCCCGGAGGACCGGAAAACAAGACATGGTCAAGCGGCTCATGGCGTTCGCAGGCGGCGGCAATAAAAACCCGCAGATTGTCCTTGATACGAGGCTGGCCGACATATTCTGCCAGCCTGGATGGTCGCAGGAAGGCTTCTTCAGGCAGGTCAGAGGCAAGCGGCTGCCGGTCAACCAGGCGATCATCATCCATTGTGCAACCCTTTCAAAACCTGCTTCAGCAGCTCCTCCACCCGTTCTTCGGGCTGGTCGCGGAGAGCCTGGTCAACAGCACTCAAACAGTCCGTCGGCCGGTAGCCGAGACTTTCCATCGCCGCCAGCAGTTCATTTCGCTTGGTGGACCCGGAGGACGAGGTCTGCATTTCCGCCTGGCTCCAGGAACCCGCATACCCTTTTTTCAACTCTTCTCCCAGTTCAAGCACCAGGCGCTGGGACAATTTTTTTCCCAGGCCGGGTATCTTGGCCAGCAGCTTGACATCCTGATTCACCAGCAGCTGTTCCAGTTGACCTACTTCAACCCGAGAAACTATATTGAGCGCCAGCTTGGGGCCAACCCCGGAAACGGAAAGCAGTTTCAAAAACATTTGCTGCTCATCCTGGGAATAAAAGCCATACAACTGCAGGTGATCTTCCCGAATGCGGGTGGTCACCCACAAGGTGGCCTGCTGCTCCAGTTCGGGAAGCTGGCGGTAGGTACTTCCGGAAACCAGCAAGCTGTAGCCGACCCCGGAGACATCAACAATAACCTGGTTCGGCAACTTCTGAATCAATCTCCCGGAGATGCGGGCAATCATAATGGCTTCACCTTCGCTTCCCAGTGCCGCAACTGCTGATGGTGATGGTGGCAGATGGCAACGGCCAGAGCATCGGCGGCATGTTCTCCAGCTATTTTCCGCTGGTTCAAAACCACGGCAACCATTTGCTGGACCTGCTCCTTGGTCGCTTTTCCATAACCCACCACCGCCTGCTTCACCACTGACGGAGGATATTCGGCTATTTCCAGCCCGTAGTTGGCCACGGCAACCATGGCCGCGCCCCGGGCCTGCCCGAGAACAATCATGCTTTTAACGTTATGGCCATAAAAAATACCCTCTACTGCCGCCTGTTCGGGTTGAAATTCACGGAGAATTTCCATGGTGGCAGCATAAAGGCGGGCAAGCTTTTGAGAGGTGGTTTTCTTCGCAGCCAGGGAGACCTGGGCATGGTGAACATGCACGAGGTTGCGGCCGTCGTTTCTCACCAGGCCGAAACCGGTTGAACTGCTGCCGGGATCAATTCCTAATATCAACATGCGCCGTTCAAAACCCGGGAACGGCATTCCCATCCAGACCCGGCAATACGGAAGCTACATTTCATGCGTTTCATCCCTGCAGCCGCTCAAGCAGTTCCATGTCAATATCGAAATTGGCGTAGACATTCTGCACGTCGTCGGAATCCTCGATTTTCTCCATCAGGCGCAGCATCTGCTCCGCCTCCTTCCCTTCCAGCTTGACAGTATTCTGGGGAATTTTGGTAATTTCCGCCGACACGTAGGACCAGCCCTTTTCATCAAAGGCCTGCTTCACCGCCTCGAAGTTTTCCGGCGTCGTGAGCACCTCAATGGTCCCGTCTTCAGCTATTTCTTCCACGTCATCGGCACCGGCCTCCAGGGCCAGATCAAAAAGTTCCTCTTCGTCAATGTTCGCCTTCTCAAAAACAATCAGTCCCCGGGTATCAAACATCCAGGAAACGCAGCCGCTTTCCCCGAGATTGCCGTTTCCTTTGCTGAAAATATGCCGAAGTTCAGCCGCCGTCCGGTTGCGATTGTCCGTCAGGATGTCGACCATAACCGCTACCCCTCCCGGACCATAGCCTTCATAAACCAGCTCTTCATAGGAAACCCCTTCGAGTTCCCCGGTACCCCGTTTGATAGAGCGCTCAATATTATCCTTGGGCATATTGACCGCTTTGGCAGCAGCAATGGCCGTGCGCAGGCGGGGATTGGCATCGGCATCGCCACCCCCCTGACGGGCCGCCACGGTTATTTCCTTAATCAACTTGGTAAAAATTTTCCCCCGCTTGGCGTCTACCGCCCCTTTGCGATGCTTAATCGAACTCCATTTATTGTGACCTGACATCTTCCCACCTTAAAAAATCTATTGTTATTAAAAAAACCAGCCAAGGCGGGCTTGGCGCCCGCAACCCAAATCAGGGTACCAGAGGGGTGTCAGGATGTTCCGGCATGGCTCTCGCTCATTCTCGCGGCACATCGTGTGCCGCTCCGAGGCGTCCGCCGCGAATCACATCGTGTGATTCGTTCGGCGGCCAAAACCGCTCTGAGCCAAGCCCG
>Ga0164318_10003998_pt1 | contig 14070 bp, 15 predicted proteins | sample GuaBasSedimGuay9_FD_113734 | JGI IMG/M metagenome (GOLD analysis project Ga0164318, IMG submission 113734) | Subseafloor sediment microbial communities from Guaymas Basin, Gulf of California, Mexico - Guay9, Core 4571-4, 0-3 cm | ecosystem: Environmental > Aquatic > Marine > Hydrothermal vents...
GGCTTTTCTGAGGTCCTGTCTTACAGAATTGGCGGCTATGGTAAAGCGGTAGCATTCCTCTGGTTGCCTGGATGTGGGCAGATAACAGACTGTTCTTATCTGAAACTGGGGAAGATGCGCCTTAAAAGGAAATAGCAAACCAGAAGAAGGGTCACTAAAGTGACAAATGAGGTTACCGCTTTTAAACCTTCCGAGCAACCGATATCTATCACAAAGCAGACCACAGCGGCCATGGAGAGGCCCTCCCGCACGGCTTCCTGAATCATAGGGCTGCGCAAGGCAAGAAAGGCGGTTAGGGCCAGGAGCACAAAGGTAATGTGGGGGTGAGGCAATCAGTTGCCTGGCAGCCAGTGATGTGAGGGATTTGGTCAGAACTAAGATGATAAGAATATCATTCCAGACCTTGGTTCTCATTGCTTTCTCTTGTTGCACTGCGATCTGGTTTACCTGCCTGGAAATGAGCGCCTGAATTTCCAGATATGTCTGGATAAGGAAAACGAGCGCTCACCTGCTGCCTAAATTGCCAGCGAAACGTTTGAGCCCAAACCTCTCACTATCTGGACTGGACAATTCCTTCTGCTATTTTCACCGCCCAAGTACCAATTCCCAGGACCCTTCTTGCATGTTCCTCTTTGTAGACCTCCCATGGTGATTTATGGGTAAGTTCATCGCCGTAGTCTGTAAAAATATGCTCTTCGAGCCCCAATATCCTGGCCCAATCGGCCAGCTTTTCTATACCCGCCATCTCTTCTTGCGTAAATTCTTTCTCTGTTAAAAGATCAAGGAGCAAACCCGATAGATCATGCGCTCTTACAGGAGGTCTGAACAGAGCAATGACGGCATTGCACGCGTTCTCCACCGCAAGCTGGCAGCTTCCTACACAGGCACGGCTCGGGCTTGCCTCAAAGACCCTCTTTGCCTCTTGGACATATCCATTTGCCAATTTAAGTCTGAAGTTTGCCTCTTCCATTGATTTCATTGCCAATCAAGCTCCCAATCTCTGCCCCTTGATTTTTTCCAGACCCAGACCCAGGTTCTGCGAACTCTCTTTCTAACAAGCCCCTCTCTCTCCATTATCTCTTTTATCCTCTCGAATTTTCTCTCGAGGTAACCCTGAGGGTCGAACAGGATTACAGCATCTATTGCAATATCCAGATAGACTGGCAGTAATCTGTGTTCAAACTCCTGCTCTGTTTTGGCCAGAAGCGACACTTTTGTCCCTATCCGTTTGGGAAGCAGTGACCTGAGGAAAATTTGCCTTTCGAAGGGATTGGAGGGCAGTTTCCTTGTGACGATGAAGATATCCCAGTCGCTGTCACTATGGGCCTCGCCTCTTGCTGTTGAGCCAAACATTGCGATGCCTATCAGCTTCTTGGCCCAGCTTGTCCCTGAAAGTCTGTACTACTTCTTGTAAGCCGGGTGGTGTGGCTTTTAGTATCTCACTTTTGGGTGTGGTGTTCATTCTCTTCCAGCAGCCGGTTTCCCCGGGACAAAATGGTTGGAGTTATCGGAGCAGGGAGGCGAGTTATCGTACTCCCTACAGCATTTCAGTGTCGTTTAGCAATTCTCAGAGAGCCCATCTCCCGATGGCAAACTCTTCATCTTGTGGAAAGGCCATCATTGTGACATAGCATTCGACTTTCGCACTATCATTTGGACAACTGCTACACACGCACGCACATCCCCAAAAGGCCCATTGAAATTGCTATGTATCAAACAGCCAAACTCATAGAAGGCTTGAGGCACTTCCTGCGCTAACAACAACGCATACTCTTGGCGGCAGATTCGGCCGGAATGGAAAAGGTCTCTCACAGTAATCTGAGTGCGGCATCTGCCGCTGAAGTTCGGAAAAGCCCATCTCAAAACCAACTAGGGTCTCTTGCCAGCAGGAAGCAACACAGGCGTGTCCTGCTATGAAAATCCCGACAGAACAAGGAAAATCATGCACAACCCAAAAAAACTTTCCGGATACGATGGAAAGACCCACAATGTCAAAATAGAGGAGAAGTCAGAACTTCAAGTAGGTGGCCTGTCTGTATGTATTGGACTCTACCCAATAGCAACATCTTTGAGGAGGATATTCAGAGGGATGAACAAGGTCTTATCATTACTGACCAGAATATGGCCGCATCCATTGGGGGATATTTGTGGCCGGTGATGTGGGGTCAAAGCTCTTTTATCAGATTGCCACTGCGGTGGGAGATGAAGCTAAGGCTGCCTTTGCCGCAGAGAAGTTGATTGAGGCCCGCTAAGGGATATGGTGCCGAAGGGGGGAGTTGAACCCCCACGCTCTTACGAGCACATGGTCCTGAACCATGCGCGTCTGCCAATTCCGCCACTTCGGCAAAAGGTCTGTGCAGATTAGCAAAGACACCGGGACAAAAAAGAGAAATTAGCTACTGGCAACGGGCCCGTTACTCACCGCTTAGCAAAAGAGAATAATCCGATAGAATACCCGCCACTTTGCGCTTTTTTCACTATTCAACTTTTTCAGCATTTAACTTCATATCAAGATAACCAACATCTACCCCTCTGTCAAGATTTTTATTGAAACCAGGGGGGATTTTTATTATTATAGAAAGTGAAATGGAAACTACAATACGTAATAAGAAAGCACATCACGATTTTTTTATCATCGAGTCTGTGGAGGCGGGTATCGTTCTTCAGGGCACTGAGATAAAATCTATCCGACAGGGAAAGGCGAATCTGGCCGACAGCTTTGCCCGGATTGAAAATGGGGAGGTCTTCCTTTACAACTTCCATATAAGCCCCTACCGCCAGGGAAACATTTACAATCACAATCCCCTTAGGGCAAAAAAGCTTCTGCTTCACCGTTCACAGATAAAGCGCCTGATCGGTAAGGTACAGCAGAGGGGTTTCACTCTGGTCCCTCTTCGAGTCTATTTCAAGAATGGAAGGGCGAAGGTGGAACTGGCAGTGGCGAAGGGCAAGAGGAGCTACGACAAACGGCAAGATATAGCAAAGCGGGAGGCCCAAAGGGAGATGGAAAGGGAATTGAAAAAATGAGAGGCTGTTTTCCCGCACTTGTTCTATTGGCCTGTCTACTCTCGGGCGTATCCTCCGTCTGGTGTGAGCCCGTCACTGTCTCCTACACCGATGGCAGGCCTTCGGCCCAGATAGAAGCCATAGACAGGGAAGGCATCTGTTATGGGTCCCTGGTTGGCCTGGCCCACACCTTTGGTGCCTCTCTGTACTGGGCCCCTCTGACGGGGAAAATGGTCTTCAAGCTGGGGGACGGGGAAATCAAGATAACCATAATGAACCCTACGGTTATTGTGGACGACCTGGTATTCAATTTCCCCCTGGTCCCTGTTTTGGAAGAAGGGGCAGTCTATGTGCCTATGAGATTCTTCACCCTTTTGCTGGATAGGATAAGCCCGGAGGAGCTCTCCTGGAACCCCCCAACCAGAACACTTCTGGTCAAGCCGATGCCCACTAACCTCTCTGTGCCCCAAATCGAGGAGCGAGAAAACGGCACCCTCGTCACTATCCCCGCCTCGGTTCACTTTGACCAGATTCAGGATACGATAAGTGACCCAAGTTGGCTTCATCTCTCCATTTATGGGGGCAAACTCGACCAGACAGCCTGGGCCTCGGTCCAGCCAAAGGGAGCCGTGAACCAGATCCGCACTTACCAATATCGGAATTCTGCTCAAATCTCATTACTGCTTGAAAAAGGCGTCACTTATCGGGTTTACCAAAAGGAGAACCCCAACCGGATTGTCGTCCTGCTGCGGAAGAGCTCGGAACAGACGCCAACGTTCTGTCTTAAACGAGAGGCATTAGACCCCAAGCTGGATCAAACCCTGTGGGCTATTGACACGGTAGTTATAGACCCCGGACACGGGGGTATAGACCCGGGAGCAGTGGGACCTACAGGGTTGAAAGAAAAGGATGCGGTACTGGATATTGCCCTTCGTCTCAAGAAACTGCTGGAACAGAGGCTTCATCTCAGGGTGGTCTTAACCAGGGATAAAGATATCTTCATCCCTCTGCAACAGCGGGCACGAATTGCTAACCAGGCAAATGGGAAGCTTTTCATAAGCATTCATGCAAACGCCGGCCGCAGAAGAAGTGCCCACGGCACAGAAACCTATTTCCTCTCCGAAGCCAAAACAGAGGATGCAATGAGAGTAGCCCAGAGAGAGAATGCCTCCATAAGATTTGAAGAATCAGCTAATTCTATTGAAGAAATTGACAGCGAAGATTTCTTACTGAGAGATGTTAAGGCTATATTGACAGAGATGGTGTCCAATAGATTTCTCAAGGAAAGTCAGGACTTAGCCGCAATTATCCAGGCAGAGTTGGTCAAGCAGACCGGGCTTAAGAACCTGGGGGTTAAACAGGCCGGTTTCTATGTCATGTTGGGCACAGAGGCTACAATGCCCAGTGTGCTGGTGGAGGTGGCTTTTATCTCTAATCCCAGGGAAGAGAAGCTGCTGAAGACGAGGAGATTTAGACAGAAAGTGGCTGAGGCCCTGTACCGGGCGGTGAAAAATTTCAAACAGAAACAGGAGCAGGCGTTGGGGTCCAGTCCGACGATCCCGACACAATAGGAGCGGAATTGATACAGCGAGCAGACGGAAGGCTTCCTGCCCAGCTTCGAGAGGTTAGGATTACCCGAGACTACTTGCGGTACGCTGAGGGTTCGGTCTTAATTGAGATGGGCAGAACCAAGGTTATCTGTGCGGTGAGCATAGATGAGAGGGTGCCTGCTTTTCTCCGAGGAATGGGCAGAGGTTGGCTGACCGCTGAGTATGGGATGCTGCCCCGTTCGGTCCAAAACAGAATCCCCCGAGAGATAGCCGACAAAGGGGTACGGGGAAGAACCCAGGAGATTCAGCGAATAATCGGAAGGGCTTTGCGATCAGTGGTTGCTCTGGAGCGGATTGGCGAGAGGACCATCCAGATCGACTGCGATGTAATTGAGGCCGACGGAGGCACGCGCACCGCCTCCATCACTGGCGCCTGGGTAGCTCTCTATGACGCCATAAAGAAGATGCAAAAAGAGAGAGTCATCGAGGAGGACGTGATCCTGAATCAGGTAGCCGCTGTGAGCGTCGGCATCGTGGAAGGCACCCCCCTGCTGGATCTCCGTTACGAAGAAGACACCAAGGCCGAGGTTGACATGAATATAGCTATGGTGCCTTCAGGTGAAATCGTAGAGATACAGGGCACGGCTGAGAGAAAACCCTTTTCGCCGGAACTTATGAGCCAGATGCTGACTCTGGCCAAAGAAGGCATAACCCAGTTATTTCAACTGCAGCGAGAGGTCTTAGGGCTTGAATAACCCGATAAAACAACTGGTGCTGGCAACCAGAAATAGAGATAAGATCAGAGAGATCCGCAGTATTCTGAAACAGACGGGGATAAGGCTTTGTTGTGCCGAGGAATTTGAAGGATTTCCGGAAGTGGAAGAAGATGGCACCAGCTTAGAAGAGAACGCAGCCAAGAAGGCCTCGCAGGTTGCCCAGTCCCTGGGGTTGTTTGCCATTGCCGATGATTCGGGTCTTGAAGTCGACTGGCTGGGAGGGGCTCCCGGAATCTTCTCTGCCCGTTTTGCCGGACAGGGAGCGACTTACGAACAGAACAACCGAAAACTGTTAAGGCTGTTAAGGGGAGTGCCGGCGGAGAGAAGGACGGCCCGATTTCGCTGCGTAATCGCCCTGGCCTCTCCACAGGGGAGAATCTGGACAGTGGAAGGCAAGTGCGAGGGACTTATCGCTGAAAAGCCCAGGGGCAATCGGGGATTCGGATATGATCCCGTCTTTGTCGTCCCCTCACTTGGAAAAACCTTCGCTGAACTTCACCCCACAGAGAAAAACAGAATAAGCCACCGAGCAAAGGCTCTACAAGAGCTGAAAAAATTGTTGGCAAAATTGGACTAGAAAGGAGCGAGAAAGATGAACCACAGATCAATTCACTTTGCGGCAATGGTCCTTATTGGCCTCTCTCTCATCAGTTGCAGTCCTCGAAATCCCCATATCGTCGGGGGCAATATCTACCTGAATCAGGGAGAATACGACGAGGCGCTGAGACAGTTCCAGATTGCGGTGGCAGAGGAACCCAACAATCCAGATGCCTATATGGCGCTGGGCAAGATATATGTCTATAAACATCAGTATGAAATGGCCTGCCAGCAGTTTGACAAAGCCATTGAGATCGCCCCTGAGAAATTGCAACAGATGAAAGGCCAGAGCAGTTACTTCGAAACCGTATACTACAATGCAGGCATTGGACTTATTAAGCAGGAAAGATGGGAAGAGGCGTTGAACAGGTTTAAGATAGCGGCCCGCATGAACCCCGACTCAGCGCCGGCATACAACAACATAGGCTATATCTACGGCAAGCTTAACCAGGAAGAGGCTATGCTTGAGGCCTACCAGAAAGCCAGGCAGATCGATCCCAAGAATCCAAAGCCACAGTTTAACCTGGCCCTGTACTTAATGACCCAAAAACAGCAGTATGACCGCGCAGCTCAGTTGCTCGAAGAGGTGAGAACCCTTGCCCCCCAGAGCAAAGACATCCACCGGCTGCTGGGTATATGCTATTCCAACCAGAAAAAGTACATAAAGGCCGAACAAGCATTCCAGAAAGCAGCAGAACTTGATAGTACAAACAAAGACGTCTTTTTCAACCTGGGCATTGTTCTCATAGAACAGGGTGAATACCAAAGAGCCCTTGCGCCTCTGAAAAGGGCGGCCCAGCTTGACCCCGAAGACACTGAGGCCCTGTTCAATATCGGTATCGTCTACATTATGCTGAAGGACTACCAGAAGGCAATAGATGCATTCACTAAGGTTATCCGCCTTCAACCGAACAATGCCGATGCTTACAGCCAGCGTGGTGAGGCTGAAAGAGAGTTGGGACTGAAACAGCAGGCTTACGAAGATTTCAAAAAGGCAATGGAGCTGAAAGGCAGGAAATAAGGTTGCAGTTCACTACAGATGACCACAAATCATCACAGAAGAAGAGTAAAGCTGGAAAAGTTGTTCTGTTTACCATATTAGATGATCAGTTGGTGGGCTAAGCCATCTATTGATCAAATCCCTCTGTCTGACTCCACGACACTCGGTGATAGACCGCTGCCTTCTTAATATTCGTGTTGTCTCATCCCAACGTTGAGCAGAAGGCCGACCAGCAACATACTGGTCATTAAGAAAGACCCACCATAACTTAAGAAGGGCAAAGGCAAACCAGTTACTGGCAAAATCCCCATAGCCATTCCTGTATTGACAAAGACGTGAAAGGCTATAATAGAGACCAGGCCAACGGCCAGAAGGCTGGCAAATCTATTCTTGGTTGACGTGGCAATCCTAATACCCCTCCAGATGATGAAAAGAAAAGCCAGTAGAACTGACATTGCCCCCAAAAACCCCAGTTCTTCGCCCACTACTGAAAATATGAAATCGGTGTGCTGCTTGGGCAGAAAGGCCAATTTGGTCTGAGTGCCTTGAAGGAATCCTTTCCCAAAAATCCTTCCCGATCCAATGGCTACCTTTGATTGAATAACCTGGTAACCGGCCCCCAATGGGTCACGATTAGGATCAAGGAAACTCAATATCCTCTCCTGCTGATACTTCTGAAGTCTTCCCCATAGCACCGGCACAGCAATTCCAATTCCGAGGTTGACTGCTATCAGAAACACTGCCGTAGCAAATGAGTGGCGCGACAGATATATTGCTATCAACAGTACAACTATAAAAATTCCCCAGGAGACCCACCAGAAGGCACAGAGGACATTGATTAAGGGAGTGAGGATGAAAAATAGATAGAGGGGTCTGAGCCCTGCCTGGTAGAGAACAGGGAAAAGAATCGCAGCGAAAACCAGCGAGGTCCCCAGGTCCGGTTGCTTAGCCACCAAAAGCATCGGCAGAAGACAGATCACAAAGCAGGTCATAACCCGGCCTGGTGTAAGCTGCTTTCTACCAAAAAGATAGCGCGCCAGGGCCATAGCTGTCGCAATTTTAGCAAATTCAGATGACTGGAAACTGAATGGACCAATTGCGAGCCATCTGCCCTTAACTCCCAAAGAAAGAGTGACAATAAGCAGCAGGATAGCAAATCCGTATATCAAATATGCAAAGCCATTGAACACTTTGTTGGGGAGAGCAATAGCGCCTGCCATTACCCCCAGAGAGAGAAACGCCCAAAGTGCTTGTTTCCGATAAAGTTCCCTTAGCCCAGCTGCCCCACTGCCATAGGTGGCACTGTAGATCATGACAATCCCGAATCCAACCAGTAGCAGGGTGACTACCAGAAGGGGGATATCCAGGTTTCGCAATAGCTCTCGGGTTCTTGCCATTTGGGCTAACTCTCACTAAAACAAGTTATTCTCTTACATTTTTTACTGTTCTGGCCCGCCCCGGACAGGGGGACAGGACCGCTTGCGCTTCGCATCGGCGGCTAACCAATTCAGACACTCGTATGTCGCCCGGAAGGCTTATCACTCCACCGATTCCACTTCGCAGAAGGCACTGCCTGTCTTGAAACGCAATTTAACCATGTCGGCAACCCTCAGAGCGGTGCTCTCCTTAACAACTGTCATCTCCGGCAATCTCTGACAGATGCAGAACCCTCGTTGAAAAGCAGAAAGTGGACTCAGCACATCAAGTTTGCCCGCCACTTCCCTGAAAGAGCCGATCTTCCCCACCACTATGTGGTCAAGACCTCTAATCAGAGCGCCGCTTAGCTCATCGACTCTTTGTAGCTGCTGCTCCAAACTGTCCTCAAATCTCCGAATGGCATAACTGGAGCCCAGCGCATGAACCTTTGTCTGGGCGTCCTTAATCTTTCTCAGCACGCCATCTGCGGCCTGTTGTTGAAGCAGGCGAACCAATTTCTGCAGCTCGGCTCTATCTCTTACTGCCAGTTCTGCCGCAGCGGAAGGGGTGGGCGCCCTTCGGTCGGCAACAAAATCGGCGATGGTGAAGTCCACCTCATGGCCCACAGCGGATATCACCGGGATGCGAGAACGGTAGATAGCTCGAGCGACCATCTCCTCGTTGAAGGCCCACAGTTCCTCCAGAGACCCTCCCCCTCTGCCGACGATCAACAAGTCCACCTTACCGTATTGATTGAACTCATCGATAGCCTGGGCGATATCGGCGGCAGCCCCCTCGCCCTGCACTAAGGTGGGACGGAGGATGACCTGAACCCAGGGCGCCCTGCGGCCAATGATCTGGGCTATATCTCGTATAGCTGCCCCCGTAGGTGAGGTCACCACTCCTATCGTCTGCGGAAATTCCGGTAAGGACCTTTTGTGTTTCTCGTCAAAGAGCCCTTCGGCTCGAAGTCTCTCCTTTAGTTGCTCGAAGGCGAGCTCCAGTTCCCCTATCCCCGCTGGTTGCAGTTGGCGCACTGTCAGCTGGTACTGGCCCGCCCTCTCGTAAACCGTGATATCCCCTTGTGCCAGGACTTTCATGCCATTCTGGGGGGTGAAAAAGAGCCTCTGGCTTCGTTCTCGCCACATTACACATCTCAGTTGGCTGTACTCATCCTTTAAAGTGAAATAGAGATGGCCAGAGCTATGCCAGGTGAAGTTGGAGATCTCCCCCTGGATCCAAACGGTGGGTAGACTGGTCTCTAACAGCCCTTTGATCCGTCTGGTTATCTCAGATACAGTGTAGGGTCCACGCAGGTAACTGCTCACAACGATCTCCTTATTTTTCGAAATCTATCCTTAGCCGCTGAATATTTCTGGCTTTCCCCGATTCTTCATCCACATCCACCACCACGGCACACAGTTTAACATCTCTCTTGGCCGATTCGAACTTCGTCGGAATCTGGGTAAGGAAGCGGTCGATAGCGGCTTGCTTCCGAACCCCGATGACCGAGTCATGCGGACCAGTCATGCCCACATCTGTAATATAGGCGGATCCTCCCGGCAAAATGGTCTCATCACAGGTCTGCACATGGGTGTGTGTTCCGATGACTGCGGAGACTTTGCCATCCAGGTACCAGCCCATGGCTATCTTCTCAGAGGTAGCCTCGGCATGGAAGTCCACCACGATAACATTTGTCTTCTCTTTCAACCGGGCAATCTCCTTCTCCCCCACACGGAAGGGGCAGTCGATCTCCCGCATGTAGGTTCTGCCCTGGAGGTTGAGCACCCCCACCGGAACCCCAGATGGGGTTTGAAAGACGGCAGCGCCCCTGCCCGCCACACCAGGGGGATAGTTTGCCGGCCGCAGCAGATACTCTGCCCTTTCCAGGTATGGCAGGACCTCCTTTTTATCCCATATATGGTTCCCGCTGGTGAGAACATTTACGCCGCAGGAGAACAGCTCTTCGGCAACTTTCTCCGTAATACCGGACCCACCGGCCGCATTCTCCCCGTTGGCAATGGATATATCCACATTGTATCGGGCGACCAGAGAGGGAAGCAAGCGGGAGACTGCCCTTCTACCAGGCCGGCCGTAGATGTCGCCGACAAAAAGAAGCTTCACCTAGAAATCCTTTCTATTTAGCGTAGTCAATAGCCCTCACTTCTCGGATAACTGTTACCTTAATCTGGCCGGGATATTCCATCTCTGACTCTATCTTCTCCGCTATATCGCCTGCCAGTTGTTCTGCCTGGGCGTCATCGATCAGCTCACTGTTGACTATCACCCTTACCTCTCTGCCCGCCTGGATGGCGTAGCACTTTTCCACCCCTTCGAAGGAGTCGACTATATTTTCCAACTTCTCTAGCCGCTTGATATAGCCTTCCAGGGTTTCTCTTCTGGCTCCTGGCCTGGCCCCTGAGATGGCATCGGCAGCCTGAACCAGAATGGAGATAGGAGATGTGGGTTCGACATCCTCGTGGTGGGCAGCAATAGCGTTCTGCACTACGGGGCTCTCATTATACTTTCTTGCCAATTCCAGGCCGATCTGGGTGTGTGTGCCTTCTTCCTCATGGTCTACTGCCTTGCCTATATCGTGAAGCAGCCCGGCCCGCTTGGCTACAGCGACATCTAAGCCAAGCTCAGAGGCCATCAAGCCAGCAAGATAGGCCACTTCCTTGCTGTGCTGCAGCACATTCTGTCCATAACTGGTCCGATATTTCAGCTTTCCCAAGAGCATGATCAGTTGAGGATGTAAATTTTGAATCCCTACTTCAAAGGCTGCCTGTTCCCCGGTCTCTCTGATCATCTCTTCCATCTCCTTTTTCGTCTTTCCCACCACATCTTCGATTCGACCTGGGTGGATTCTTCCATCGGCAATCAGTTTCTCCAGAGCGATGCGGGCGATCTCCCTTCGGATCCGGTCAAACCCGGAGAGGATCACCGCTTCGGGGGTATCATCCACGATCACATCCACGCCAGTGGCGTTTTCGAATGAGCGGATGTTCCTGCCCTCCCGTCCAATAATCCTTCCTTTTATGTCGTCGTTTGGCAAAGGGACAACGGAGACAGTAGTTTCCACCGTATGGTCGGTGGCGCAGCGCTGGATGGCGCGAGTGATGATCTCTTTTGCCTCTCTGTTTGCCTCTTTAATGGCCTGGTCTTTTATCTCTTTGGCCATTCGGGCGGCCTCTTTTTTGGCTTTTTGTTCTAAGTTGGCCATCAACATCTTCTTAGCTGCCTCTGCACTCATCCCTGCAATCCGCTTCAACTTCGCATTCTGCTCTTTGATTATGGAAGAGAGCTGTTGGTCTTTGAGCTTCAACCTCTTCTCCTTACTTGCCAGCTCCTGCTCCCACTCCTTCAAGCCTTTCTCCTGGTTGGAGAGGATGTCTGCCTTCTTGTCCAGCTCCCGTTCCCGTCCAGCTATCTGAGTCTCCAATCTCTGCAGCTCTTCCCTTTTGCGCTGGGTGTCTGCCTGAAACTGTATTTCCGCCTTATGCCACTGCTCTTTAGCCTCTAATAAGGCTGTTTTCTGTACGTTCTCGGCCTCTTTCTTGGCGTCACTGATTATCTTCTCGGCAAAGGCATTGGCGTTGGCAATCTTACTTTCGCCCATCTTGTTGTTAACTATCCAGCCTGCAATAAAAGCTCCTACGCCAACGACAAGAAGACTGATAATCCATATGAGTGGTTGATTTGCAACCATATTTATCTACCTCCCTCTAATAATATATAAAAAATCCCCAACTCGTGGCTTAGGCCTTCCCTGCAAGATCCTACAATCCTGCAGATTCCGTTCGCCAGCAGAAGCGGGGAACTCTTGAACAAACTTCACTGAACTACCTGGAAAGCTACAAGCGATTTTCTCATAATTACATAGGGGACTTCATCCAGGTAGTCCGCCATCTAATTGCCGACACTCAGTATCCTGCCCATCTACTGGTCAAGCAGTCGGGCAAGTTCTGTGGCTTTTCTATCTATTCCCGATATTAGACTCTCTCTGTCTGCCCTCTCTCTGAATAGCTCATCGGTGATACTCAAGGCAGCTAATATGCTTATCTTAACCAGCGATGAACCGCCAGAGGAAACCTGTTGTATCTCTCTCATCTTATCATCAACATAGCGAGCCATCTTACGAATATAGTCTGGATCGGCATCTCCCTTTATCAGATATTCAGTCCCCAATATAGTCACAGTTACCGAATTCTGTTGAGGCGAGCTTTCAGTGAAGTCAGAATTCATCTTGCCACTGTTCATAGTAGATAACATCGACGAAGAGTTCTCCGCCCGCAGAAAGTTTTCCTCAATCCACTGGAAGAACTTAAGACACCACCGAGTCGACTCTGGCAAGCATCTTTTCTATTTGGGCTCTTATCTTCTCTTTGCTTGCAGCTACAGGAGCGTACTGCTGTCTGAGCTGTTTATTCTCTGTTCGCAACCTCTCCAGCTCACGGTCACATCTCTCCAGACGGTCCTGTAACTGTTGTTTTTGCTGTAGGATATTCCTGTTTTCCTCCCGCAAGCGTTGCGTTAACTCTACTGCTTGCCTGATCTTTATCTCCAAACGGTCTAAGGCTTCTAATCCCATAGTTCATTCCCTTTCTGGTATTCTAAGTCGGAGATTCTGCCCTCAGGAACGGAGTTGGGCATCAAATTCCCTGTTCAACTTCTCAACTATTTTTTGGAAGAGCTTCTCCACCTTTGCCTCTGAAAGAGTGGCCTCAGCAGAGCGGAAGGTGAGGGCAAAAGCAAGGCTCTTTTTCCCCTTCGGTATCTGATCTCCCTTGTAGACATCGAACAGCTCCACCGACTCAATTAAGCTGGGATTGACTGCTCCAATGGCCTGGACTATCTGCCCTGTCTCCACTTGTTCATCGACCACTACAGCGATATCCCGTTGGGCAGCAGGATATAGAGGGAGGGGACGGAACTTTCTCTCCCTCTGCCAGTGTCGCAAAAGCCTGTCAAATTCTAAGGTGAAGATATAGACCGGCCGCTTGATCTGAAACCGGGACAAAACCTGGGGAGCGACTCTACCGAAGATTCCCAGAGTATCGCCGCCCAACAGAAGCTGCGCCGCCTGCCCCTTCTGATAACAGGGGGAGCAGTAAGACCTCACGGCGGGTCTGCAGGACGTTATCTCCTCTACAACTGTTTCCAGGATGCCCTTAATATCGAAGAAATCCACCTGTGACTCTTTCTGCCCCCAATGGAATTCTCTCCTCCTCCCGGTCAGTGCTCCTCCGACCTGCAATCTCTCTTCAGTCGTTGAATTCCCGGCAGCCAAGAAGATCTTCCCTATCTCGAATATCTTTACCGCCTGAGCCTCTCTGTTGAGATTCCGGCTAACCACCTCCAGCAGACCGGGAACCAGTGTAGAACGCAGGGCAGACATCTCCCGGCTGGCAGGGTTGGAGAGACAGACCAACTTGATGTCAGGCTCGACGGTTTGCAACACTTCAGGGCTGACCAAACTGGACGTAACCACTTCAGTCAGTCCTGAAGCCATCAGAAGTCCTCTGAGCCTCTCAAGCAGCAGGTGCTGTGGCAACCGTTCGACCCCGAGGCTGCCCGAGGCCCTGTCCGCGGCAGGGATCCGGTCATAACCGAATATCCGGGCCACCTCTTCTATCAGGTCTATCTCCCGAGTGAGGTCTGGCCGAAAACTGGGGGGACTCACCAGCAGAGCGCTGTCGTCCCTGGAGACTTCACACTCCAGAGA
>Ga0164318_10003999_pt1 | contig 14065 bp, 10 predicted proteins | sample GuaBasSedimGuay9_FD_113734 | JGI IMG/M metagenome (GOLD analysis project Ga0164318, IMG submission 113734) | Subseafloor sediment microbial communities from Guaymas Basin, Gulf of California, Mexico - Guay9, Core 4571-4, 0-3 cm | ecosystem: Environmental > Aquatic > Marine > Hydrothermal vents...
CATTGATTTGTTATTGGATAGAGAACTGGAAATGGCAAATTTGGCAGCTTCCGGAAGGGAAGGAATCTCTTTAAAATCGATAAAATCTAATAGTTTTTTTTCGATAGAATTATTTTTTGGTGGTTCCAAATTAAGTAACCTTCTTATTGACTTTTTATTGGTTCAATATATTTGCCTATTTTATTATATCGGGAAACAATAGTATAAATTTATCTTTTAATTTTATTATAATTTACAATAATCACGGATAAGGAGATTGACAAATGACAGACTATATTCTTGCTATCGATCAGGGGACAACAAGTTCAAGGGCACTTACCTATGATTTAAAGGGAAATATTATTTCAGTAGCCCAGAGAGAAATCACTCAGTACTTTCCAAAGCCTGGATGGGTTGAACATGACCCTTATGAAATACTTAAAACCCAGATAAATGTGGCAAAAGAAGTGATTGAAAGCTCAGGAGGAATCAACGGGCTTTTATCTGTAGCAATTACAAATCAGAGGGAAACGACGGTTGTATGGGACAGGTCATCTGGCGATCCTGTTTATAGAGCTATTGTATGGCAATGCAGAAGATCATCTGAAATTTGTGATGAATTAAAGAATAATGGATATGAGGAAGTGATAAGGAAGAAAACAGGCCTTGTTATTGATGCTTACTTTTCGGCCACCAAACTTATGTGGATTTTCAGAAATATTCCAGAAATAAGAAGATTAGCAGATAATGGCAGACTCTTATTTGGGACTATTGATAGCTGGTTGATATACAAATTAACTGGAGAACATCTTACGGATTTTAGCAATGCTTCAAGGACGATGCTTTTCAATATATATAATTTGAGCTGGGATAGAGATCTATTGGAGATGATGGAAATTCCACAATCTATTTTACCAGATCCAAGACCTTCTTTCTCAAAGTTTGGGAATGTTAAGAAGGAAATATTTGGAAAAGAAGTACCTCTTTACGGAGTTATAGGGGATCAGCAGTCATCCCTATTAGGCCAGGGGTGTATTAGTCAGGGAATGGTAAAAAATACGTACGGCACAGGATGTTTTGTTCTGATGAACACAGGGGATAAGCCAAGGTTTTCGGAGAAAGGATTATTAACCACCTGTTGTTGGGGTGATAGTAAGAGGATTACCTATGCTCTTGAAGGGAGTGTCTTTATTGGAGGAGCGGTGGTGCAATGGCTCAGGGATGGATTAAAAATAATTAAGGATTCATCCGAAAGTGAGTCGAAGGCTACTGAAGTTGATGATAATGGTGGGGTGTACTTTGTACCTGCTTTTGTTGGTCTTGGTGCTCCCTATTGGGATATGAATGCACGAGGGACCATAGTAGGATTAACCAGGGGAAGCAGGGATGTGCATATTGTTAGAGCAGCGCTGGAAGCTATTGCCTATCAGAGTTATGATGTCATTAAGGCAATGGAGAGTGATTCTTCCATAGATGTTAAAGAGTTAAGGGTTGATGGTGGTGCATCCAGAAATAATTTTCTGATGCAATTTCAGAGTAATATTCTGAACAAAAAGATATTAAGGCCTGAAGTTTTGGAATCCACTTCAAGAGGAGCATTTTTTGCGTCTGCAATAACTTCAGGTTTGATGAAGCTTGAGGATATAGATAGCATAGTTAGAATTGCAAGGACATTTACTCCTGAAATGTCTGAGGATGGGAGGAATAAACTATTAAATGGATGGAATCGTGCAGTAAAAAAAGCCATTTTGTAAATCTTTTTTTAGATGTTAAATCAATTATATTGACGAAAAAATAAAAGATTACTATCCTAAATATAATAGAGTATATGATAGAGTTTTCAAGGCGGCATAGCCAAGTGGTAAGGCGACGGTCTGCAAAACCGTTATACGTCGGTTCGAATCCGACTGCCGCCTCATTATAATATGGTGAAGCTTTGAGTTGCAATACCAATCATATTTAAAATTGCCGGAGTGGTGGAATTGGCAGACACAAGGGACTTAAAATCCCTCGGGGCTCAAACCCCGTGCCGGTTCAAGTCCGGCCTCCGGCATATTAATACTTACTTAGATTGAAATCATCGTGAATAGAAAATCATCATGTTTTAAATCAACTTTAAATTAAAAAGGTAAATTACTGCCATTTCGAATCTTAATCCTTTATCAATGTGAGAAATCTAGAGGTCCTTATCTGTTAGAGACTTTATCAATTCGCTAAAAAAGGACTTCACTGCATTATATTCAGGAACAAAAAATATATCTTTGCTTCACTCAAAGGAACAAAACCAATTTTTAAAATGGACTTATGCTTTTATTTAACAGCTTTCTGTTTTAATGGAAGTGTAAAATAAACTGTTGTACTCTCCCCTGATTTACTCTCTATTCTGATACTGCAGTTGTAAAGCTCAACTATTTTTTTTGCAATGTATAGGCCTGTACCTATATGGTTCTCCTTTTTCTCACAGGTGGTGTAGAATATCCTGAAAACCTTTTCAATATTGTTTTCTTTAATACCAATACCGGTATCATGGATAAAAAACTCATCATTTTTGTAACCTACTTTTATGGATCCTCCAGGATTAGTAAACTTAATTGAATTCTTAATAATTAATTGAAATAGTTTTGAAATATGATTTCTATTTGCAACTATCTCTGGCAAATTATCATCAATACTAATATTTATTCTTTTATTATTTATTACTGGTTGTAGGGGAATTATTGATTCTATAACTAAATCTGAACAATTGATTATTTCCTCGTCTGTTCTTTTTAACCTTGAAATATATAATATATCGTTGATCATTTTATCGATCATTTTGGCATTTACAGATATTCTATTTATATAATGCCTGAGGTCTTCAGAAAGCCCATTTGCATTTTCATCATTTATGATTGCTGTAAAGCCTAAAATAGCGGTAACAGGTGATTTTAGGTCATGAGATACGAAATGCATGAACTGTTCAAATTCTTTTTTTATGGAATTATGGTTTATGCCAAGCTGAATTAGTTTATTATGGTATTCATAAGAGTTCTGAAGTATTAATGAAATATGACTTAAAAGGATAGATACACCTTCATTAAGTGGTTTGTAATCTTTTAGCTGGATATGCAGATAGCTGTTATAGTCTTTTCTTATAATAGATTTATTGATTGGTAGACATATTGTAGGTATTCCTTCTTTATCGAGTAATGGACAGGGGTGCTTTTCTTCGAGAGGATGGCCAATAGCCTTAATCGTAAAAGGAAGATTTTCTTTTTTAAAGGTATCAATGTTAATCTTAAAAAAAGGATTACCTTTTGTATTTTTAAGTATTATAAAAGATCTATTTCTCTGACAGATATATATGTTATTAATATTAAGGTTATTTTCGAGAAAATCTGCAGTTTTTGATATTATCTCTTTTTCAAAGCTCTCTTTATCAGCAAGGTTTGCAAGTCCAGAGGTTAGTTCGTTATAGGCTTTTATTTTATCAATAGCATTATCGATATTCATTACTATGATCTTTTTAACGTTGTTTTTATAGTTCTTTTTTTACCAAAAGCTACTATTAATATTCAATTGTAATTTATAATCTTTTTAATATATTTATAAATTATAACAATTAATATTTTATTACAATATCTATTTTATAATTGATATTAAGTTATTCATATTTTAACTGTGATATTGAATCCAAACCTTCAGGATATGGAATTATATATCTTATTGGCTGTATAGAACCGTCTTTTTTTACAACCCTCTCAACATAGACCTGTTTTAGAATCGAATGTTCAATTAATATATCATCTTCTATGACTGAACCCAGTATATAGGAGGTTCCTTTTATTAAAACGTTATTTCCAATTTTTACAGGACTGTCATCGCTTCCAGTTATTCTTACCCCGGTTTCTATTCTTACATTATTTCCTATGGTTATGTTTCCTTTAATTACATTGTTCCTGTAGATATGGGCATTATTTCCTATAATGATCCATTGATTTGGATATGTTGACATGACCACATCATCTTCTACCTTTACATTTTCTCCAAAACGGACATTGCCGGTTAATACACTGTTTCTACCAATTTGTAAACCCCGATTTATCACTATACTTTCTCCAATATAGGCGCCTTTTCCTATTGAAATATCAAGCATAGGATATTTTTTATCGAGGTCAATAATCCTTTCTACAGTTTCTTCGGCAATAAAAAAGTCTTCTGGATCATCAATTGTAATTATATCTTTTAATCTATTATAGATGATGTTTCTAAAGGTGTCCTCCATCTTCTTTAGTACACTTTTTACATTAAATGCAATTACAAGGTCGTTGTTTGTTACTGGAGAGGTTCCGACTTTTAATCCATGATCATTGTATATTTTAATGAGATCTGTGATGTAGATTTCACCCTGAATATTTTTATCCGTAATTTCATATACATGTTTTTTAAATGGCTCTATTTTGAAAGCATAGACTCCAGTATTAAACTCCTTTATGTTTAGTAGTTCATTTTTTGTAAAACTTTCGATATTACCCCTGAAATTTACTCTATATTCAACTTCATCTTCCATTGCCAGAATATCTTTGTGTTCCTTTATTTCTATTACTTCGTTTGGAAATATTTTAGATTTTACAATTCTTCCGTAGTAATTGTCCCTGGGATCTCCCTTAAAGATTCCTGTCATCACCATCATATCACAGTCAGAAGAGTTAAACTTTGCCTTAAAATTCTTTACAGTATCTGGTGAAAGCAGGCCCATATCCCCTGGAAACACGTATACGTTTCCTCTGAAACTTAAAAGAGATTTATGTTCAATGGCTTTTTTTACTGCATCCCCTGTTCCTTTTTGTTCTGGCTGGAAAACGAACACCCTATTTCTTTTTTTCCCAAGGGCGTTAGCCACTTCGAGTGCTTTTTTACCAACGACTATTATTTGATTGGGTGATGATAATCCCTCTATTGCTGCCTTGCATACCCTCCATACTGTGGGTTTTCCCCAAATTTCATGAAGCATCTTGGACCTTTCAGATTTAATTCTCTTCCCGTGTCCTGCTGCAAGAACAATAGAAACATCACTGAAACTTGAATCGAGGGTATCACTTAATTTTTCCAGTTCCTTTTTAATCCTTCCACTATTTTCCAATTTTTTACTCCTCTTCTATAGTTGATTTTCATCAAATATCAAAAATTGATCTGTACCTGAAAAAATTGATACGTAACCAAGCAACATTCTATAAATTTAATATCTGCTCAAATTGCTATAAATTTAAATATCCCAGCCCAGAATGCTTTCTTACCTTATTATAAATTAATTCTATATTATCAAACAATCTTAATTTTTCAACCTCTTTAGTCCTATAATCGATCTAACTCATGCCTTAAATCAGCATTCTCCTCCCTCAACTTTCCTGGCCTTTTTCTTTAGGTTTTAAATTGCCTATTATTAAGTAAACTTATCTCCGTGTCCATAAAAATAGGTAAAGAGCAGTTCACATTAGCAAACAATAGAACACTACTTGATTGAAAGATTACTTACCTATATTTTATTGTATTATGGTTTTAAACATTGGAAAAAATTTCTTTAATTTTTTAGGGAATGAGCTTTATGAAAAATGGTAATTATGGAAGGCCTCTTTATATAATTGATGGCTACAATGTAGTTTTTAGTGGTAAGTTTGAAAGAAAAGGTGAGGATATAGAATCATTAAGGCAAGAACTTATAAACTATCTTAGTGGTTATCGTTCAAAGAGGAATGTAGATATAGTAGTGGTATGGGATGGGGATAGTAGTGTTATAAACTTAAATTCCAGCTCCAGGAGTTTAGGTGGAGTGAAGAATCTTTTTTCAAAAGGCCCTGAAAATGCTGATTCTAAGATTGTCAAAATGGTGGCAAAGTACGAAAAAAGAGGTAGAATTATAGTTGTCTCCAACGATAGAAGACACATAGTGACTGTGGTGAAAAACCTTGGGGCTAAAACAATGGACGTTGAAAGCTTTTTAACTTTGATTGGGTATAAAAAATCACATGTTCAAAGGGATATAAAAAACAGGGATAAAAGTTATGAGAACAATACAGAAAAATTAAATGCCAATGACCTGACTGTTGAAGAATGGTTGAGGATATTTAAATCTAAAAATAAAAAAGGAGAATGACAGATGAAGCTGAACCTAAATGTTAGGGGAATGAGGGATTTCTATCCTGAACTTAATACAAAACTTAACCACATTTTTAAAGTTTGGAGGGAAACTGCTATTTCCTATGGTTATGAAGAATATGAGGGGCCTATGATTGAGACTCTTGACTTATATAAATTAAAATCTGGAGAGGATATAGTTAAACAGCTATATAATTTTACTGATAAAGGTGGAAGGGAACTTGCACTTCGCCCTGAAATGACTCCAACTCTTGCCAGGATGGTATCAAAGGTATACAATGAAGTTCAAAAACCTATCAAGTGGTTTTCAATTCCCCGCTGTTTAAGGTATGAAAAACCTCAAAAAGGGCGATTGAGGGAGTTTTACCAGCTCAATATAGATATAATTGGAGAGGAAAGCGAGCTTGCGGATGCTGAAGTAATAGCAGTTGCTATTGACAGTTTGATAAACCTCGGTCTTAATGAAAATGATTTTGTAGTGAAGATAAATAATAGGGATTTTGTTTCTTCATTTTTCGGTAAGTTTAACATAGATGAGGAAGTTACATTTAGAATATACAAGATTATCGATAACGCAAGAAAGGTACCTAAAGATGTAACTGAAGCTTCAATTAATGAGCTAAAGCTGAATGATACTCAAAAAAAAGCTGTTTATGACTATCTCTCAATAAGATCTCTTGATGATGAAATATTCAAAAGTGAAAAAAGTGATGGAGCATTATCGCTGGTTAATCTTTTTAGCATATTGGGAAAAATGGAGCTTGGAACATACTGTGAGTTTGATCCATCAATAGTGAGAGGGCTGGATTACTATACGGGAAGCGTGTTTGAGATATACGATAGATCAGAGCGCATGAGGGCAATATGTGGAGGGGGTCGTTACAATAGGTTGTTGCAGGAGTTTTTGGGTGTCCAGGTTCCTGGATGCGGATTTGGGATGGGAGATGTTGTTCTTGGTGAGATTCTTGAATCAAAGGGGTTATTACCTGAATACAAAAAGAAGGTTGATTATTATCTTGTTAGGATTACTGATGATGAACTTGAATTAATGTTAAAGGTGGCTAGAAGTTTGAGAAAAAGGGGTTTTATTGTTGATTATAATTATAAGCTTTCACCTGTTAAAAAACAGATGTCTAGAGCTTCTAGGCTAAACGCTGAATATGCAGTAATTTTTGGACCGGATGAGGTTAAAACTGGAAAAGTGAAAGTTAAAAATCTTGAAACAGGAGAGGAAAAGGTAGAAAATATTGATAGTTACTACGATATATAATAATAGCTGAATGTTAAATATCTTATTATATGAAGAGTCGTTTAAAATGATAAAGAAAAAAATGCTTTTTGTCACCGGATCAAATTCTTAACTTGTGAACGAGTAAAGAAAACGGCTTTAAGGCCGAATATCTGCCACAGAAGGAGGAACTTTAGAGGATCTTATATGAATATGGGAAAAAAGATTGTGTGGATAGTTTCTGACGGCACGGGTAGAACGGCAAGTCAGTTAATAAAAGCTGCAAGTTACCAATTTGAAGGGGCGGATATTGAGTACAGGATTATGAAAGAGGTAACAACCGATAAAAAAATATTTGAAGTTATTGATAGATTAAAAGAAGAATCTGGAATGGTTGTTTATACACTTGTTTCAAAGGCGAATCGCCGATTGATGCATAGGCTTATGGTAGAAAATCATATTCTTTCAGTTGATCTTTTTGGACCTTTGATATCTACCATGGAGAAGTTTCTTCAAAAAGTTCCAAGGGAGCTTCCTGGTTTAACATATAAGATGAATAGGGATTATTTTCGAATGGTTGATGCTGTGGAGTTTACCATTAAGCATGATGACGGAGCATCGGTTCAAACAGCGCAGAATGCAGATATAATATTGGTTGGGCCATCAAGGGTTGGGAAAACACCTCTTTCTGTGTATCTTGCATATTCAGGATGGAAGATAGCAAATATTCCCATAATTAAGAATATTGAACCACCTGAAATAGTGAATAAAAATCCGTTAAAAGTCTTTTGTCTTATAATAGATCCTGTTTTACTCCAAAAGCGCAGAATAGACCGGATAAAAAAGCTTGGAGATCCCAAGGTAGATGGTTATACAGATGTAAAATCCATAGCAGAAGAGATGGAGTACTGCAAGAAATTAGCGGATTATGGGAAAAAATGGGTTCTTATAGATGTGAGTTATAGAACAGTTGAAGATCTTGCAAAAGAGATTATCCAGCTGGTTTCCCTCTAGAAGGTTTTAATACAGGATTTTTAATTTCTTAATGATTGTTATGATAAAGTAAATTGAAAAGCTTGAGGCTATTAAGAAGTATGGAGAGGAGTATAAAAAATATATGAGGAAAATACCAATATTTAACTTGAAGTGGGAATATCTAAAGATGATATTTGAAAAGCAGCCAAAAAATATTGAAAAATAAGATCTAAATAAAACTAGACCTTAAATTACTGATAAGAGAGAAAAATATGGAATCTATATTTGATATTAGTGAGTATATTGCCTCCCTAAAAAATAAAAAAGATGAAAAGCTAATTTCAAGTATCTATGATATTGAAACTTGCGAAACCAGAATTGAAATACCAAAATCATTTGAAGAAAAGATTTTTGGCTATATTACAGGGCAAAAAATGGAAAATGCTGATGAATCTGAAGTTGAAGAGATCTTACAAAAAGTTAGAAACCAAAAAATATTAAAAGTGATAAATAGATGGACCTATGAATCAGCTTTATATAATTATCTGAGGGCATTAAGGCCTGGTGTTAATATCAAGGATAGTAAAAAGCAGGAAGCATGGTTTAAAAGTAATATTGAAGAGACAAAGGATAATTGTGATTTTTGTGAACCGGAAAAATATACACCTGAGGATAGTTTTGGAAGAATATACGGTAAACATTGTATTACTGCTGCCAATCTTGCAAGGTTCGATAGGTTTCACTCTCTTTTAATATTTAAAAGGCATAATCCACTTGATTTTTCAGAAGATGAATTGTCCGATTATATAGATACTGCCTTTAAATGGTTTGAGCGAATTAAAGGAATTTCGCCCGAACACAGCTATTCATTACTTATATGGAACTGTTTACCCAGAGCAGGAGCTTCTCAGATACACGGGCATATGCAGATGCTTGCTTCTAAAACTATATACCCAAAAATGGCACATCTATTAAGTACTGCTAAAGAATATAAAGAAAAAATGGGAATTGATTATTTTGAAGCACTTTATAATATACATAATATTCTCGGCCTGTCGATAGATAGGGAAAACTTAAAGGTTCTTTTCTACATAACTCCGGTTAAGGAAAAGGAAGTTTTTGTAATAGCTGATAGTATTGACAGTAATTTTAAAATCTTTATCCATCAAACCCTGAGGAAACTTATTGATGAATTGAAAGTGTTTAGTTTTAATTTTTCCCTCTATAAAATTCCTATATCTGGTAAAAAGAATGTTATATATTTTGCCAGAATAGTAGATAGGGGGAATATACTCTCTAAAACCTCAGATATAGCATCAATGGAGCTCTATGCATCATCTGTGATTGCTAATGATCCCATAAAATTAAAAAAACTCCTGAATTAGATTCAAACTATAAAATTAAATAAGATTTCATTTAAAATTTCATTTAGAATTTCTTTGTTTTTTTAAAAAAAATCTTGACAAAAGAATTGAATATTTTATAATAGCGTTAGTAATGCGTATTAATTTACGCGATAAATACTATTTTAAGGAGGTTGTAATGAGAAAATTAGCCTATTTTACAGTGTTTATTTTGATTTTTGTTTTTCTGTTAGCCGAAACAGGATTTGCAGGCTCAAAAGAGGAAAAACCGTCTGGGGCTATTGGTGGGAGTGTATCTGTTATTGCTCAGTGGGGTGGTAATGAACTGGAAATTTTCAATAAAATGAAGGCACCTTTTGAAAAGGATACTGGTATTAAGGTGGAATATGAAGGCACGCGCGATATCAATGCTATTTTAACAACCAGAGTACAAGCTGGGAATCCTCCAGATATTGCTGTAATCTCAAGTCCAGCAAAAATGGCTGAATTTGCAAAAGCAGGGAAGCTGGTAGATCTTTCAAATGTCCTGGACATAAGCAAGTTGAAAAAGGATTATGCTCAAGGCTGGCTTGACCTTGCAACGGTTGATGGAAAGCTTGTGGGAGTATTTGTAAAAACAGCTGTCAAAGGGACGATATGGTACAGTCCACCAAATCTTAAAAAGGAAGGGATTGCTATCCCGAAAACCTGGGATAAACTTATGGAAGAATCAAAGAAATTAGCATCAGAAGGCAAAACTCCATGGTCTGTTGGCCTTGAGAGTGGTTCCGCAAGTGGATGGTCCGGTACTGATTGGATAGAGGATATTGTTTTGCGAACAGCGGGTCCAGAAAAATACGTAGATTGGTATAAGGGCAAGCTTGCCTGGACATCCCCTGAAATAAAAAAGGCCTGGCAGATGTGGGGTGAGATTGTAGCAAACGAAAAAATGATCTATGGCGGAAAACAGTATGTACTTTCTACAAATTTTGGTCAGGCTGCCCAACCTCTCTTTACTGAACCACCTGGTGCATACTTTCACCATCAGGCGACATTCATGCAGGGTTTTATTGCTAAACAATTTCCAAACCTTGAACCAGGCAAAGATTACAATTTCTTTGCATTTCCGACTATTGATAAAAAGTATGCAAAAGCAGTTGAAGGGGCTGGTGATGTATGTATAATGTTTAACGATACACCTCAGGCAGAGGCCTTTATCAAATATTTTGCTGGAGCAAAAGCTCAGACTTTCTGGGTTAAGGGTGGTTCTGGTCTGTCAGCAAATAGAAGTGTAGCACTTTCGGATTATCCTGATGATCTAAGCAGGAATGCTGCAAAAATTCTTACGAGTGCTGAAATGGTTGTATTTGATGCTTCAGATATGATGCCTTCAGCTATGAATCAGGCATTCTGGGGTGCAGTTTTGGATTATGTGCAGAATCCACAAAAGCTCGATAGCATACTTGAAAAACTGGACAAGATAAGAGAAGATGTTTATTAAAAAGAATCGGATCGGAGGGGGTGAGCTCCCTCCGATTGATTTTAAACTCTTTGGAGGTTAATCCGTGTATATGAGAATTGTTGCGCTTATGTTAGCGGCAATAGTTGGAGTACCTCTTGTTTTGGTAGCCTACTCATACCTTGTGGAAAAGCTTATTTCCAGAATAAGGCCAAACATTCAAAAGAGGTTGCGTCCATGGTTCTGGATAATTCCAGCTTTTTTACTACTCTTGATTTTTTTAATTTATCCTGTAGTTAATACTTTTATACTTAGCTTTAAAAATGCTGATTCAAGCAAGTTTGTGGGAATAAAGAATTATATTTATGTATTTACCAATCATACCATGTTAATTGCTATGAGGAATAATCTCCTCTGGCTGATTATTTTTACCTCCTTTACCGTTACACTTGGTTTGCTGATTGCGGTTCTAACTGATAGGGTAAAATATGAGTCTGTTGCGAAAGCCTTTATCTTTATGCCCATGGCAATATCCTTTGTTGCCGCTGGAGTTATCTGGAAGTTTATGTATGAATACAGACCAAAAGGAACTCCGCAAATAGGAACGTTGAATGCGGTTTTGACAGGTTTGATTCCAGGGTTTAAACCTAAAGCGTGGTTGTTTGATCCATCTATAAATAATTTTGCACTTATTATGGTCGGCATCTGGATGTGGACTGGATTTTGTATGGTTATACTTTCGGCTGGATTAAAAGGTATTCCTGATTCTATTCTGGAAGCAGCAAGGATCGATGGAGCTGGCGAATGGCGTATATTCTGGAGAATTATCATTCCATTGATGAAATCCACAATAACAGTTGTGGCAACAACAATGGTTATAAATGTGCTAAAGGTATTTGATATTGTTTATGTCATGACAAACGGTAACTTAAATACAGAGGTGATTGCCAATCGTATGTATAAGGAGATGTTCAGTTTTCGCAATTTTGGCAGGGCAAGTGCCATTGCCACTATACTTTTAATCGCAATTACGCCAGTTATGCTTATAAATATTAAGCGTTTTGGCCAGAAAAGTGGGTAACAGCAGAAAAGTAACTATAGATTGGGCAAAAGGCGGGTAGGTTAGCTATGGGAAATATATTAATGAATAAAGCCAATAAAAGAGGTTCGATAGTAAATTATATACGAAAAGGACCTCTTCATCTTATAATTTTAGTCATCTGTGCACTCTGGTTTCTTCCAACCTTCGGATTACTGGTAAGCTCTTTCAGGCCTCCAAATCTTATTATGACCACAGGGTGGTGGAAATCTTTTAAAACACCCTTTACTTTTACACTTGCTAACTATAAAAATGTTCTTACGGCCGGTAATATGGCAAGAAGCTTTTTCAATAGCCTTATTATCGCAATCCCATCGACTGTAATGCCAATAATGATTGCTGCATTCGCAGCTTATGCTTTTTCATGGATGAAATTTCCGGGAAGGGATGCCTTATTTTTAGTTCTTATCGGACTGTTGGTAGTGCCAATTCAAATGACTCTTATTCCTGTTTTAAGACTATTCAATCGTCTGCATTTAACCGGTACATTTTTGGGAATATGGCTTGCACATACGGCGTATGGTTTACCTTTTGCTGTTTATCTTTTGCGAAACTTTATAGGGGAACTTCCAGGATCTTTATTCGAATCGGCCTTTCTTGACGGTGCAAATCATTTTGATATTTTTTTTAGGTTGGTATTGCCAACTTCAATGCCAGCAATATCTTCGCTAGCTACTTTTCAATTTTTATGGGTATGGAATGATTTGCTTGTTGCATTGATATACCTTGGGGGTACACCAAGAGTTGCTCCAATGACGGTTACTATAAGCAATCTTGTGAACTCTTATGGAGGGGGTTGGGAGCTTTTAACAGCAGCCGCTTTTATTTCAATGTTTTTACCGATTGTACTGTTTTTCTCTTTACAGAGATATTTTGTAAGAGGTATTCTTGCTGGATCAATAAAAGGATAGATGTGAAAAAGCAAATGAGGGAATCAAGATGAAGAGAAAGACTGTATCTGCTCAGGACGTTGCCAGGGCGTGTGGAGTATCAAGAACAACGGTATCTTTCGTTCTCAATAACACCCCCGGTAAGAAAATCTCCGAAGAAACAAGGCAGAAAGTTTTAAAAGTAGCTCAGGAACTAAACTATGTTCCAAATCCACAGGCAAGAAAACTTGCACTAACAAGACATTTTTCAATAGGATTTTTTATCTCTCATCCACAATCTATTTTTTCTGATGCCTTTATTCCTAAACTAATTGAGGGTATAGCACAGAGGCTTAACAAGTATCGTATTCGACTAATACTACAACCTGTAAAACTTAAACAGTCAAACTACTATGAACTTGCTAGGGAGGAGAATATAGATGGAATAATACTTATCAATACACACGATAGGGATGAAGGCCTAAAAAGATTAATTGAAAAAAAGTTTCCTGTTGTGGTAATTGGAAAAATTACAGGCGAAAGGGTGGTTCAGATAGATATTGATAATTTTAAATCTGCTAAAGAAGCGGTAGAATATCTTATAAAATTGGGGCATAGAAGAATTGCAGTTATTACCCATGCTGCTACCATTTATTGTGCTTCACGGGATAGATTGGATGGGTATTTAAGGGCAATGCAGGATGCTGGAATTGGTATAGATGAACAATTGATAAAAATAGGAAACTTTACAGAGGAAAGCGGTTATCAAGCTATGAATGAGCTTTTAAGGATGGACAAAAGACCAACTGCAATTTTTGCCGGTAATGATGTTATAGCTTATGGAGCTATAAAAGCAATCAGAGATATGGGATTAAAAATCCCTGAGGACGTTTCAATAGTTGGTTTTGATGATGATTATCTTTCCAGATACTTAAATCCCCCTTTAACCACTGTTGCTGTACCGGCTGAAGGTCTTGG
>Ga0164318_10004001_pt1 | contig 14064 bp, 9 predicted proteins | sample GuaBasSedimGuay9_FD_113734 | JGI IMG/M metagenome (GOLD analysis project Ga0164318, IMG submission 113734) | Subseafloor sediment microbial communities from Guaymas Basin, Gulf of California, Mexico - Guay9, Core 4571-4, 0-3 cm | ecosystem: Environmental > Aquatic > Marine > Hydrothermal vents >...
AGAATATTGTGATGGTGTCACACCCCAATGTCATATGTCTCCTCAGGTAATTATGAATCACTCCCCTGATTTGGAAAAACCTAGTATCACACCGGAAGTTTTTTGATACCACGCATATGTGCCTCCTTTGGACGTATCTCAGGATGATACCGTTCTATACGGTTCTGGTTTATCATCATCACCACTCTAGATACATATTATGATGGTATAAGAAAAGGCACTGTTTATAGAATAACAAAGGATTGTCCTAGTAGTCCATGTGGTTGGCCAGGTATCCGTGGTGAAACCCTTTGTCTTTTACAGAAGATTTTAAAGAATGGTTTTGCTGTTCGTTCTTTTTCTAGTACTAAAAATAAATATTTGGTTTAAAAAAATATTTCCCTAGTATTTGTAAGGTTAGGCTGTATGGTAAAAACCATCTTTTTTCTTGATGCAAATAAGGATATTGCTGCTCGTGTTTTTCTTAATGTTGTTAAACGTAGGATTATTAGCTATCAGGAGTTAAAAACAGGTTACTGATGTTTTTGGGGCAAATTTTAGTAAAAAGGAGAAGGATGTGTCCCTTGGCAGAGATAAGAAGGCAAAATCATCTAAATAATAGAAGTAATTGGAGTGTTTTTTTCCTGGAAGATGAATTCTTCTTTGGCGTTTTTTCACATTCGGATGTACTGACTAGGTTGTATGTGTTTTCCATGTCCTGGTGCACCAACTAGGGCATGGTCCTCGATAACTATCTCGCCTCTTACAAATAGGTGTTTTGGAAATAATGCCTTCATCCCCTCGAAGGGGGTCCATCCGCATTTAGAATGAAGATGCTCTGCTCTAATGTTTTTTATCTCTTCTTTGAGATCAACTATGATCAGATCAGCGTCTCTGCCAATCTCTATTCTCCCCTTAGGAACACCTGTCAGATCAGCAGGTTTTTCACATAGCATTGATACTAGTTTTTTGAGGCTTAGATTATTTCTTTTAACCTCTGCTAGAAAAAGGGGAAGCATGGTTTCGGCACCTGGGACACCTGCAGGTGCATCCATGAACTCCGCTTCCTTGTCTTGTAGGGTATGTGGTGCGTGATCAGATTCTAATATGTCGATAAAACCTTTTTGGATTCCATACCATAGGGTCTCCTGGTCGAGATTGGTTCTGATAGGTGGGTTGACCTTGTAATGTGTCTGATATCTTTTACTTATTTTTTCGATATTTAGTAGTAGATGATGTGGCGTAACACCTATGGTGATGTTAGGTGGATGCTTTTTTAGGATCTCAAATCCCTCGCATGATGATAAATGACATATATGTATTTTCAATGGTTTCTTTGTTGTTTTAGATGAAAGTAGTATGTTTCTGATAGCATTTTCCTCACATTCTGCTGGGCGCGAGCGGATATGATCCTGTAGATTGTCTTCAGTGATTCTATGCTGCTGGAGGCATTTGTTGCTTTCAGCATGTATCAATACAGGTCTGTTCAATGAACTTATTTCCTCTAATACATCTCCTAGTTTTTGTTCATCCAATTGTAGGGAACCTGTGGTATCTCCTAGATATATCTTAAATCCATTGCAGTATTCCGATAGTTTTTTTGCCTCATCGATGTTATTATCTATGATACCAGCATATATGCCGTAGTCGACAAAGCTTTTTTTTGAAGCATATCTTATTTTTTCTAAAACATTATTGGTATGTGTCGTTGGAGGGTTTGTGTTCGGCATGTCGAAAAAGCAGGATATGCCTCCATATGCTGCGGCTTTTGATCCTGTATAGAAATCTTCTTTGTATGTAAAACCTGGTTCTCTGAAATGTACATGTAGGTCTATAGCTGCAGGTAGTATGAGCTGATGGCTGAAGCTGTAGTGTTCATCCCCCTTTAATATTTTTTTGATGGCAGTTATTTTTCCATCTTTTATTCCAATGCAGCCTTCTTCAAATCGTCCATTTAGATATATTTTTCCCTCAATTGTCTGATCCATCACAGTTTTTTCTCCATTATATTTCCTCTTGGAATGGTTTCTGTGAAAATCTGTCCGGTGAACCTGTATATTTTTGTGTTTTTATCAAACCATGCATCTGGTAGTAATCCTGCTTTCATGCAGGTATGTGAGAGAAATTCCTCTACACTCCATTTTTGTTCAACTGGTACTTGTGGTAGAAGCAGCCCTCTGTAGAATCCCTGCTCAGCTATCAGTCCATCTCTTCCAACTTTTATCTGAGACAGATAGTCTCTTGGGTTGCTAACTTTGATTACCTCTGGTTTTGTCAAAACTGTTACTTCTATGATTATGCTGTCCAACTCTTTTTCTGCTAATGGTGGAAAACGTGGATCATGTGTTGCTGATTTAGCTGAGTCTATTATAGCATTTTTTAATGGCATTATTGGTTCTGGTATGCCTATGCATCCTCGTAGATCATGTTCTGGAAAGGTATGTATAGTTACAAATACTCCTCTTTTTTCATTGAAAATATTTTCTAAATCCGTTACTCTCTGTTGGGAGGGTGCCACGGTTTTTTTTACATAGTCTTCTATGGTCTGCCGAGCTAGTTTTACTGCCTTTATTCCTTCCTCCAATCTAAGCATCATAGTTAGTTCCAATCGTGGTATTATGGGTTTGATGTATTTAAACAATAAGTTTTTTCTCAAAAAAAGATTTCTTTCGAATTTTTGATTTTGTATGGGAGGAAAGAAGATGGGGGATGAGGAAAGGAGATTTTTTTTATGAGCAAAAAAAGAAGGGAGGGGGAACTGATTTTTTTATTCTTCTTTCGATAGCATGATTTCTAGGATTCTTTGTTTTTCTTCGGTTTTTAGTTCTAGATGTCCTTTGAAGATGTATGTTATGTTTTGTCCTGTTTCGTTTATGGTTTCATTTACTGTGACATTGTACCAGCCAGGCATCAGCTCTGCTGTGTACGATCCATTTTTATCTGATGTGATTTCAGTGTATTCTGCAGTGTTGTTTTTAACAGACAGATCGGGTATAAATTTGATTGTGATATTGCCTATACTTTTGTTTTCATATGTTGTGTTGCCGCTTACTGTGACTGACATTTTGGTTAGTGTTATGTCGAGATATCTGGTACCCTCACCCAGGTGTGTAATGAGTTGGTCATGGAAGGAGTATATTCCTTGTTTTCCTCTTTCATCTACCGATATATTGTAAACTCCGGGTATGAGTTTTACCTGATAGTATCCTGTTTCATTTGACTTAGCAGTTTTTCTGATAGCGGTGTTGTTTTTTGTGTTTTTATCTGGTAGGAATAGTATGGAAATCTCCTTTATCGCTTTGTTTTCATACTTGGTGTATCCTTTTACTGTGACTGATGCTAGTTTGAGTGATATGTTGAATGTTGTTGTTTGGTTTTCTTCAAGTGTGATTTCTTCTTCTGTCTCGTAGTCAAGATTTTTTGTTGTGAGGTTGATCTTTGTGGCATTGACAACATATTTTCCTGGGATAAGCTGCTGGAAGTGGTATTCACCTGTTTTGTTTGTTGTGAGGACTGCAACTTGTTTTCTTTTTCCATCGGGTTTCTCATAGAAAAGCGTGATGTTTACGCCATTCATTTCTTCTCCAGCGTCGTATTCATCATTGTTGTTTGAATCATAGTAGACATATCCTTGAACCGAAGAGGGTTTTGGTTTGGATATGTTGTAGCTGTTGTTTCCAGGATGCACACGTATATAGCTTTCATGTATAACAAAATCATTAAATGTCGCTCTTATGAGGTATATACCAGGCATTAAATCTGATGAGGTGTTGTAATGCCCATTTTCATCTGTTGTGAATCTCTGTATTGTTCCTGTTTGGTTTATACCTCCAGTTTTAGGATCAAATTCTTCAATTTCTATGAGTGTTATATTTGCATGAGGTATCGGTTCATCAGATGATGCATTGTATGTCTCATTGTTGTCTTTATTAATGTAAACATATCCTTCTATGTGGGAGGGGGATATGGTTATGTTCAAAGTTCGTCTGTAGTTTGTACCAGGTCTACGCATAGCTTCATCATCAGATATAGGCGCCAGCTCTGGATCATCTTTGCTGTCAAATGTAACATTTTTTAGTTGAAATGCGTTGATCCCCAACTCCGGGTATCTGCGGATTTGAAGGGTTATATTACCTGCGGGTGCTATCAAACTAAAATAGCCGTCAATAGTGGTGTTGGTTTTGTCATGATCAATTGGAATATTTGTTCCATAGTGGGTGATATTTTTCTGAATCACTACCTGAGCATTTACTGGTTGATCCATGAAGGTAACTGTGCCATTGATGTATGCTCCTTCATAGTATTTAGCTATGACAACTGCGCTTGTACCTCTGAAATAGGGGTATTTTGATATATCTGATATGTACTCAGCATAAAAATGCTTCATACCCCAGCAGGGGAGCTGCAAATTGTCTCTAGAGGGGGAGTTCCCCATATATGCTCTGAAGAACATGGTTTTATAGTAGGCTGGCTTGTATTCTGTTTTGGTATCAGTAATTACAATTCGGCTTCTCTCATCTCGAGGCATATCATTTAGCTCGCTAGCCGCCCATTCACCATTAGTTTTTGATCCATCTGGATCTAAGCGGTATCCCACATAACGTACTTTGATAAAATCATCCTCGGGGTTACTAAGTTTCATACCACCTGATTTAAACGCAGGTAGAACGATGCTTTTATCTGCTAAGAATGCGAAAATGTTGAATATCTGCTTGTCATAGCCTTCGACGCCGTAGTAGCGTATACTATAACCTGTAACATTCTGAATCTCATGATATAACCATGTAATATTTTCATCATCCAACTTCAACAACAGACTGGTTATATCATGATAAAATGCGTTTTCAGGCCACTGCTCTCCAACCTTATATCTCTTACTCAGCTCTTCATCATATTCCTCACCAATCGGAGCCATGTAGGATGGAGCAGTTGTAGGCTCCTCTATCCAAGTAGTTATATTAACCGTGTTGTTTTTTCCAACATATCTTTCTAAAACATCAGCTATATCAGAGGATATCTTCCCATCGTTATGTTTAGCAGCTCCCTCCAGTAATCTAATGATCAGAACAGCGGTCGCCTCCTTCTCACTAGTAGCAGTATGGAAGTTAGCCGCAGGAGGTATACCACTCTGGAAGTTATCAGCAACCGTTGGATGTCCACCGACAGCAGATTCATAAAAACCGTAGTCCCACCAGGAAATAAAAGCAGGTCTTTTAACATGATCTGGAATGTCAGAGTCCTGTATGCTAAGCCAGGAGAGAGCATCCACCCAATACTGTTCTTTATAGGATGTCAAACCAAATGCACCAGAATAATTTTTTCCAAAAATAGCCTGTTTTTTAACACCTGGTACTGCCGCATCTAATGCAAGAACAGAGTTAGACAACAATATGAGCAAAACAAAAAGGATACCAAAAACATGGATAACATCTACCCCCTTGCGCAGACCGCGAAAACCTCCACCTGCTCCCCTAATGTTTCTAAGCATACGTCTATAATCAATCTTGTCTATAACAAGCCATACAGTCCATCCACCCAGCAATGCAACAATTGGGACCAAATCATTTAGAAAACGACCAGCAACAGATGTAAGCCACATCTCTATCAGAAACAGTATTATGAAAAATAGATACTCTCTTCGATGGCTTCTAAAATAGAAATATATAAGTAGGAAAAAACCAGCCCATGCTAACCAGTAGAGAATAGGTCCATAGGACATCACTGTTCTACTAATACTATATGTACCTGCCTCTGCAATAGTTTGAGACACCTTATTTCCATAAATACCCTTACCATATAATACATTAGCAAGTTTTGAAAGAGGAGACAGAAAGGTGATATATGAGGACAGATATCTAACAAAATATAGAAATACAAGTGTAATGCCAGCGATACAGAAAATAGACGGCAGTGATATCACCCATGGAATCCTCTTTCTAGAGAGGAAGAGGTATATGACTCCAAGGGCTGCTACTAGAAGCCAAGAAAAAAGGAAAACATCTATTTTGAATCCCCCTATTTTGGCTATACGTAGAGGGAAATAGATAAGGTAGCCCATAGCTAAAACAGCTAATGTGTTTCTAGCTACTTTTAGCTCTATCTTACTTGTAAAAATATCTATCAGCATTTGTACAACTGCATAGATTGCAACAACAACGTAGATAAAGTCGGCTTCAACCCAGGTTAGAGATAGGGCACCTAAGGCTACTCCTGATAGCAGGGCGTATAGCAGGGATCTCCATATATCTTCCTCCTTAAGGCTTTTTATTAGGAATAAGAATATGATGAAAAACAGCAGCAGGTTTAGAGAATCATGGTCGAACAGAGAATATGCAGAGCCATGACCAGAGGCTATGTGAATTGGTATCAGAGGAACAAACAAGGCTGCAGTAAGACCTGTTTTTCTGCCAAAAAGCATCTCCCCTATAATATACACGGGAAACACAAGCAGGGCGCCAAATAGAGCAGGGACAAACTGCATAGAGTACCCAATTGCATTTGTCTCATCCATGAAAGGAAGTAGAAGTCTACTAAACCCTATAGCCAACATGCTCAGCAGGGGAGGTCTGCCACCACTTCTCCCGACAGGGTAGTTCAGAATGGGATCTGGCGAAGAATAGAAGGGATATTGCCCTGTTTTTATAATGTTTTCTACCAGTCTCATGTTGTAATATGGGTCGGGACCTGAAAGGTAGAATCTTTCACTTAGTGTTTTTCCCTCTGGGTTAATGACTGTCCCTGATGAGAGATTGAAATATGTGTTTAAAAACAATGTGAGTATAAAGATTCCTATTAAAGCTGCTGCGATCCACCAGTTCCTTTCAGAGAAAGAAGGTTTTTTTTCTGTAAATGTTTTTTTTGTAGAAACATGTTTTGTCTCATATGAAATGGTCTTTTTTGTATATGCTCTCTTTCTCATTTTTATTTCACCCAAGGAGAGGGGTTGAATAGGTTACAACCGTAAATCTATAGTCTTATAAATAACTTACCTCCTCATTCTCTTTCTTTTTTCTCTCCTTTTTTGTTTAGCTGGTAATCTCTACTACGTTTTTTTCAATCTAAAAGTTTTTCTTCTAATATTTTTGCTACACAGGATGCTATCTTTACTTTGCTGAATTTACTATGTATGGTATCAGTTGATATGATTTCATCGCATCCTGCAGAGAGTAGTTTCTCAACAGCGTTTCCGATGAATAAGCCATGTGTGCATGCTACATATATTTTTTCTGCACCCTGTCTTTTTAGTTCTTTTATAGATTTTGCCATTGTTCCACCTGTTGATATGATGTCGTCGATGATCAGGATTTTCTTTTTTTTCACATTTAGATTCTTAGGTTTTATTTCTACTATATGATCACTGATACGTGTTTTTTCCATGTAGTCGTATTCACAGTCTATTATATTGGATGCCATCTGTGCTCTTTCTAAGGCTCCCTTATCTGGGGCGAGTACTAGGTCAATGTTGCTGTTTTTCTTGTTTTTGATATATTCGGCTATTTCTGATACTGCCGTGCAGCTGACTGCAGGTATTCTAAAAAAATCAAGTATATGTTTTTTGTGGGGGTCTATGATAATTGTCTTGGATGCATGTAGACTTATATGTTCTGCAATAGCTCTTGCGCTTATGGGTTCTCCTTTGTTGAATTTTTTGTCCTGTCTGCTGTAGCCAAAGTAGGGTATTACAACCGTGATTGTGTTCGCACCTGCCTCTGACAGGGCATCTTGGAGTAGAAGGAGTTCTATTATGTTGTTGTCAGGATAGGTGTTTTGGACAACAACTATGTCCTCATCCTCTATCTCATCTAAAATACGTATGTAGAGTTCATTGTCTGGAAAACGTTTTATTTCTGTTTTTACTAGAGGCCATCCTAGTTGTTTGGATAAATCTTTTGCAACTGTTTTAGATGCTGAGCCGCTAAGTATATACCTGCCCATTTTATGCTTATCCTTTCCTTAAATATGAACTAGGTTTTTAGGAGTTTCGTAAGAAAGTTTTTATATGAGTGTTCTACTTTATTTTTAAGGTGAGGTGGATGAGATGCATGTAACCAGGGTTTTTCTAAAGACCCACAATATTTTAGGCGTTATGTTTACAAGTTTGTTGTTTATGAATGCTTTTCTAATTCCTTCTGTTTTAGCAGATGATACTACGATAGATAGTTGGGTAGAAGCATTCTTTGATATAGAGTTTGAAACAGGTGTTGATCTATCTGTACATGTTACTATGAATGTGCATAAACTAACTACATATAAGTCTTATAGTGCTGAGGAGATAAGAGCTGCTGATGATCAGGAGATGGGGGCACTTAGATATGAGCTTTATCTTATGCTTAAAAACCAGTTAGACAGGATGTTTCCAAATGCTGATCTTCTAAACTTCTCGATGCCAACATATAGTAGTGAAAACCCTGAGGGAAAAAAAGGGATTGTATCATATGAGCCACCAGCGGTATTCAATGGAGATGTACAGGTAAAACTGTCCTCAGCATTTTTTGGACTGAATGCATCTGTAGACTCTGAGGATTTCATCAACGGTGTTTTAGACATGGATGGCATAGTATCCTATGTTTTTGATCTTCAGGCAGAAAATGGATGGAATAACACATACACGATCATACTTCCAGAGGGCATGGAATATCGACGAACCACTGGGACTGTAGAGGAGGGGAATAGGATATGGTGGAGTTTAGAAAACTGGAAAGGAGAAAAATCCCTAGGAACTGCTGAGATATCAATCAAACTATCTGAGCCTACAACCACTGCATCAAACAACGAGGATATCTACCTGGATTTTGAACTTGATCTACGTGATACAGAAGAACCTGTTCTAAAAACCAATATACTAGCCAAAACAATAAATATAAAAAAATATGGTATTTTACCAGATTTTATTACAAATCTAGATTTTGTGCCAGCAGATGGAATAAGACTATTTATCGACAACAACTTTATTTCATGGGATGACATCTATCAGAAAACAATAAAATCTATAGAAGAAAAGATTGTAGCAAATATAGAAAACTCATCCTTCAACCAGAGCTTCTCTCCCTCTTTCAGCTGGGATCCACAGACCACATTCAACTGCTCAACACCATACAATATAACAAGTATGGACAACAAACCATCTATAAAAGCAGTGCTAACCAAAAATAACATAGATCTACAGATATATAGAATACCCATCAGAGCAGTATTTGGGTTAATCAACGCAGGTGCAACAGCCAATATATCTAGGGAGGATATAAATTTTGGCGACAAACTCGATGAAATAGGATATCCATATAACGGGTCGCTCATGCTTCCAGATAACATATCACTAGATGGAAAAAACATCTACAAATGGAATCAAAGCAACCCAATTCATGGAGAAATGATGTCAGACACAGCACCTACATACTCCCAGGAGGAGATAAAAACATATGTGTACATCGACATAAATAAGATGGATCTAAATCTGCCTAGTTTTTTTACTGGAAAGACAGAGTTAACCGTAACGGTAGATGCAAGAGAAAACATTGATATCTATATAGCAAAAATACCGCAGGAATTCAGTCTACCTGGGAAGATGCACATGAAATACATAAACTCAGATGCATTCAGACTATGTGTAGAGGAGAAGGTGTTTAACGAGAATGATGTAAACAGTTTTCTGACAAATAAAAAAAATCTTTTTGAAGAAAAAATAGGAAAAATACTGGAAAAACAGAAGATAAAGGGGTATAGTGACAAAAAAATGTTTTTCAATTCAATAAGATGGGATGGAGACATTTCCAATATGGATGCGCAATTGCCTGTCACAATATCATCATACTCACATAGTTTGTATCCCACCTCCTTTAACCTTTCTCTGCTCCCACCGAGTTTCAGCATATCCATACAGAAATTCAACCTTACAGGAATGGAAAATCAGAGTGTAACATATCGTATAATATTTCCTAAGGGAGTGAAAGCAGATGCAAATAACACTGTTGGGAAAGCAATGATAAAGGGCAAAACAGGAGATGGTAGGGAATACATCGAGATTACCTTCAACTCTGATGAGTCAGATAAATGGAGTGTTATCTCATGTAAATTATCCGCTACTCCATTATACATCGTGGGCGTGTTTCTACCTTGTATACTCAGCTTAATAATCACGGTAGTTCTAGTGCTGATAATATACCTGATCAGGAGAAGAAGAGGAGGTAAAGAAGTTGTTGTCAGGGAGGAAGAAAAAACAGTGGAGCATACGGGATATGAAAATGAGGATTACTATGTACCACCACCGCCACCCTCATCAAGATAGATCAAAAATGTTATTCATCACTCCTCCTATAAAATGGGGGTTAACACAGAGTTTTTTAGTATAACCATTGTTTTATCAGTGATGGAATGAATGTTAGTAGAGATGGTTTTTTTTTCAGCAGAGGAAAAACAAGTTTTGAGGGATAATCTATGTCACCGTATTTAGAGATCACATAACGTATTTTCTCATCATCAAGCATCTCAACATATTTGTCTATCTGTTTATCATCTAAATTTTTGAATAGTGTTCTGAGTTTCATACCAACTGATAACTCTCGGCCTATTCTGTCCATACATAGTCTGTGATACCTACCAAGAGACCATGGAGAATACTCCTTTCTTTGTAGAGCATCCGCTGCAACGGAGGAACATAATGTGGCGCATAGCAATCCTGTATATATACCACCACCTGAAGTAGGTTTTACCTGCGCTGCTGCATCACCTACAAGCATTATGTTTGAGTCAACAGTTTTTTTAAGCATCCCCAGTGGAATAGAGCCCCCTGTGTGTCTAACAATTTCAGCATCGCATAGAAAATGGGATGCAAATGAGTTTTTTAGAAGAAATGAGAGATGTTTTTTCAGAGGATGTCTTTGTTTTTTTTCTGCTACGCATAGCCCAATTCTGGCTTCTGATCCATCTCTACTTGTGGGTATAATCCATGCAAAGAAGCCTGGTGCGATGTTTTTCCCTAAAAAGATTTCTACAAAGTTTGGATCTAAACAGGTTTTTGTTACCTCTACTCCTATTCCATGTAGGATTTCTGTTGGCTGTGGGAATTGAAATATTTCTCGAGTTTTTGAATAAACTCCATCTGCGCCTATAAGTAGGTCGCATTCTACATGCTCCACATAACTGCTGCTGTTTCCCTGTTTTAGCTCTGCTACAATGCCTTTGGTGGTTCTACGTGCATATACCATTTTACTCTGTAGGAATATATCGGCATTTGACTTCTCTGCCTTTTTTACCAACTCCTCATCTAGTTTAGGACGATCTATTACAAAAGCATGAACCTTGTCCCCTCCAATAGTTAGTATCCTCCCGGAAGGGGAATGTATATGCGCACCGCGTATCCTATTTTGCACAATTTTCCCCTGTGGAGGGATATCTGAAAATTTAAAGATTCTATGTGAGACAATCCCAGCGCATTTAAGAGGATACCCAATTTTTTTATGTTCCTCAAACAATGCTACGTTAAAGCCCATATCAGCAAGGTTTTTAGCAACATAGCCTCCTATAGGGCCACCACCAATGATCGCTGCATCATATTTTTTCATTGCCCAATCCTCCTATTAGTATCACTGCAAAGATTTATAACAAAAACGGTGATTCTAGATGGCTATGGAGATGCCAATGAGAAAAGACAGAGAAGGACATGGACATATCAGGTTTTTTATCACATGTGTTCTGTTTTTCTTCAGAAGGAGAGATAAAGACGAGAGAAACATAACAAACATACGGGATGACAAGCAAGATGATATTGATATGCAATATGAAACTGATTTGTTATGTAGGTTTGTACTAGATGGTCTAGGAAGAAAAGTTGGAGAAAGCGTGGCAGTAAACGACGATATTCTTATTATAAAATCAGGCAAGAAATATCTGGGTGTTCCTCTTAAACATGTGACCGATGAGGGGAAAACTCTTTTAGTAAGAGGACTAATGGATCTTGAAAAAGCAGAAGAGTTAGGCGAGAAATGGCGTCGAGAATCCATCCCACGAGATACCCTCTTCCTCTCAAAATCGGAAAACGAAGGGAAAAATATAGAATATAGAGAAAGAATGAGAGAGTATGAAAAGTGAAAGTATAAAAACTGGAAATTTTATAGTATTTTAGGTATTAGATGGATAAAGATCTAAAAAACAATGTCGAGTAAGTCTGAAAAAATATTTTTGCAGAAAATACAAATTCTACAAAATCTTCAGGGACAAAAAAGAGGTTGCGGGGCATACATAGATGTGCTTTGAATATAAGATGGTTATTGTCACAAGGAAGGATTTAAAGCTGTCACCAGGTAAGCTGGCTGTGCAGGTGGCACATGCAGCTGTTTCATGTGCATTACTCACAAAGAAAAAAAAACCAAAATGGTTCAAAAAATGGCAGGAAGAGGGTGGGAAAAAAGTAGTTGTAAAGGTAGACAGCGAAAACGATTTTTATCCTCTTATAGAAATGGCAGATAATCTACATATTGTAACAAATCTTGTGATGGATGCAGGCTATACTGAGATACCCCCCGGGACCAAAACTGTGCTTGGGATTGGCCCTGCACCAAACAATCTGATAGATCAAATCACTGGTGATCTCCCACTACTATGAAAAATAAGAATGCCGATGTTTAAGACTAAAAAACATTTTTCTTTTTTATATAAGTCTCATCTGATTTTTAAGCTTATAGTTGGTAAGTTCTTTGAATTCATCGTCTTCCTGTAAAACATTTAGTAGATTTGTGGAGGAGGAAGAGATTTGGATCTCCCTAGTTCTCCCATATCTACCCTTTGAGATCACACGTGCTGTGATTATCCCCAACATATCAAGTTCAGATATTAGATCAGCTATCCTTCTTTGGGTAAGGGAGTCATATCGTGCTTTTTTACACAGCTCTTTGTAAACATCATACACCTCTCCAGTTGTCATAGCTCTTTTTACACCCTCTGTTTTATTCCGTTTTTCTCTGAGCAAAATAGATAATAATACTAGTTTAGATTGAGTGGGGAGTGTACGGACAACTTCTGTTATGCGATCTATCTCTATTTTACTCTGAGCCTGACGTACATGTTTGCTTGTTATTCTAGCTGCGCCGCATCGCTCTGCCAGCTCTGCTGATATTCTAAGTAGATCAAGCGCTCTACGTGCATCACCATGTTCCTGGGCTGCCAATGCTGCACATAGAGGTATAACATCATCATCAACTGTATCTGGTCTGAGTCCTATTTCCACACGATGTCTTAGTATGTCCTGAAGTTGCCTAGCATCATATGGGGAAAATATCATGTTTTCCTCACCGAGACTAGACTTTACTCTTGGATCTAAGAACTCAGTGAATTTGAGATCATTAGATATCCCGATAACTGAGACCTTTGCGTTTTCGAGATCACTGTTGATGCGGGAGAGATTGTATAACGCCTCATCTCCCTTCAGCTTGTCGACCTCGTCAAGGACAACAACACTCACACCTCCATCTTTGTCCATCATAGATCTCAGCTTAGCATATACCTCATCAGTTGGCCACCCAGTGAATGGTATATGATCAGACCATTCGTTGATAAAATGATTCGCAATATTTTGTAATAGACGATATTGTGTGTCTACAACCTCGCAATTTATATAGATAAAGTTGACGTGTTTTCCTGTTTCCCTTCCCTTTTTTAGAAGTTCCTTTCCTACAAATTTTGCAACTGCTGTCTTCCCAGTGCCTGTTTTACCATAGATAAATACATTAGAAGGAGTCTCCCCTCTTAGCGCGGGTACCAAGACAGCTGCTAGATAATCTATCTCCTTTTCTCTGTGGGGTAAAACCTCAGGCATGTAGGTGGGTCTCATCACTTCTCTATTAACAAATAATCCTTCGGATTGTAACAGTCTGCCAAATATGTCCCTACCTGTATGTCCTGTTTCCGTAAAACAACTCCTCCCAGTTTTTAGTAAATGATTTTAGTATAAAAAATTTTATGAAACATTGGCTTCATCCCGAAATAGATAAATTAGGATAGAAGCTGTTTTTCTTAACAGGATGGGATGCGCTAAGAAAAGAATGAATCCACGGGTTGTAAACCATGTAAACCGCAACTTCACCATCCTCT
>Ga0164318_10004002_pt1 | contig 14063 bp, 13 predicted proteins | sample GuaBasSedimGuay9_FD_113734 | JGI IMG/M metagenome (GOLD analysis project Ga0164318, IMG submission 113734) | Subseafloor sediment microbial communities from Guaymas Basin, Gulf of California, Mexico - Guay9, Core 4571-4, 0-3 cm | ecosystem: Environmental > Aquatic > Marine > Hydrothermal vents...
AGGTAATTGAGTATTTCTATTATCGCAACGGACAAAAGGTATACAAAACTGTCGTTTTTTATCTAGCTAAGACGAATACAAAAGAAGTGCGTTTATCATACGAACATAAGGGGTATGCATGGTTAAGCTATGAGGAAGCCATAAAAAGAGTAACATATAAATCATCTAAAAAAGTTCTGGAAAAAGCGCATAGATATCTTTTAGCTATTGGAGAAATAACAAAATGATAACTAAAATACGAAAATTTTAAACTTTCTTAAAAGGTTATGGAAACGAGAATATTACCAAAGTTCGACCTTTGACAACTTTCGAGGGAGTTTAAATGAGAATTCCGAAGATTAGAGACTATGTCATTAAGAACCTCAAATATATTATGAAACCGCGTTCTATAGCGATTATTGGAGCTGCCAGAGAGCCGGGTAAGATAGGAAACCAAGTTGTTAAAAATTTAATCGATGGGGGCTTTAATGGAAAAATATATCCTATAAATCCAAAAGCAGATCAAATTTTAGGATTAAAAGCGTACCCAACAGTTAAAGACGTACCTGATGATGTGGACTTAGCCATTATTGTTGTTCCCGCAAGAGTTGTAAAAAGTGTAATACAAGATTGCGTTGAGAAAAAAGTCAAAGGAATTGTAGTTATAACATCAGGTTTCAGTGAAGTCGGAAATAGAGAATTAGAGGACGAAATAGTCAGCATGTGCCGTAAATATAAGATACCTCTTATAGGACCAAATGTCGTTGGAGTCCTAAATGCAACTCAGAAAGTAAATGCAAGTTTTGGACCTAAGTTGCCGTATAAAGGAAAGATCGGCTTTGTTTCTCAGAGCGGTGCTTTAGTTATTGCACTTATCGGTTGGACTTGGAATCAGCGAGTTGGTATGTCAACGATAGTAAGTATAGGAAATAAGGCGGATGTTGATTTTTCAGAACTTATTGTGTATTTTGCTGAGGAAGATCCGGATACAAATGCTGTTGCTCTATATATCGAAGGATTAGATGCAGGACCGGAATTTGTAGAAGCATGTAAACGAGCGTCTAAAAAGATACCAATTGTAGCTTTAAAAGCAGGCATCTCCGAGCGGGGCTCTCTTGCGGCTATGTCACATACTGGTTCCATGGCAGGAAGCGCTAGAATATATCGTGCAGTGTTCAAGCAGGCAGGAGTAATTCTAGCAGAAAACTTAGAAGATCTCTATGATCGAAGTTTAGCGTTATCATTACAACCACCCGCTAGGAAGGATCTAATAATGGTCATAACAAATGGTGGTGGTGCTGGTGTTATATCAACAGATGCTGCGGAGAAGTATGGGATACCTTTGCAAGATACCCCCCGAGATTTGGTTCCGAAGATGAAACAATATATGCCACCATTCGGGAGCGCAAAGAACCCGGTAGATTTGACGGGAATGGCTAGGCCAGAAGATTATTACGGTGCAGTAGTAGACGCACTTAAACATCCAGAAGTAGGGGGCGTAGTAGTACTTTATTGCCATACTGCTATTACTAATCCGATGGATCTTGCGAAGAAAATGTATGAAGCGTCAAAAGTTGCTGAGAACGAAAACAAGCCCCTAGTTGTATGCTTTATTGGGGGCGAAGAGGTAGATAGAGCTTCGATATGGTTAAAGGAAAACGGTGTGCCAACTTATCCCTCGCCTATGAGAGCTATGAGTGCTATGGGTGCTCTTAGAGAATACGGACGTTTACTTGAAAAATTATGAAATATTGTTAATGTTTCCCTTTTTAGATAATTATTTGTCAATTCTAAAAATTTTTTATAATATATTTTACTTAATTTATGTTTCTATCTAATTGGGTGGAATTAAATGCAGATGTTCACGACTCAGGACATTATAGCAATTATGATCTCTTTTTTGTATGTTTTTGTAGTAATAGGCCTCATGCTAAAGCTTAAACAGAAATATCCAACATACTCTCTTAGAAAGGTCACACACATGTCGATGGGAATATGGCCTTTACTTTGGCTTCTTTATGAAACTCAACTAGCAGCAATATTAGTTCCTGCTATTGTTACAATTTTACTAGCAGGAGCTCCAGAAAAAATGAGGAAAATTTGGTCAGAAGGGGATGAAAAGCATATTGGTTTAGTGATATATGCATTTTCATTCACGTGGGTAACAGCATTCTTCTGGAAGACGATTCCAGGTGCTGCAGCAATATTTTGCCTTGCTTTTGGAGATGGTGCGGGAGGATACTTCGGCAAGAAGTATGGGAAGCATGTATATCATGTTCCATGGGTTAAACCAAAGACAATAGAGGGCAGTCTTGCAGTTTTTGCTGTTTCGGTCCTAATGACGATTTTTGCTCAGCTACTCTACGGGAATATAGAGGATCCATTATCCTATTTATTAGGAGGTTTGATTATTGGTACCGTATCCGCCATAGCTGAAGCGATCTCACCTAAGCATTCCGATAATCTATTTATCCCTATTGCGGTTATAGCTGTGGGAGGTTTAATATATATTAAATAATTGGTGGAACTAATGGTTGATATTGCAATAATTGGAGCTGGTGTGGCCGGGACAAGCGTGGCTGCATTACTATCTGAAAAGTTTGATGTACTATTAGTTGAGCGTAATCAATATATCGGAGGACGTGCTGCGACCAGAACCCCGAAGGAATGGGGTTGGTTTAATTCGGAAAACTATTTATTTGATTTTGGACATCATGTAGCAGCAACGAATAGCTATTTAGAGTATTTACTCAGAAAGACAGGTGCTATAAATTTCCTCGATTTCCATCTGATAAAAATGCCCTTGTTTTATAAGAAAGGTCGTTTTCATAAACCACCAGCGACATTTTTTGAATCTTTACGGGCATATCCATTTATTCCGTTTAAGAGTAAATTAAAACTTAGGAAATTTCAGAAATGGGTAAGAAAAGTTCCATTTAAAGAGGTCAAAGAAAAGTGGTTTTATCGACCATTACGTGATCTATACGATGAGTTCGATTTCGATGAATATGGTAGAGAATTATTTACCGAGGGCTTTGCTGCAGGTTACCAAACAATATATGATATCGATAGGAACTCAGCAGGCGATCTTATACTTTGCATGAAAATATTTGAACGCGGAGTATCTAAGTATAAAACGCCCCTCTTTTCAGCAAAAGGTGGATTTGGAAATATATCAAAGGCTTTCGTTAGAATAGCTGAAGAAAATGGTGCAAAAATACAATTAGGAAAGAATGTATCAAAGATTATCGTTAAAAATGGAGAGGTTAAAGGTATTGAACTTGAAGGAAAAAAACAAATAGAGGCTAAAAGAGTGCTATTTACTGCACCAGTATATTTCTTAATAGATCTAATTGATGAAGAAGAAATGCCTGAAGATTTCAAAAAGCGGCTAGAAGAAGGAAGAAAAGAATCAACAGATCTTTTTCTAATACTAGGTGGTGCTAAAAAATCGCTCACGAAAAAACCAGTAGGAACTTGGATGTTAATTCCAAGAAGTGAAGTAAAAAAAGTAGATTCATACTATCTTGTTTATGAATTATCTGAAGATTTAGAGCAAGCACCGAAGGGAAGATATGCTGTTAGTTTTGCAGTAATGCCCGAGAGGAACGATCTTTCTAATAGAAAATTCTTAGAGGAAAGAATGATCGATGATATGTCTGAGATATTCGTTGATTTTGATTTCGAAAAAGATTGGGAATGGAAGACAACCTTTTATTTCCCCATAGTTGATGGTATTGGCAGAACAATTGATTGGTATTGGGAGAAGAGGATAGGGCCTACGACGCCTATAAAGAACCTATTTGTTGCTGGAGATTCGGCTCAGGAATTAAGTACTGGCACAGATGGTGTTGCAAGTTCGGTTATTTTTGCCTATGAATCAATTACTGGAGAAAAAATTTTGGATTTAGACGCCTTTTACACTTTATAACATATTTTTTCTATTATGGACTATAATTCTATTGTTGTTTTTCCCTCATAGCTGTAAAGGACTATGGATTCGGCTTCTGCTGTCTGCTCCTTTGGACAGGAATGCAGTAATCTATATCTTCCATCAATTCTACTCCAGATTTCTGGGTTCTTAAAATCACAATTTGGACACTTATTGAAAACGCCAATACTCTTCCAACTACATTTTGGGCAAATGGAAATTACAGGCGTAATTGTAATCGAAATGACGCCAATATTTACAATTATCCTATAAAGAAAATTCTTAAGAGCTTTCAGATCGGGCAACTCTCCTAAAAAAATCTGCGTATTTACACCGCCCGTGAATAATTGCTGAATTTCAGATTCAAAGTATAATCTATAGACTAAAGGCATATTAGTATAATAGGGCGTTACAGCGGAGCTATAAAAGGGTATCCCGTTTTTTATAGGTATAAAAATATCCTTTGATTTAATTTTATCAATGAAAATCTTATAATCTATTATTGCAGATCTCTGACAAGACATAGTATCCATGGGTTGCTCAATCTTATAGATCACATGATCTCGGTCTTCAAATTCTGCTAATACTTTCCTTATCAGTAGTAAAACTTTCTTTTCAAAAGAGATAGCATCCTTATAGTCCTCTTTTGATCCATCGAACCATAGCTTTGGATTATTAATAAAATTAGCTGAAGCTTCGGGTAATCCAAAAATACAGAAACTGTTGAAAAATCCAACAAAGGTGCCAATATATCTCTTTATCAATTTAAGCTTACCTTCATCTAACATCCTTTTATAACGCTTTGTAAGCATTCTTGATAAATACCGACCTTTCTCTAAGATATCAATCAAATTATCACTAAAGATGTCAAAGTCACCATTACTTATCAGAGCTAGATGCGGTATATTAATACCCAACGAGGTAAAACATCCTGAATATTCTGGTAAATCCCAAAGACCTTTTGGTAACTTAATTCTCTTTAATCGTTCGAATAGTTCTTCGTGTAGTTCCTTAATGGAGCCAAAATTTTCCTGGTTTCTAATAAAATCTCGGTAAATAAAATAGAGACCATTAATATCTAGGTGGTAATTGTTTATTAAGTGTAAAGAGCCGGCTCTAGCAATCGCATTAAATATATATTCGCTTAGATCACCATATTCTTGCCCATTCCAATCGAAATTCTTAGAGATGAATAATGAAACTAACGGTTGAGAGAAGGGTCTTCCAATTACATCTCCGGATGTTAATATTGAGAGGAGACTTTTAAGGAATATTAATGCTTCCTCAAGAAAATCCCCAAAATATCCAACCTTATTACCATTAATAAAAGTCTCATTTTCTAGGAATCGATCACTAACATTAAAAAATAATAGCAAACTTATAGGTATATTTCGTTTTCTAAACTCAAACATGGAATTTAAATGATAGATAAATCTATGGAGGATCTTCTTTATGGAGTTCGGATCCATGGAATCTCTTCTTATATATGGTGCTAAATATAGATCTAAAGCCGAAAATGCTTGAAGATATGTAGATTCTGACGCAGCAAAATGAAGAAAATCTAAAAGAAAATCAAAGAAATTCTCAAAATTTTTGATGTTAGCGTATTTATAAAATCCGGATTCGAAAGGTTTTTCAAGAATGGCATCTACAGGCCATCCAATACTATATGGCATAAAGAAGTTATGAGGATACTTCTGGGGGTATATTATACCTTGTTTTAGAACAGTGATAAGTTTTTTATCTAACACTTTTTCTAAAAATGTTTTTTCAAGGAATTGCCCTAAAAAGCGACTAAAAATTCTATCACCATGGTTTTCAGACATGGGAACTTTCGTTTTCGTAATCTCTTTCTCATCGGCAGGATTCTTTGTTTTCTCCATACCAGGCTCCCAAGCGCTAGTTAGGAAATGAAACTGTCAGTATTATGATGTTAAATGTATTTTCAATTTTACTAAAAATTTTGTGAAAATGGAAAAAGACATTATACGTTCTCCGATAAATTAAATTTAAAAATAAATAAAAACTTGATATATGCTTGATACTAACAAGATGTATCTTAACAACTTTGATCGTTTTTAGGTGAGATTTATGGCTAAGTATTTAGTATATGTTGCATGTGGCTCGGCGGCAGCATCTGCGAATGTGGTTAAGGGAAGAATAGCTGAATATTTTAAAAAAGCAAAAATGGATGTTGAACTAAGGATCGCGAGAGTTTCGGAATTACCGTCAATTACGCAAAGAATAAAGCCAGATCTAGTAATTATAACCGCGGGGCACTATTCGAGACGGGGCATACCAGAGGATGTTCCAGTCGTAAGTGGAGTTCCATTCATGACAATGGTTGGTGTTCAGCAATTAATGGATAAAATAATAAACATTCTAAAGTCAAAGAAGAAGTAAATAAATTTAACTCCGTTTTTTTGAACATCTCAATTTTTTTGTTCACTACTTATCTCCTTATCAGGGGCGGTTCTTTTTGAAGAAAAAGATAGACATCCTAACTATAAATTTGGACTCTAACTCTTGGGAAGACGCACTAAGAAAAATGAGTAGAATACTATATGAAAAAGGCTATGTAAAAGAATCATATGAGGAAGCTTTGATAAAAAGAGAAAAAGTTTATCCAACAGGCCTGGAAATTCCAGATAGAGTAAATGTAGCGATACCACATGCTGATGTTGAGCATGTCAAGAAACAGGCGCTATTTATCGGTATTCCCGAGAAGCCGATAAGATTTCAACGCATGGATGATCCGGATGCGCCTGTTGATGTTGGATTAATACTTCTACTTGTAATTAAGGATCCTAAAGGCTATGTTAAGTTTCTTTCTAAACTGACGGAATTATTCCAAGACGAAATGTTTACAAGATTTACGAAGGATCGTAAAATCGCAGAATTAACCAATCTAATACGAGAACGTGCACTATAACATCCATATTTTTGAAAGAAATATCTCTTTTTAATGTTTTTTTATCATCTTTAAAAAAAGGATAATACCAAATACGAATCTAATTTTTTTTCATAGAAGACTATAGGAATTTCTTATTTTATAGCAAAAATTTATAAATAAGCAAAAAAGGTAAATCATTTTGACTCCTTTAGGTTAAAGAAAAATAAAACAGTTTTTGGAGGAAAAAAATTTTGCAATTAGACGCGATAATTAGTGCGGTTCAGTTCATTCTCAATTTAGGACCAGCCCTAATGATGCCAATAATTTTGTTCATACTTGCAATAGCATTTAGACAGCCTGTTAGTAAAGCGGCGAGAGCGGCCATTACTGTTGGTGTTGGCTTCATTGGAATATTTGCGGTTCTTGGGGCAACATTAGGTGTAGTTGGTAGTGCTGTCAATGCAATGGTCAGTAACTGGGGGCTTACATTAAATGGCTTAGATATTGGCTGGCCTCTTACTTCTGCAATTACATGGGCTTTCTTTGTTTCAGCTCTAATTATCCCAATAGGCTTTATAGTGAACATTGTTCTATTAATTCCAGGAATTACAAATACTTTCGATGCAGATCTATGGAACTACTGGCATTGGGCATTCACAGCCGTTATGGTTCAGATGTGGACAGAACCGGTACTCGGAACAACAGGAGCCTTGTATTTAGCAATCATTATAGCAATAATTGTTGAATTCTTAATATTGAAGTTAGCAGATTGGACTGCACCGTTAGGTCAAATTTACTTCAATGTTCCTGGGACATCAATGCCACATACAGAAACGGTCAATTGGGCTCCATTTGCATTGGCTATTGATAAGATTCTTAGAAAAGTCCCCGCACTTGAGAAAGTAAAGGCAGATCCAGAATCCCTTAGAGAAAAACTAGGATTCTTTGGCGAACCAATGATGCTCGGATTCTATGTTGGTATTTTATTAGGAATTTTAGCTTTATTGCCTTGGTATAAAATCTATGAATTAGCGATGTACATAGCTGCTCTAATGCTTCTTGAAGGTCGAATGATTGGAATTCTTATGGAGGGTCTTCTACCTATAGCCGATGGAATTAGCCAAGCTTTTGCACGTAGTGAGAGATTCAAGGGAAGAAATATTTGGATTGGTATTGATGCCGGACCTATTGGTCTATCTGATCCTGCATCGATAGCAGTTGGTATGTTATTAATACCACTATATGTAGCTTCAGCCATGATTCCAGGGGCTAAAATCCTCCCATTAGCAGACTTAGCAATACTTCCGATCTTCGCGATGTGGGCAGCAGCATCATCTGGTGGAAACTTAATAAGAACATTTATAAACGCGTTTATTCTCTCGTTGTTAGTTATCTATATCACAAACTCGTTTGCAGCACCACTGACAGCAGCAGCACTTGTAGTAGATCCAACGTTAATACCTGCTGGTCTGGCTTTAGTATCAAGCGTTGATGCTGGCGGACACGTCATGCCTTGGTTCATCATAATGATATTCTTGGGAATCCTGGCTCCTGGCGTCGTAAGCTGGGTTGATGTTGTTATAGCCATACTTGTTGCTGTACTATGGTTTGCTTCATGGTGGTTCGCGAAAGATATGCCAGAAATGGTTGCAGAGGAACTAAAGAAGAAACTAGAAGGTGAAGAATAAGCCATTTTATTCTCTTTTCTTTTATATTTACTCTTTATCTTTTTTTCCGTAACTGATAAATAAATTAAATAAGAAAATATCATAGCTGATTATTCATATGCGATAGATTTATGTTTCCGTTTTTATTCAGAAGTTAATTATAGTTAACTCTTATAAGTTGAAGTTGAATTCGTGTTGGGTGTTCATGTGGGTAGAAAACTACGTTTGTTACTTAAAAGTGAGGAAACAAAAATTGAGAAACTTTATGATATGTGTAAAACATTTTTTGAGTCTCGAGGTTATAAATTAATCGACGAAAAACCTTATGAAAAATTAGTTTTTAAGGGTGGAAGCAAATTTTTTACGTATATTATTGGCACTCATCGATGGAGTAAAGCCCTAAAGACAGCTTATGTAACCTTCATTAGAGGAGAAAATAACATAAAAATAGAAGTTCTATGGGACGTATCTCTTGGGGCTATTATTACATCACCCATACGATACGCTAAATTTGAAATTGCAGCTCTTGTCAAAGCACTTAGAGCGAAGGTTATCGGGTATAGAAGAACTTAAAAATATAATATATATGTTCAAATAAAAATCTAAAGAGGGCGATGGGTGGCGAACGGTAATGGCTAAATTAGAAGTGAAACTTAAGCTCTTAAATAAAGTTGGTCTGCACGCCAGACCAGCAGCTCTTTTTGTAAAAACGGCTAGAAAGTTCAAATCTAAAATTTCGGTAGAAAAAGATGGTCAAGTGGTAGATGCCAAAAATATACTCGGCGTACTTTCATTAGGCGCGGAAATGGGAGACGAAATAAAAATTATCGCAGAAGGAGAAGACGCGCAAGAGGCCATTAAAACATTAAGTGAGCTCGTAAATAACAAATTCGGAGAAGAATAGTTTCTAGAATTTATGAAAATATTAATGTCGGCTGATTAATAGTCTCTAAAATTTTCCGATTTTTTTTCTAAATATATCATAACTTTTTATTTGAAATTTCTGGCTTTTTTTCAAAGCTTTACTATAGGTGTTAAATCTGACATATCTTGGAATAGATATTGGTAGTAAGAGAGCTAAAGCTGTCATAATAGATGATGAGAAGGTCCTTGAGAAGGTTTCTGTTAATATTGAGGATTTGTTTGAGAGACCCAAACCCGCATGGGCTCAGAGAGATCCACTTCTAGTCTGGGAAAGAGTTAAAGCAATGTTAAAAGAGATGAAGAATATAGCCTCCGTGAAATCGATATGTATAGATGCTACGAGCGGAACAATAATTCCTATTGATAGAACTGGAACGCCCATTCATAAGGCACTAATGTATAATGATTCAAGAGCTATTAAGGAAGCAGACGATTTAAAAATTCATAGTCCCAAGGCAAGAGAGTTCGAAGAATTTTTACCTATTGCGCCCTATTTAGTTATTCCGAAAATTCTCTGGTTAAGGAATCATGTAGAAGCATTCAAAAATGTGTTTAAAATATTGCACGAAAACGATTTTTATACTTTTCTTCTTACAGGTGAGATTGCTACATCATCTAATATTGCTGGGAAATCGCATGCAGATATTTATGAAGAAAGATACATCGAGGAGATATATAAGGATATGAAAATCCCGGTAGATATTATGCCACCAATTAAACCTGTTGGTGCTATAATTGGATACGTAACATCTTCAGCTAGCGAAGAAACAGGTATCCCCGAAGGTGTTCCTGTCATTAATGGGGTAACAGACTCTAGTGCTGGTGATGTTTCCACAGGCGTTTGTAAAGTCGGTCAGGTAAGCGTTGCAATTGGTACGACTCTTGTAATTCATGCTATTGTCAATAAAGTAATTCCTGATCCAAGAAAGAGAATATACTATAAAACTTACTTTGGCAAGAAATATATCGTTGGTGGAGCAACTAATGCGGGTTCATTAGCTTTAGATGCAATAAGTAAATTACTAAAAATTCCTATCGAAGTTTTAGATCAAATGGCAGAGGAAATTCCGCCTGGATGTGACGGTCTTATCGCACAACCACAATGGACAGGTACTCGGCTTCCTAGAAGTAATCCGGACATGCGTGGTTACTTCCTCGGACTTACTGAGAAAAACTGTACACCAGGTCATCTCTTCAGAAGTTTATTAGAGGGAAACGCGGCAGTTTTAGATATAATGCTCAGAATAGTTGAAGAAGTTACTGGTGTTGAGGTAAAAGAGATTAGAATAAGCGGAGGTTGTGCTAAAAGTGATGTCCAAAATCAAATAATTGCTGATATCACAGGTAAAGTTGTCAGAAGAATGAAAACCGCGGAGCCAGCATTAGGTTCAGCAATTATTGCTGCATGGGGCATTAACAAAACGAAGGAAATACATGAAATTGCAAGTAAAGTAGTTAAAATTGATAAAGAATATAGTCCAAAGAATAAGTATCGTGAGATTTATGAACAAGTTAAGGATAAGCTAGAACTTTCAATGAAATTATTGGATACATACTTTTCCTAAATGTTTTGAAAAAAGTTCCTTTTAAATACTATTTATTATTATCATTTATCATATAGTAGAGGTGTCTAAAATTCAGTTTGACCTTGGCTTTATCGTGTTATTCATCATCGTGATGATTCTAAGCATGATTCCAGCCCTTTATAGGGCTAAAAGAGAAAGAAAAAGAATTCAAGAATTCACCGAAAAAAAGAAAGAATACACACAGATTCTCTATGATGCTCTTATAAAAACAAATTTACGAGAATTGGATAGTCTAGATGCAGAAAACGGCATGATTATTTATGAAGCAGTTACACAATTACCTAAAATAAGAGAGGTAAATGCATTCCTAAAATTCTTAACCAAATACATAAAGAAGATAACCGAGAATCCAGAATATGCAAAACAATTGCAAAAAGAAGATATGGTTTTTCCGGTAATTCGCCAGTTCATTTACTTCTTTGCTATTATTGATCCAAATTTCAGAATTAAGGCTGAAAATGAGATTAAAGAAGCTGTAGATCAAAAGAGCGATATGGTGGAGCTAACTTATAGGTTATACGATGAGATGTTAAATGATATGAAAACAATAATAGGTATTAGCGAAAGTTAAACATTCTCCTTTATTTTAGCTTTAATAGCCAAAAGTCTGCCTTTTTTCTCAATATAAATTTTTAATATAATCATTAGTAGAAGAGAACTTAACAGTAAATACCCACCTGGAGCTATTTCTAAGAAACTTAGCACTACACTATTTATTCCAACAAGTGATAATAGCAAAAAAGGGACAATATACCAACCACTTTTGAGCGGCTTTCCCAAGAGGATTCTCGAATAATTCTCGCATGCTCTTGGAATAAGCAATAAAGTAATAAATATTAAAATAAAAGAGGCGCCAAATAAGAAAGCATTTAGGAGGAAGGCCTCCTGAAAGTTTATCATAAATAAGACATAAAGTATTCTCTCGCCCTTGTACATGAACAAATAGAATAGAAATATAATCTCAGAAAGAATCGAGTATAATGGGAATAATTTGAGAGATTCTTTTTCATAGATATGGAGTTCGTTTTCTGACAGAATGGGGCCTCCAATTACTACAATATTTCTCTTAGATAATGATAAGTTTTAATTGCAGATCTTAATGTTAACTCTAAACCGATTCCACCTAAGTTAACGGAATCGCTTACGTGGAATAACCTAGTTACTGGCGTTTTAACCGGTGGTAAAGTTTTCCTATTTTGATTAACTATTGGTTTTGTAATGACAATATCATGAATTTTTGAGTATTTACTAATAATTTGATCTTTTATGTCAAATGCACTGGTTATAAAGAAATCTATTTTCTTAATTTCTTGCTCTAATGATGCTCTGTCATAATTATTGGATGGTAGTACTGCGAAAACATTTAGTAAGTATGTGTTTCCATTGAGTGAGTTATTATCAATCACAGAAGGTGACATGGATATCGTAAAGGGATTCTGTGTTATATATAGTTCTCGAGCAGAAATAATTGGTTCTTTAAGTTTATAGGTAATCGAAAGACCTGGTATCCAGCTGACATTTAGCTTCTCAAGATATGCTTTTGGAGTATCTAATAATTTTCTTAAGCTCTGCGCATGCATCGCAGCTACATAAGCTCTTGCCATTATTATTCGTTCACCAATTTTAAATCCAGCATTTTCTATACCGCTAACTAATATCCTCTCAACATTTACTCCGGTTTTTATTTCACCATCGAATTTAAGAATATTGTCTTTAAAGATGTCAATTATTTTTTTCCAGCCCCCTTTCGGATAAACAAGACCGGGCTCATTTTTGAGTATCAAATTCGTCATTTCTATGAATTCACCGGTACTGAGCTGGTTAAGTTCAGTATAATATACAGAGAGACCAGAGTAAAATTTAATCAGATTTGCGATCTCATGTAAATCTTTCCTTCGTAGATAATCTTCCACCGGCATATTGACAAGCTCATCCGGTTTTTCCTTTAAGATTAAATTAAAAAACTTCCCTAACTTATATCTTAATTTTATACCGCCTACGCTAGATCTTATGAGCTGAGTCAATTTCAAGGGGAGATTTTTCCAAGAACCTTCATGAAGAATTTTTATATTGTCAATAGGAATGAAGTCTACTTTTTCATTTAGTATATTTAGTACCATGGCCAAGCTACTATTCAAACCACCTCGGATGAGGTGCGGTGCACATTCGATATATGTATCTTCATGATAGCATGGTGAGCATCTTCCTCCAAGATCTTTTTCTTTTTCGAGAATAAGAACCTTGAACCCGGCTTTTGACAGCATGGCGCCTGTTGCAAGACCCCCGATACCACCACCAACAATAGCAACATCAAACATGGAATCACCAAGATGTACTATATTAAATAAAATTAACCTATATTAAAAAATTTAGAATTTTTTTCTCTTTATTAAATTAACCCATACAATATATGTGATAACAGAACTAGCTATGATAACAGAGAGAACGGGTAAAAATAGATTTTGATTAGTATAAATTAGCTTCTCGCCAATAAGGAGCACGCTAGGGTCATGCTTCAGAAAGTTCTCGAAATGAGGATATATAAAAATCAACTCAACATATTTGCTGTATGTATTCATCTGATCATATATTGTAATATTTCCACTCTCTGTAAGAGCCCATGTTTTCCATTCAATAATTGCTTCGTATTCGGATCCATAGCCCATTAAATGCATTTCTTTTTTCTGGCCATGAGATCTCTCTGATACTTCTATATTTTCAGTTCTAGTAGAATTACCACCCAAGCAGAAGAATATCGCCAGTTTATTGTTTGTATTCTGCCAAGGCCATTGATTAATAACTACATCAAATTTTACTCCTGTTGTTGCAGTATTATTATACAGATGGAAGATAAATGAAATACTAATATATCCAAATTTTCCATGCCCGATATGCACCTTTGCGGTCCCGTTCAAGAAAATTAATAATTCCTCTCCATTATCCAGATCTATTTTTTTTGACGAAATTTCCCAACTCATAAATGCATTAAGCGGCACGACTTTCTTTATAAAATCGATATTTGGTTCAAATTTGTAGTTTGAGTTTTGATCGGAGAACTCGAGGATTTTAATCATTTTAAGAAA
>Ga0164318_10004003_pt1 | contig 14063 bp, 10 predicted proteins | sample GuaBasSedimGuay9_FD_113734 | JGI IMG/M metagenome (GOLD analysis project Ga0164318, IMG submission 113734) | Subseafloor sediment microbial communities from Guaymas Basin, Gulf of California, Mexico - Guay9, Core 4571-4, 0-3 cm | ecosystem: Environmental > Aquatic > Marine > Hydrothermal vents...
AAGATTCAGAAGTCATGGATATTTTTCCATGCGGCACTCCCCCTCTGCCCTCGAGGTAAATGTTTTGACTTCACCAACTGTTGAGCTATCTGGAGAAACTAAAATTTATACCCTTGCTCACATCCTCTAAGGTACTTCTCGCCTCCTGAGCTGAACTCCAAATTCTTTTTCTAACCTTTTTCTTGCAAGTTCTTCTTTTTTCTCCCATTCGATTGACATCAATCTAAATTATTAAGTCCTAAACCGCAGCAAATTCCTCTCCGAGGGTCGGCAAGCAACGGGCTTCGTTCAGTAGGAAGAGTTTGGCATCAGTTTCCGAATCCCAAATTTCAAAACAAACTGGTGGGGCCGCCAGGATTTGAACCCGGGTTTGCAGGTCTCTTCTAGCCGCTCCAGTGGGTCATCATCCTTTCATCAGCAGACCCACAATAACCACTGGAGCCTGCCGTGCTAGCCAAGCTACACTACGGCCCCACATTGCATCCATTTTATCCCATAGCTTAAAAACTAAATCGATATCAAAACCGACTCCACTGACGAATTAAGCCGCTGCGTCCGATTCGACCTGAAGTTCGGCCCGCGTCCCGGAACGGACTAGTTTTGGAGAAAACTGGTCTTGCTGGCTTCCAATTTCCATAAACGTCAAAAAACTGGGATAATCGGAGGTTTAAAAGGATATTATCATAATTAGTAGTTAGTAAAAAACTGGGGGATCCATACGGCGGAGCGCGAAAAAGTCTGTATTGTTGGATTAGGAGAGATAGGTTTCAATGCCGGGAAATATTTCTCGGAGAACGGGGCTGAAACCATAGGGTACGATATCGACAAAAAAGCCGTGATAAGAGCGAGAGCTGTGATGGATGCCACCGATGTATGGGAGGAGATACCGCACGGAGAGATCTCAGCCTACGTGGTCTGTGTGTCGACCAGCATAAAAGACGACAAACCAGATATGTCGAACATATTCGATGCATGTAGAAAGATATCACTCGTAGCAAAAAACCGTCCCGTGGTGTCCGTGACAAGTACTGTGTCACTTGGAACACACAGAAAGCTATCGGAGATTTTCAAAAATTCAGTCAATCTGGTTCACGTCCCTCACAGATACTGGAAAGAGGATCCCGTCAATCACGGGGTGAAACAACCAAGGGTAATAGGCGGAATAGATGAACAAGCGTTGAGAAGGGGTATGGAGTTCTACAAGAAATTTGGGATACCGGTGACACCCGTGCCGACCATAGAGCTCGCGGAAATGTCCAAGATCGCTGAACAGTCGTATCGTTACATCCAGATAGCCTTTGCTGAGGAGCTGAAACGCATATGTGACGAAAACGGATTGGATTTTGAAATGCTCAGGAAAGCTTGCAACACGAAATGGAACACCAATATCTTGGAGGCCAGAGATGGGATCGGAGGAAAATGCCTCCCAAAGGACATCCACTATCTTCTTGATTGCTCAAAGTCTTCACTTCCCCTGATAAAGGGAGCGATGGCCGCAGACGAACTATACAAAAGAAAAAGGAGATTGACTTGAAGGACTTTGTCCTGACGAAAAAAAAGCTGGGTATGGGGTTTCTGCTAACGTTTCTCATCTCCGTGATAATTTGGAAAATAGCATGGACACCAAATCCACTTGTGCTTCTTTATTCCATTTTCGTGACGCTTTTCTTGGGAGCCACCATCGCGCTAGCTCTCGGGTATCAACACGTTTCTCCCAACCTTAAGTTCACCCCCTCCGTATCGATCGTGGTTCCCGTATACAACGAGAACTGGAGAACCCTGAAAAAGGTGATATCGTCGGCCTTGAAGACGAGGTACCCGGGAAAAAAGGAGGTAATAGTGGTAGACGACGGTAGCACCAACGGTATTTCTGAAAAACTCAAGAAAATGAAGGGCATCAAGTCGATAATTTTCCAGAAAAACAGGGGGAACAAATTTGCAAGGGCCGAGGGGATAAAAAACGCCAGCGGTGAGATCATCGTATTTATCGATTCGGACACCATGCTCCACCGGGACTCCATACTGCACATAGTGGCTCCGTTCAAACACAAATCAGTTGGCGCGGTGAGCGGCCATCTGAGGGTCAAGGACCCGCACAGGACCCTGATGACAAAGCTACAGGATGGGTGGTACTACACAAACTTCAGGGTCTTCAGGGGCGCCGAAGATAGAATGAGGTTCGTGAGCTGTTGTCCCGGAGCTTTCAGCGCGTATCGCAAGAGCGTGATAACGCCCGCGGTCATGAAGGAGTGGCTGTATGGAAAATTCCTAGGGCTGGAAGTGACGGCCGGGGTGGACAGAGCCCTCACAAATTTGGTCCTTCGGACCCACGACGTGGTATATCAATCCTCAGCGATCGCGTACACGGTGGTTCCGTCCAACTGGAAAAAATTTATCAAACAGCAGATAAGGTGGACCAAGAGCTGGATAAGAGAAACACTGTATCTGTCCACGTTCGCATTCAAAAAAGGAACTCGAAGCCTCTTTTTCTACGCCTCAGCATCCCTGCATCTCATGAACTACGGATTTCTGTTCTTCAGTTTATTCATCTTGCCGTTCCTCACCGGGCTTCCGTTCTACCCAGTATTTTATCTGACCGGGACGATGTTAGCAGGAGGTGTTTATGCCCTGTTCTGCAGGAAGGAAACCAGACTGTGGAAGTGGAGAGCTGTCTTTCCCGCACTCTACGCGCTGATCATCCTGCCAATTTTCATTTTTAGCTTGTTGACGCTGAAAGATGCCAGCTGGGGGACAAGGTGAACCATTTTCACTCACTGAAGCCTGTAAAAAATCGATGAGTCAAAAACTAAATTTCTGGAAAATAAAAAAATGTAGATATGATGAAAACGGTCGGTATCGATCTGGCAGGACTTTGTACCAATCCAAGTGGTTTTGCCGTCCTCTCAAATCGAAGGATCCAAACGCAGCTAGTTTATCCAAATGAAGAGATAATCGAGCTGTGCCTCCAGAATCGTCCTGAAGTAGTCGCTGTAGATGCACCTCTCAGCCGGCCAAAATGTGGAAATTTGAGAAAAGCTGACCGGGTTCTCATAAGTCGTGGATACCGTGTACTTCCTCCTCTTTTTGGTGGTATGAGATCACTCACTGAAAGAGGAGAATTCCTGATAAAAAAACTTCGGGAGGAAAGAATTGACGTGATAGAAGTCCATCCCACCACTTCTGGAAAAATACTTTTCGACACACCAAACCGCAAGGGGTGGATCGGAGGACTTGAAAAGCTGGGTTTTCGACTTAAAGAAAAAAGCGAGCACGAAGTAGATGCCTCCATGGCCGCGTTCACGGCGGCACTATATTTGATGGGAAAAACGGAAAAAGTTGGAAACACGGAGGAGGGGGAGATTATCATTCCCCTGCCAAAAGCTGTCTCACCATAACGGCGTTCTTGGAGAGACTTGAGACCCCCACACCGCACCCACGCGCGATCTTGTCAAGGGTGACTTCTTCTCCGACCGAATTTGCCGCAATGTAAAGTGAAAGTGCGGCCAAGAAAATTGGTGATTTTGACTGGACGAACCTCCATGGAAGAGACTTGTGGAGACTGTGAGCTCTGTCAACCACCCTTCCACCCAACCGAAGCTGTGAGGCAAATCTGTCGATATAATCATCAGCCGGGATACGTGGCAACTTTATCTTCAGCTCACGTGTGAGCAACTTTACCATTTTCCGGAATCCACGGAGATTGAGCTTTCTCTTGGCAGTTGAACGTCTGCTCACCGCACGGTAGATCTCGCCCTCTGTGCGTGGGAGGCCCCTCGCCCTGCACGTGATGAACAATAACGCTCCCAGGATCTGATGGAGATCCCTGCCAGCAGTTATCCTTTTCACCCTAGCCTGCCGATACCTGACGCTGGCCTCAATTTTTATACCCTTCGGAATCCCCAAATCCTCGCACAACTTGTCCAGTTCCAGAAGAGCCTCGCGCAGGCTTCTGTCGTCCCACCCCCTCACGCGAGAACGCTGGTGCCACATGTGCAATCGTCTTAGCTTGGCACGTAAACTTGGAGGCACACCCCTCGAGATGTCGAACCCGCTTCCAAGACCCAGATCGTGCTGCGTGAGATCCGACGCGGAAATGACGCCTGTCCTCTCAGTTTTCGTGCTAGAACTACACCCAAAACCCGGCTCGGGTAATCTTTCCATTATGACAAATCCACACTGGGTACATATCCGCTCCCCTCTGACGTGATCGTAAAGAACGGCAGAACTTCCACACTGAGGGCAGCGCATCAGGACCACCCACGCCGCTACCGGACGAGCATCCTGAGTTCCTTGGCCATCACGGATGCTATGTCCTCATCTTTCAACAGAAGTCTAAGCTGATCTTCGGGGTCGAAACCTGCGAACGCTCTGATGAAAGCACGTTGAAGCTTCGGTTTTTCTGTTAACATGCGTATCATCGCGTCTATTTTTCGATCTTGGGAGACCCCAAACGAGGCCCTCATAAGTTTTCCTATTCTAAACTCCGTTCCAAATTTGGATCTCCACGCGTTTTCATACGCAGATAATCTCTTTCCGGACACGTCACCTTCGGTGATCGCCTCCACGGCGCCTCTGCCGGCCATCTCCCCGCATCTGAGCGCGTACGATATTCCGTGTCCGGAGAATGGGTAAAGCTGACCGGCGGCGGCTCCCACGGAGATTATTCCATCTGCACACGTACGGTCCAGAGGTCCATCCAAAAACACCCTACTTCTGGAGGAAGCAACGGGGACGGACCCCGAAAATCTGGGTATGGAGTATCTCCCGAGAAACTCGTCCAGTGCGATATCTGGGTGAATGCGCTCTCCCCTGATACCAGCCACGGCGAAACCCTTCCCTGCCGGATACGTCCAAGCGTGTCCTCCAGGAGCCAGATAAGACGTGAATACGAGATCGGCACTTTTTTCATCCTGGACGTTGGCCATCAGATACTCGCTACTGAACGCCAAAAGTTCTCTCTTCCAGTCTCTGTTCAAGGCCTTCCTGAAGAATAGACCCGACCACTCACCACCTAAGCCAGTTGCATCCACGACCACCTCACCCTCTATCTGCTCCGACCATCCGCTAGCCTTTATCCGAACACCGGCCACTTTACCTCCTTTAAAAATGAGATCCATCACAGGAGCGCTGAGCCAGATATCCGCTCCTTTCTCCGATGCGCCAGCGGCCAGCAATCTGTCGAACTTTTGCCTGTCCACTATGACTCCGAAGTCACCCCGTATGGTGAGCTCGTTCCAGGGAGATCGTGCCCTCACCTCACTCAACCGTGCAACCACTGCCCGTTTCAGCTTGGAGTCCAAGAGATTGGTCGGTACCCAGCTCGCGAAACCTGTACAGCCCCCTACCTGAGCCTGTAGCTCGAGAGCTAGGACCTTGGCGCCCTCAGAAGCTGCCGACTTGGCTGCGGATAGACCGGCCGGGCCGCATCCCGCAACGATGACGTCGTATTTTTCGGCCATGTTACCACTTCCCTTTAAGCCACTTTGATTTATAAACGGGAGAAATTGGTCCTTCACCACGATATTTTAGTAGATTAAGAATAGAGTTCAAGGGAATCAAAATGCGGCTGATCGCTATCGCCTCTGGTAAAGGAGGTGTGGGACGTACAACCATAGCTGCGAATCTCGGGATCGCCCTCGCAGAACTCGGCAAATCCACCATAATCGTGGATGCGGGCTTGACCACTCCCGACCTCGCGCTTTTGTTTAAGCTGGAAAAATCCGTATACACGATAAACGACGCTCTGGCGGGGGAGATCTCCATATCCGAAGTACTGTATACCGGACCTAAGGGAGTCAAAATAGCCCCGGCTGCTGTCAGCTTAGATCAAATGAGAAGGGCCAAGCCCGAGTACCTGGCTGGACTCATGCGAACCGTTCCAGAAGGAACCGACTTCGTGATCATAGATACACCCAGCGGACTGAGAAGGGAGACCATTGCGGCTCTTCGAGCCTCCCGGGAAGTCCTGCTGATAACGATCCCGGATATGGTCTCCGTTTCCGACTGCATGAAGACTCGCCTCATATCCGAATTTCTTGGTCTCTCTCCGATCGGCATGGTGCTGAACCGCGTGCGCGGGGAAGAATTTGAGATCAGCGCAAAGGAAATAGAGTCCATCCTGAACGTCCCCGTTATAGGCCTGATCCCGGAGGACGAGGACGCGAACCGAGCTTTGAACAAGGGGATACCTCTGATAATACTCGAACCCAAGTCGCGCGCAGCAAGGGCCATCGGAGCACTGGCGGAGAGGCTGGTCAAGACCAAAAAGTGAGAATCCCGATCTTCATCCAAAAGAGGATCACAGGTATGAGGTAAAAAATCATGAAAACGGGTTTTGAGGAACCAAGGAGATCTGGAAACCCGTCTCTCATGCTCGCGGAGTCGCGTTATATCGACAGCTACTTTTGAGCAACGGAGAATATCACCTTCGAAGCTCATGAAATTTGTAACCGATGGAATGCTCGGTAAGCTCACGCGCTGGTTACGTCTCTCCGGGTACGATGTCGTTTACATCGGCAATCTATCCGTGCCGGAAAAGGACCAGGATGAAGTCCTGCTGGATCTGGCCAGACGCGAAAAAAGAGTTCTCCTGACCAGGGACCTTTCGCTGTATCGAAGTGCCAGAAAAGCCGGGATAAAAACCGTTCCCATCAAAACAGGCGATGTCACCTCCCAGCTGGTCGAGATCTCGAAAAAATTGGGCCACAGGATAAAAATTGACCCGGAGAACTCCAGGTGCACGGCGTGCAACGGGGTGCTGAGATCCGTCAACCGGGAGGCGGTCGTGGGGCTCGTTCCAGATTCGGTTCTGAAGAGTGGAAAAAAATTCTGGCGATGTTCAAAATGCGGAAAGATATACTGGGAGGGAAAGCACTGGAAAACGATAATCGAGACGATCTCACGTTATAATGAACTGAGGGAACAAACATGCTGACCCTTGAGGAAGGGACGTTCCTGGTCAAAACGGCAAGGAGGGTGATAGAGGCACATATCCGAGGAAAAAGACTACCGTCCGTGAAAAACGTCTCCGAGGAACTAAAAAAGCCTCGGGGTGTATTCGTCACCCTGACAAAACACGGTGAACTTCGTGGGTGTATAGGCCACCCGATGCCCACGATGCCCCTCATCGACGCCCTGATCGACTCTGCCATAAGTTCCGCGACCCGGGATCCCCGATTTCCGCCACTGGAGGTCAGCGAACTGAACAAAATCCTGGTGGAGGTAAGCGTGCTCACCAAGCCGAAACCGATAGAGGTGGATGACCCGCGCGAGTACCCCGGCGCCATAGTGGTGGGAAGGGATGGGCTCATCGTGGAATACGGCGGCCACGCAGGTCTCCTTCTCCCCCAGGTGGCCGTGGAGTGGAAATGGGATGCAGAGGAGTTTCTGTCTCACGCGTGTATGAAAGCCGGCCTGATGCCGGACGCCTGGCTCGACAGGGAGATCAGGATAAGCAGGTTCTCGGCACAGGTTTTCAGCGAAAGGACTCCGGGCGGGGAGATCGAGGAACGTGGGTTCGAGAAAAGATGATCTCTCTCGTTCGTATACCTGCGAACATGGCGCCGGGGAGAGGAGCGTGGCTTGGGGGTCAAAAGCCCCCGGCGGACTACGAAAGGGCGAGTTTTTCGCGGAGGATCCGGAGGCGCCCGAACGGCCCCGTCGTTTGGTTCAAGCCCAATCGGTGCCGAACGTGCGTTAAAATGTGGCCCGAAAGGTGATCTCTCCTTCAAAAAAAGTCTATTTTGGTTTTGTAAATTTGAAGACTACCTCGGCCACCGCGAAGATGGGTACCATCGCAACGATGATGAACTTGGCTGCAACCGTCTGCATCGCCGCCTCATGGTGTTCCTTCACAAGGTGCGCTCGGCGATGTCTCTCACAGAAGAACGCTGGTTTATAATAATGGCTGTGCTCCCAGTAACTGGTGGTACCCCCAGCAGGTGAAAGGCATGTATTTCGATTTAACCCCAAAATCCAAGAAAGAGGATCTCTACAACTTTGAAAAGGAATTGAAGAACTAAAGAAGGGAGTGAAGCACTCAAGAATCATTTTAGTACTCGGACCAAGGAGGGCTGGAAAAACCAGCGTCCTGCTCACCTTCCTTCATGAGTATCGAGTTCCACACATCCTGCTCGACACTAGGAAGATGGCCGGTGAGAGAGAACTCAGAGAAAGAGAATTTATGGAGGGAATTGGCAACGCCATCCGGGCATTTCTCGAACGGCGGAGCGGTGTGGTGAAAAGGCTCCGTGAACACCTCCAACGGCTCCGGGGAGTGGAGGTGTCCCCCTCCTCTATTAAAATCGCGTGGGGCGTGAAGCGGAGGCCAAACCTAGGAGATCTCCTCGAAACCATGAACGACTGGGCAGCGAGCTAGGGGCTCAGCTTGGTGGTGGCGATAGATGAGGCTCAGGAGCTCAGGAGCTTGATCCAATTCAGGTTCCCCCACCTGCTCGCGTATGTCTACGATCACCTAAAAAAACCTCGTGCTGTGCTTGACGGGGTCACAGGTTGGGGTGCTCTACGACTTTCTCAAACCCAAGAACCGGGAAACACCCCCTCACCGGGAGGGCCCTGTTTGAGATAACGCTGAGGAGGCTCACGCCGGAGGAGTCTGTGGACTTCCTAGAAAAGGGCTTCAGGCAGACGGGGGCAAGGATAACTCAAGAGTTCATTCAGGAGGCCGTGGCAAGGTGCTTCAGCATGGTTTGCTCAGAAGAAGATAGGGATTCTTTCTGAGCTTATTTCCTGGGCCTCGTGAAGCTGAAGGCCACACCGACTATCACGAAGATGAGAATTATCACCGCAATGATGGACATCATTGATGGGGAAACAGGCGGGGCCACTACTGTTGGCGTCGTCGTCGGGGAGTAGTTCACCGTCAGGGTCTTCTCGGTGATGTTCCCGGCGGTGTCGACCACGCGGATGGTGAAGACGTTCTGCCCGGGGGAGAGGGTGAAGGTCTTGCTGAAGCTCCCGTCGCCGGCGACCGAGACCGATGCCCCATTTATCGTGACTTGGGCGCCGGGCTCTACGCGCCCGCTCAGGGTGAAGGTGCTCTGGGTAGTGGTGAGCGACCAGCCCGTAGCCGTCTCAGTAGCACCAGCGGCGGCTCCACTGAGTTCAATCGTTGATGGAGTCGTATCAATCGTTATTGTGTACTCATCGACACCGCTTTCCCCGCCCCCATCGTAAGCCTTGAGCTTGAAAATGTACGTCCCGTCGGGCACTCCTAAGTAGGAAACGCTTGTGCTGTTTGTGCTCTTCCAGCTGCTCTCATAGGGGTAGAGCATGTACTTGAAGTCCACCATATCGGAGTCGCCCACTTGGCTCCAGCTGAAGGAGGGAGAAGCGTTGCTGGATGTAACCCCTTCTGTGTGGGTGGAGCTGGAGATGGTCGGTGTCGGCAGCCCGGTGGTGGTGAATGTGTAGTCGCCGGTGATGACCCAGTTATTATTTTCATAATCAGCGGACCACACTCTGAAGTGGAAGAGGGTGCTCGAGACGATGCCGGTGATGGAGAGGGAGTGGCTGGTGACATTGGAGGCGCTGGAAACGCTCGAGCCGTAACTGGTGCTCGTGCCGTACTCAACTTTGCTGTTTGCGCTCACTGAGGTGGTCCAGGTGATCGTGGCGGAGTTAGTCCCCACGTTTGAACTCGCGACACTGGAGATCGTGAGGAAGCCCTTGAGATTATCGTATGTATTGGGATAGAGGTAGTTGTTCTGAGAAGAATTCATCTGATAAATTCCGTATGTCCCACATGTGCCCACCGTGTTATTCGATATTGTATTGCCGTCCGAGTCGTTGAGAAAGATTCCCTTATCGGAGCAATTATCTATTGTATTGCTTGTTATGGTGTTGTTGTCTGAGCTTTGGAGAAAGATCCCCTTATCGGAGCAGTTCTCTATAGTGTTATTTGTTATGGTGTTGTTGTCGGAGTCGCTGAGATAAACGCCCCGATCAACATTATCAATCGTATTGTTGCTGACCACGTTGTTATTTACGTAGAGAAGTTGAATTCCACGAGAGCTGGAGTTTTCCAAGAGGTTATTATCTATGGTGTTGTAGTTGGAAGAGGAGCCAACCCGAATCAAGGAGGTTGCACCACCACCTATCGTGTTGTTGGTGACATCATTGTACGTGGAGGAATCCTCAATAATTACTCCATAAGTGGAATTATTCGTCGCGGTGATATTTGAGATAGTGTTGTTGTCTGAATTTCTCAATGAAATTGCTTGTGCGTTTTTATCAAGAGTACTATTGAGAACCGTGTTATTGTCGGATTCAAATAATGATATCCCATAATCGTTGTTCTCCAACACCAGGTTTTCAAAGTGGGAATTCGTCACGGCGGCCAGAAGAATTCCCTGATAGTTATATCCAATTACCACATTCTCTACCCTCGCATTATGAAGGTTTACCAATCCAAGATATCCGATGTTGTTATCTTGATTGATTACAATGTTGTTCTCCCCAACAAGGTAGATGATCGGCTTCCCGTTCACGAGGTTGGTGTTGTCTATATCGTGGATATAATGTATGGCTGCGTATCCAAACACGCCAAAGTTGTAATTGGTGCTGTTGTTAATGCGATTGTTGTCTAAACCTGTATTGTAGGAGTCATAAATATCGATGCCTGCCCAATTGTTCTCGACCAAATTGTTCTCAAGAACTGTATTCCAAGCCTCATAGATGTAGATACCATCTGATCCGTTGTTATCAATCGTGTTGAGGATAAATCTGTTGTTTTCCGAAGATTCTAGATAGACCCCCTCCGAACTACTGTTTTCCACAACATTTGCGAGAAAAGTATTGTTGTCCGCACCCGAGTCTATATAAATTCCATACCAGTTATACCTGAAATTATCATTCTCAATTGTGTTATAGTCTGAATTGGAGAGATAGATGCCGCTTCCATTGTAATTGTTCTCCACGGTGTTGTTGGAGAGGGTGTTGTTGGGGGAAAAGTAGAGCCAGATGCCCTCACTGCTGTTGTTCTCTACGGTGTTGTTGGAGAGGGTGTTGTTGGAGGAGCCGCTAAGGTGGATGCCGGCGTTGGAGTTGTTCCCTACGGTGTTGTTGGAGAGGGTGTTGTTGCGAGAGCCGTCGAGGCAGATGCCATGGTTGGAGTTGTTCTCGACGGTGTTGCCGGAAAAGGTGTTGTTGCGGGAGCTGCCGAGGTAGATGCCGTACTCTGAGTTGTTCTCCACGGTGTTGCCCGAAAGGGTGTTGTTGTCGGAGGAATTGTGAAGACTGATGCCGCGAGCTAAGTTGTTCACTACGGTGTTGTTGGAGAGGGTGTTGTAGTCGGAATTATAGAGGTAGATGCCGTGGTTGGAGTTGTTCTCCACGGTGTTGTTGGAGAGGGTGTTGTAGTCGGAGCCGTCGAGCAAGATGCCGTAAGATGAGTTGTTCTCCACTGTGTTCCCCGAGAGGGTGTTGTTGTCAGAGGACCGGAGGTGGATGCCGTAATCTGAGTTGTTCTCCACGGTGTTGTTGGTTATTTCAATATTGTCGGCCTCGTATAGAAAGATCCCGTCTTGACTCGAGTTCCTTACAATGTTGTTGTCGGCCGTGCACTTGAAGGCAAACTGATCAAAGATGATGCCATAGACGTTGTTTTCGATCACATTGTTCTCGATGAGTACATTTTCAACACCTCCTACATACACCCCTGCTATGGTTCCAGTGCCGTTGGCTCCGGCAATCGTGAACCCACCTATCGTGACGTTGTTGTCGAGTATTTCGAAAACATGATCATCTGAATTTGGAGTTACAACAATGACCTTGGACGGGCCGTTCTCTCCGATAATCGTGATCTCATTGTCTACATTTATGTTCTCAATATAGGTTCCATCATCTACATGAATTACATCGCCCTCTCCGGCGAAGTTCTCAATCGCGTTCTCTATCGTTCCGGTCGCGTTCTCCCAAGACAATGCATCTCCGTTGCCGTATGGTCCACCTGCCCTTACATAATAATGGTCCGCTCCAACCGGTGCTGCCTGAACCGCGACCATGAGAAGAAACACGCCGGCGAGGGCAAGAGAAAACATCAAAACCTTGTGATTTGAACCTCGAGACGCCACCCGCTTCACCACCCAACACCAGCTTCACCACCCAACACATTCCGCTTCCATTCCAACACCGATGAACGTCAACTTTTCAGTCCCTCCATTTGTGCCTATAGACCTTTTCTCTGAATATATAAAATCCTTATCGTTGGGAGGAGGATGCTGTTCAAATAAAGCTTTAGTTTTTGACTCGTAATTCATCATCGATGAAGGCTGACGAGGGGAGGGGTGAACAATTGCAAGGAGGTTTAACCTATGCAACCAGAACTCAAAGAGTTCCTGTCCACCCTTTCTCCCCTATGCATTTGGAGGGTCAGCCAAAAAGGCTTTTCTGAGGAATAAGAAGCCACCCGAGGCGAAGGTCTTCGCCTGCTACCTCTACCTAGAGAGCCCCAGCCTCAGGCAGACGCAGCGCCTGCTCGGAGATCTAGAACTTGAAACGGTGGCGCACTCGGTGATATGGTACTGGCTCCAACAAGTCGGAGCAAAAGTAGGAGATGCCGTGTCAAACGCAAGCGAAGGCGCTGCCTCGTCGTCGACGAGACCAAGGTTCGCACGAAAAATGGCTGGATTTACGTTTTTGGGGCCGTAGACCCCGAAAACCGCGAGGCAGGCATCCGACCGCCCGGGCGCCGCCGAGGCCCCTATGAAGAAGTTGAAAATTTTTTTGTTCGAATATTTTGGGATTATCCATGCCAGTTTAATGTAGGCCCCGAGCCCGAGGTTGCCGTGCCACTGGAGAACGTTTATTTTTTTATCCACCTCGGTACTTTTGGGAAATCAAAATTAATAAGTTTAAGCGCGTTGAGTCATAGATCCTTGGGGGCGCTTGAGAAAATATGGAGAAAAGGGAGTTTTGACCTGAAGTTAAGCGCCGGGGAAGCCTCTCAATAATACGATGTATATTGAAGGTGACAAAACCCGTGCCCAGGCTCCGAAAGGCGTTTCTTGGAAGTTCCTACATGTCTTAACTCCGGCGAGGCATAAGAAAGGATGGAGCCGAATTCAAGATACGGAGGGGCTTTCAAGACCTTCTACCTCTCTGATCTGGACCGCCCCCTCCACGGAAGGAATGAACTCGTCGATTATGCGTTCGATGTCAGCGGGAGTCCTGAGAACGTGCGCGCCGTAGTCGAGCATCTTCCTCGGCCATTCCAGATTTTTCTTCAGCAGCGCCTGCCAGAGACAGAGCTGTCTGCCGAGCCTCAGGCTTTCCCATCCCTGGGAGATTGCGCCGCTCGTTTTCCCCGCTTCCACGATTATGCTCGCGTTGGAAATCAGCGTCATGGTCCTGTTCCTCAAAACGAAGTCTTTCGGTTCGGTGATGTGGCCGATCGGATACTGGGTGACCGCTAGGTGCTCCGAACAAATCAACAATAGTGAACCGACTGCTCATACTTCCCATCCAACTATCAATTAGGTTTGTAAAATTCTTATCTCATAACCCGTGAATCCCCAGCAGCTCCTCAGCGCCCCGCGTGACCTCCTGCGCCATCAGTGCCCCGCGCGCCGCTTGTTTAGATTCCCTCGACCAGCCGATGCAACCTGCGAACGTCCGAAGGTGCCGCAGCTCTAGGAGCCAGCGTGACCATTGTCCTGCCCCGAGGCCCAGCGGCAAATCTGCTCTAAAGTTGAGGCTATATGCGGAGGACTCTGAAATGTGAACCAGCCTTTCCGAACTGGCCGTGTTCAGTAATGTGGAGCCGCCGGTAGAACTTACTCACCCTCTATTGCTTACGAGGCGGCTGCTGTAACCAATCTCAGCCAACGAAAGTCTCGATGGCGCCGGGGAGGGGATTTGAACCCCTGCTCTCCGGTGGAGAACCAGATCTCGAGTCTGGCGCGTTACCTGGCTTCGCTACCCCGGCACCTGAATAGAATTACGCCCCTTAAATAATAAATCACAGGAAATCGGCCAGGCTCAGCTGTCTGTGGGCGTCGCTCTCGAACATGGATCTGATATCACGCTGGGTGAGGTTCAAGCGC
>Ga0164318_10004004_pt1 | contig 14060 bp, 23 predicted proteins | sample GuaBasSedimGuay9_FD_113734 | JGI IMG/M metagenome (GOLD analysis project Ga0164318, IMG submission 113734) | Subseafloor sediment microbial communities from Guaymas Basin, Gulf of California, Mexico - Guay9, Core 4571-4, 0-3 cm | ecosystem: Environmental > Aquatic > Marine > Hydrothermal vents...
CGCTAACGTGCATCTTCGCATACCGCCCCATATAGGGTGTTTATCGAAATCGTCGGAGGTTAAAACGAGAGAATTACCGAACTCGTCGATATGGCGCCAAGTATCAGTCGCCACATTCCACTCCACCCCGACTACTAAGTTGTCGGGCATCCTCGTTTTTTCTCTTTCCACTCCCGATATTTGTATGCTCATACTTTTATATCACCCTCCTTATTAAATTTAATTTTTTATCCACTATCTCTATGCTAAATACCCCCCATCAACTGCTGCATGATATGTTATTGTCACCGTCAAGTCAACTGCAGTGCTCCCGGTTCCTACTAGGCTCATTACAATAGTTTTCCCCGCCGCTAATCGTACTGCTCCAGTCCAACTAACCTGTTTGTCCGCCGCGTCCAAATTTGCCTGTGTTGCATCAGTATCACTTATAAATGTGACTACTTTACCCGCTCCGCCATAAACAGCGCATGAAGTAAGGTCTGTTGTTTGTGCTGTATCTGCATGGATTATTATGGAATCTATCACACAAGGTTGGTCAGTAACCGTTGCTATTGTTACATCACCTGCATTCGCTGCTGATGTTACTGATACTTCTATAACCTGTGTAACACCAGCCAATCTTTTATATGCGTTGGTTCTCGAATTAACTACTACGCCATCTGTGCCTGTATCTGCAAGAATGGCATCTAAAATTAAATCTAATCTACCGCCATCAATCCAATCATCATATAAAGTCTTAAGATAAGTACCTGCCTTGACACCGCTGTAACCACTAATATCCTTATCCCATATATATGTATTTAAAGCTGCTAAGCCGTAAGTTGCATGGTCAAGTCTATCTAATACGATAACATCATATAACGATTTGGAAGGAGGCAACCGAGTACCTAATGCTGTCCCTCCAGTAGCAATAAACGACGCAAGCGAACCATCAGCAGGAGATGTACCAAGTGCAGCATCATATAACTTTTCTGTATCGATTTCTATATTTGTTACTTTTTCACCAACCGAATCAGCAGCAGGCGAACTTAACGCTTTATGCGCAATGAATTGTACTTCGTCGGCAATTGAATCTGCTGTTGGAGTTCCTATTGCAGTGCTGCGAAGATATTTAGAATCACTATTTAAATAATCCAAATATCCAAATCTCGTTGAAGTCGCACCACGCTCTGTAAACTCTGCATCTACCTCTGTTCTTACATCTGTTTTCGCTTGTGTATCTAATCTTTCCGCAACTACTTTTAAATAACTACCTGAAATAATAACAAACGCATCGCCATCCGCAGGCGCCTCCGTAAATGGTGGTGTAACTGTGATATTCTTAGAAGTGCCGTCATAATCGCTTATCCTTCTTGACTGCCCTGCTAATGCGCCTGATGTGAATAGAATAATAAGGTCGTTGTAATGGTCGTTGGTTGTTTCTGTGAGTGAAGTATCGAAATCACCCGCTGTTGGTGCTGCATCGCTTACTGTACCTGACGTTTGGATCAGGTGATTAAGATTAATATCTGACAGGGCGGTATCAACCTCGGCATTTATGTCTGCCTTCGCTTCCGCATCAAAACCTCCGTCTGCATCCGCAGAACCCATTAAATACGGCTTTGTGGGTAGTTTGTCATATACCGATTTAAGATAAGTGCCTGCTTTAGCGCCTGTATAGCCACTTATGTCTTTATCCCAATGATAAGTGTTTTGTGCCGCTAACCCATATGTACCATGCTCGAGCAAATCCGTAACCAGTTTATCGTATACTGTTTTATTTTCAGTATCCCATCCACTACCAAGTACTGCTAATAATGATTTTAAATTTGTTTGTGCTGAGAAATCACCAATATCCGCTTGAAGAGCTGCAACCTCCGCCGGGACAGTTCTGATTCCCGTTATAATAAACGAAGTACCAGAAGTTATCTGCCCATCAAATGCGCTTGCTACTGTTATTGTACCTGCTGCGTCAGCGTTTGTTGCACCGTTTATGTCTCGTGCCTGACCTTTATAAGGACCTGAAGTTATGATTACTTGGTTACCATCAAAGTCCGGGTAACCTGAACCACTACCAATAGCACTGCATTTTAAAGTTGTACCATCTGCAGCGCCGTCTGCATCAGTAACTCCAACATAACTAACAAACGCTTCGCGTTCCACTCCGCCCGGCGGACGTAATCCCATTTTCTGTTTTTAGCCTCCTACTTCATGTATAAACTAAAATTTCTACTACTTTTCCTGCAACGCTACATGCTAAATATAATGTTTTACCTACTAAATCTAAATCTTTCTCGTCATAGGTACTGTTCGCTTTTAGTGTTATGTAAGGCTCTGTGGGCGTGGCTACTTTGCCAGGTTCAAATGCAAACCTTATATCGTCAGCAGTACGGCACTGAAAAGTCAATTTTTTTGTATGGTCCGGTAGAGTTACTGAATATTCCGTATCCGCGTTTGTTAGTGTCTTATTATATACAATAGGTTCTTTTGCTTCTTTGAGTTCTGACTGGCCCGCGAATCTATTGCCTGTGTATTCTATCTGATATGTTGCGGCATTGCCCGCCGTGCTCGATTTCACTTGCACTATCACGCGCGCACACGGATAGCCAATAGTATGCTTTATCGAGCTGCCTGCACTTAATGAAGTCTCGCTTACCTCCTCAAACTCTGTGCCTCCGGGATAAACATATGTTAAAATCTTGTATTTCAGTGCGTTTGATGAATGTGTGTTCTTTATTGCTATTGTCTTGCCCGATAATCCATACACTGTCCAGCTCAGTGCATCATCATAGCTATCGCTCGTCGTGCCTGTTACTTTGTTACTTATCCCGTCTGGCAGGTCAAAATTGCGTATTGCGGTCATAATTTATCGTCTCCTCGCAGGGAAGCGCGGTGGCGGTATGGGAAATCCTTTTGGTATCTCTTCTTTTCGCAACTCGCCCAATATCTCCTTCAAGTCATCATGTAACATACCGAAGAAACTCTCGTATGACATTGCCATCACTTCATCTAAATGTTCCAACGGGAATACGTAATACCACATAGTGAACTCGATATAAACGTCCTCTGCCGGGTCTGAACAGTTCCACAGTTTTAATCTCAATCTCTCCGCTGCGGCAGGATGCGTGGATCTGTTATCTTCGTCCGACGTGCCTATTACACCGCAGCAGTGAAAACCCTCCTGCTCTTGTGGCATTATCAGCTTCCCGTAGTTCCATATCTCGTAATATACCTTGTCCGGTCTGGATGTCTTTCCCCAGTTGAACCGTTCAATGAGCATCCCCCACTTATCAATGCCACGCCACTGTCTTATCGGGAACTCCAAATCATAATACGGGTCTGCACCCTCAAAAGGGTCTCGCCACGTGTTTGTTTGTTCAGCCGTGATGGATACGGCAGCGGATGCCGGTATCTCCACACCGGGCAGTCGCCACTTCGTGAATATTCCGTATTTGTTCAGTTCCAGAACGTCCGCTGGTCGGAAAACGACGGGCATTTCATTCCCAGTGATAATTCACCACGATTATACAGTCCGTGCTCGTAGCGCTCGCCACCATCTTCACTGTCCCGAGACAGACCAAGTCCGCGAGTTCGTTCTGGTCCGCACTGTATGCAGTGCCATTCCCTATTGTCCTCACCCATCTCGTTATCGTCTTCTCTGTGGGCGAGCTCACGCCATGTGAGGCATCAGGCGTGAAGATGTCCTGTAATGTCAGTTTTATTGACGAGGAATACTGATTATCCACATTTATGGCGGTGATTCTGCACTTCTTATGCTTCTCCGCAGTGGCTATTGTCTGCGCACTCGTGTTAGCCGTTACCTGTTTCGTAGCCATATTTTCTCACCTCCTACTTAGAACCCCGTGAGTTCATCATAGTATCTTATCAACAACGCCTTCTCAAGTTGCTCTTCCGTAGGCTCTTCTATCTCCGTCAGCTGGCACTTATTTATCTGGAATGCCGCCGTGCACTTCTCGTAGTCTACACCTTCGAGCACGTAAAATCTGAAGGTGAATGCAGCCATGTCCTTTATTGCGTATAGGAATAGCAGTGGCGCATCAGCCGGGCTGTCCTTATACGTCTTCGCACCGAGATACTTCTTTGATGCGTCCGTTACGTCGGGATACATGTCCGTATCGCCGAGTTCATACACGTATTTCGTCCCGGGTATGAAGATATGGACGAGATAATCACCGGGTTTGAACCCTACCGCCATCTGATAGAGCACGTATTGCTTCTCTGGATACAGCTTCACACCGTTAGTAGCGTTCGAGAGGTCTACATCCTTATAGTCATCGCCGGGCAAAACATACGATATCTGGTATGGCACTATGATAGGCTCTTCTGCAACCTCAAATACTTTACCGCTGCACCACTCCTCATCGAACCTATCACTGAACCGAACCCACGAACCTTTCGTGAGGAATAAGTCCTCCGGTCTAACCTGTGTGGAAACACTCTTAAATAACGGCTGTAATTGTGTTATCATTTTTAGCCTCCTTTTCTCTCGTCTCTCTGGAGGTTATCCCCCTTATTCGCAGTCCGCTATCACCACTACCGTCTTGTCACTCAAGTCAGAGGTTGTTGCAACTTCCCAGTCCCTGTCCGCATCCGTTGCTTGCTCCAAGTCCACTTTCAGTATTGTCACCGTCACATCGTTACCGGAACACTCCGTTTTGAAGCAGAACAGTTTACCATCACCGGCAGCACCGAGCGGTTCTTGCGTCATTGCAATTGCGTTCTTCACCTTCTCGTAGTCGCCGAAATCCACAGTAAAAGCGCCACTGCTTAATGTCGGGCTCGTCTTAACCTCCATTGCCAACACCATTTTCAATCACCCCTTAGAATGTTAAGTCCTCTGCCATAGCTATCAGTAGTGTCAATAGTTCGGGTCTGCCATCCTTCGTTATGTACGGGTCTATATCCACTCGCTGCGTCTGCTTCGGTCCTACAACTATTGGGAGCTCAAACTCTTGGAAAGGCAGTGCACTGCCGTCGGTGTGATTAAGTGCAAGCGACTGCGCAGGCGTGGTCTGCCCAGAGACTTTGAACTTTATCCGATTTACCGGCGAAGGCGCGGTTATGGTGTCTATCAGTCCCATGTGCACACACGCTGCTTCCTCCTTCATTTTCTGTTCCGGTATCATATCATCAGAAGTTCCGGCGGTAAAGCTATTTAGCCATGTGTAAACTCCTCCACTCGTTCCGCCATACAAACCTTTGTTTGATGCGCTTGCTGAATTGAGTATCGAACCACCGACGTCTTCTGGTCTCAGCCAAACTACGTCCAGCTGCTTACCAACCGCTTTTATCCCCTTGAATTCCTGTGCGGTCTTCGCCTTTACCCACCGCACAGCGGTCAGTATAGCGTCCCACGAGTTCACCACCATCGCGGCGATGGACTCATTCTGCCTCACATTCGCGAGCACGTCAAGCTTCGTTACCAACCTTTTCACTTCCTCTTCCGATATCGCTTCCACATCAACACTCACTTCGTCCTGCCCTGGCGTGACGACTGCGTTCTTTAAAGTCACTGTCTTCTCCGGGTATGCCCTCACTCTATCCCTCAAGTGTTCCAACACTAATCCCATTTTTTTCACATCACCGATTAGTAGGAAAATTTTATTATATAAAAATCTTTTGTTACTAATGTCTAAAATGTTACGAGGAGAATCATCATCCCCGTGAGGGGGAGGAGGGAGAGAAATGGGATCAAAAATGTATACAAAAGATGAGTTACTGCCGCCGAGAGTGGCAGCACCTATGTTAGGAATATCACGTAAAACACTATGGTTATGGACAAAAAAAGGAAAAATAAAAGCGGTGAGGACGCCAACCGGCAGGTTCCTCTACCCGCTATCCGAGGTAAAAAAAGTTTTAAACGCTATGTATGGTTTCCCCGCGTCGCTGTGCGACCGCTTATAGTCGCTCTACTGTGCTTTCCTCAGCTGGTGATTCTGTACTCACGCTAACTTCGGAAGGCTTCAAGCTTACTCGCTTCACTACTGGCGAAGATACGCGTCTCAGTGCTGCGGTAGTGCCCCCTCCGCTTTTCGTTGCGAGGTCTCGCACTGTCTTCTCCACCAGCGGTAACGATGCATAGAACAGTGGCTCACCGAGCGGGTTTCTCATGTAGTCGAGTGCGAACCCAGCGACAACACCGCCTATCCTGCCGTAATCCGCCATACGCTTGAACGGTTCCGTCTTCCCTTTCTTCTCATCCCACATCTCAAGCCCCGCATCCAGACCGCCATAAGCGGCGGCGGTCAGGGCTTTAGTCATCGTTATTGCCATCTTTCCTCACCACCTCTTAGAACCTTCCTGCGTAAGCGGGTGCAGCGGCAGCAGCTCTGGTCTTACGCTCCAGCATCGCTTTAAGCTCTTCCATTGAGTGGTATCCCCCCTGCCTTGACGGGTATTCTTCTGGTGACATCCTGTCAGGCGCTCTGTAACCGGAGAGTGCATCTTGCAGTCTTGCAGCAACCTTTGGCAAACCGCGCTCAAAGCCCCGTGCACCTTTATTCGCACTCGCGTGGTCTCCAAAGTTCAACCTCGCCTCTATCTGTCCGATATGCGGGTTCTCTATCGTGTATGGTGCGTTCCTCAGTATCAGCGGCTTCTTCGACCAGAACATCGCGCCTGGTGAATACACCTGTATACCAGTAGCCCCTAACTTGTTTCGTGGCTGTGCAGTCCCAGCCGCGGCAAATATTACCTGTGGTCTTACCAACATTTTCGCATCACCTCTATTTTTATATATGTTTTATTATATAAAAGCTTTTCATACTTTTGAGATTGAGAAGTCTATAATTTCTGCGGAGGGTGCCGGAGGTTTCGTTGTAAGTTGATCTAAATATATCTCAGTATCGTATACTTTGGATACATACGAATCCCAATCACTCTTCTTAGTAGCTACCATACGAATGCTTGAGCCATAGTCTGTATTATACTTATACAATGTGCCGGTCTGTCCAACCCACACATAAATATCGTGAGTTGTTTTTTCTCCTATGGATGGAGCATACGTCTTCAATTCTATATCTTTAGTCCCGCCCTTATCTGGAACAGACTCCTCTTTATAGGTACACCAGTAATAGGTAATATCTCCGGCAACAAAATAAACTGGGTAAAACATATCGCTTCCACTGTCATAACTACCAATAAAGAATCCAACATACACTTTTGTGCCACTTGTCAGTTTGTTATTCTTTATTGTTACTGTGCCCGTTAGCGGGTCCGTTTCTTCCACTTCCAGTGTCAAGCTCGGCAGTTCAAAACTTTCTAAAACCGTTTCCGTTATCATTGCTCATCACATACTATATATTCGCTACCATACTGTATAAAAGTTACCCTTCCTCATTGAGAAGTCTGTGACTTTTACGTCAAGGGTTTACTGTAACTTGGTCTAAGTATACCGCACTATCGTATATATTAGGCTCATAACTGTCAAAATCTTTAGTAATACCTATTTTACGATTACCAAAACCATAATCTGTGCTATAACTCCCTAATGCGGCAGTCGGTCCAACCCATACGTAAATATCAAAAGTTGCTATTACATCCAAGTTTAGTGCGTATGTCTCCACATCCACAGCTTCGGTATTGCCCTTACTCGGGGCATCTACTTCTTTATAAGTGCCCCAATAATACCAAGCACCACCAGCAGGAAAATCCAATGTCCAGAAATCTCCCGTTTCTTTAAGACCACCGAACACAAACCCAACATACACTTTTGTGCCACTTGTCAGTTTGTTATTCTTTATTGTTACTGTGCCCGTTAGCGGGTCTTGACCGTTTACCTCCAGCGGGCTTCCCAGTTGTTCTGGCGATCCGAAATCTTCTATAACTATTTCGTTCATCTTTTCTCGATTGTGAAGCTTTTAACTTCTCCGGGCGGCACTTCCCCCGGCACTTCACCTCGTAGCGTTTTTATTAACCACCAAAGTATCCCGATAATTATGCCCCCGCCTACAGCCGCCTGAGCTATTTCCTTGGCTTCCATCTTCACTTATATTTTTATTCTTTTATATATATTATTTTATTGGTGATACAAAATGAACGCGACATGTCCTGAATGTGGTGCGGAACTGGTGGTAAGTGCCGAACCCGGAACCATAATAGCATGCCCCTCCTGTGGCACGAGGTTGGAAGTGCTTGCGGACGGTGATGCCGGCTACTGGCCGCTATTTGCGATGTGGCTTTTAGGGATAATCACAGGTGTTGCGGGAGTAGTAGCTGGTGCAGGTGCTGTTGGATATAAAATATATAAATCTCGGTGAAACGAGATGGGAAACAACAAAGAAACATTAGGAGTGGTATTAGGACTCGCAGCAGCGGGCGCTGGTGGCTATTTCCTGTATAAGAAGTTCGTAGCGAGTGTGGGCAATACCGTATTAGTTACCAAACTGCTCATAGGTTATAGTGATGGCAACCCAGTATATAAGACGGTAGCGACGACGAATTGTGGCTATGGCGGTAGAATCACAGTTGATAGCTGGCTATCGACAATAAAGGGCGAGCCACTACAAGGTTTTGAGGTCACATTAATAAATGCGGACACGGGCGAAGAAGTGTGGAGTGACGTGACGGACAAATATGGAAAAGTCTCCTATGATGTTTGGGCGGAAAAGATGCCAGATAGTAAGCGGACGGTAAAACTTCAGTCCGTATTTAAGGGTTCATACTCGTATGACCCGTGCAAGAGTAATGAAGTGACGGTGAATTTTGTGAAGCCATGTATACCGCGGTATGTGGAGATAAGCAATTTCGCAATGACAAGAAACGGCTATGGCGGCACGGGTGCGATAGAAGTAGCGCCTGAAGACCCACTCACGGGCATAATCACATACAAAAATCACAATTTAGAAGAAGGAACTACATTTATCCAAGGCTATGCTTTCTGTCGTTTCCATAAAGAGAGACGCAAGATTATATTTATAGGGTTTGAAGAAGATAATGAGGTCTATATATGGGGCACGTATTATATGAGTAATGCCCCTGCCAAGGGTATGAGTAAAACTGTCGATCTGACTACTTACGCACTCTATCCATTAGAAGAGAAGCCCGTTAGTTATGATGTTGTTACCTTTGTTGGTCCTTATGCAGTGGATGATGGGTATGTGGCATTACCATACACAACGAGGGACTATGGCTCTGGTAAGCGCGTTATAGGTATACTCAAAGAAGATTTCTTCTCATATTTTGATATTGTTTATGAATACAAGGAATATTATGATGTGATTGTGTATAAATAGACATGAGCGAAAACAATAGGGATATAACCAGCGGAGTGGTGAAGGGTTTAGCAATAGGTGGCGGGTTAGGTGCCGGTGCGCTCTTAGGTTATTACCTTTATAAGAAATTGAAATGGTCACCGATGGCGGAATACATTGAGAAAGAATATCGTGAAGCCACTTCCGATTTGAATGATTTATTAGAAAAAATCAAAAAAGGAGTGCCAATTACAGACAAGGAAGTAAATACAGAATGGGCTAAATACAAACCGAAACTGGACGCCATGAATGAAGACATAGAAAACGAAGGAGGGCGCGGCATAGAGCTACCTGACAATTTTGACGAACTCACGAACGAAGAGAAGGCGACGACATTAAAGATATATTACATGCAGGCGAACAGGCGTAAGGCAACGCTTGTTGAACCTACCGGTCAATTAATGAACACACTCACGAGAATATTGTATCTGTTTGGTGCATGTGCCGCCGCCGCCATATTCATACGGCTTGTAGATATTCCGGGGTTAATACGAAAAATAAGACCGCCCCCATCACCGAGAACAAGAACGAAAATTATTAATATCAAACGTAGCGACGGAACTTTCATCAAAAATGTCAAAGTCATTATAGATGATACACCGTATGTCGTTTCTGACGGTGTATTATCACTCGACCTGATTGTGGGTCAGAAATATGTTATACGGATAATAAAGGAGGGCTTTAAGGAATTGAGACGGGTCATAAGGATACCGAGCGGGACGAGTCCTCTTACTAATGAGTTCACTCCCGAGCCGATTGCGCATCCCGATGCCGACCCAGAGGATGAACCAATACCGGACATGGAACCCGATCGTGTGGTTGATCTCACACCTGACCCCATTCTCGTATTAATTGCATCATGGCTGGGCACAAGTGTTGAATGGATGAAGAATCATCCGCTTGAGACGGCAACAATTATATCACTCACAATCGCACTGGTTCTCACTATAATAAGTCCAATACCTGGCGATGAATATGCAGTAGGAACAACACTCTCCTCTTATTTATCGAGAATTGGAATTAAAATAGGGGTTGATAAGTTACTCAGTCGAATTCCGCTTGCAGCTTTAAGAGCATGGATAGGAGTATGATAAAAAATGACAGTTGAAATAGTGGAAGAATGGGTAAATAAGCTACCGCGTATTGAGCGCAACCAGCCATTAGTGATTCATGGCGACCGCGTATATACACCAAACGAGATTTTAGCGGAAGTGCGTGCGGGCACGAGTCTTGGTTCAGAATTGCAGCGCATAATAGAAGCGCGGGCATTCACCACCGTAGAGGAGAAGTATGCACTCGCAATATTACGGTTGAAGGAGCGGTTGAAGAAGTTGCCGGAAACATATAAGACTCTTATTGGGGAGAAGATATACACACCCTCGCAACTGCTTGAAGAGATAGAGAAGGGCACACGGGTCGGGCGAATGTTGATAGAGGCGGAGATGACCAATCTTGAGGAAATCTTGAAAAAATGACGAAAGTTCTAATAATCAACCCCCATTACGGTGACGAAGCACTCCCGTATTTCGAGTGTGCACCGAAAGAGGTTTACAAATATCTCGCTGAAGAAGGTGAGGATGTGGCTATAATCGAGGAAGAAGCCACACCGGAATACATACGAGATTATATTCTTAATCATCCCGAAATCGAGCATATTTATGGCATGGGGCATGGTTCAAAGGATACATACACGGTTATTGATGCTGAGCCTTTTCTTTCCACCACTCTTAACCTCGACCTCGTTAAGGACAGAGTAATATCGCTCCTTTCGTGTTTGACCGCGAACGATTTGGGTCCTGCTATTATCAGAGCAGGTGCTATCGCATATTTTGGTTACAGCGAAGAAGTAATAACCGTTCCTGTCACCACACCCTGCGGTAGCCGATTCGCTATTGCCCCGATAGTGGGTGATATAGAGAAGGAGAAATCGTTACATGCAAAGAAAGATTATATGGAATGTTACAAGGACGCAATATTGAAGTGGAACGAGGAAATAGAATATTGGCGTGAGCATTATGACGAGGAGACATACGATAGCACACCGGTAACAGAAGAAATGGCAGCCGATGTTGTAAATAAAATCATACACAATCGTGATTGTTTCACGCTTATGCTTCCCACCTCGCCGCCAGCACCGCCATCGCCTGTCCCAGAGATAATATTATCCATGCTATCAATCACTGCACTTGGTGGGTTGATTCTACACCAAACACCGGCTCTACGGCGTTGGTTCTGAAAGCGCAGAGGCTACACTGATTAATCCAAATCCAAACCCACAGGCGAGAAGCAGTTTTTTCATATTATCCGAAACAGGTGCGGTTGAAGCGATAGCGAGCGCTGTTCCAAGTGATAGCGTTGATGCACTAAAAATCCGCTTCTTCTCCACTTCTGTAACATTAACATGCCAAGCCTTTGCTTCAGACATAATTATTTATATATAAAAAACAAAAATATAAAAGGAAGAGAAAAATGGCACAAGTAGCGGTTATGGGTTTGGGGCGAACGAGCGGATATGCAATATACGAGCACCACAGTGATGCGAGAGCGTGGAGTGTTACCGTTGGTGAACCCGCAGAGGCAGTGTTTGACGGTTTTTGTCCGTGTTGGAATGCTGATTGCAAATATACGACTGATGAAGTGATACTTATAGCGGGGAATAGAGTGAAAAATACCGGTGATTTCGCGGGCACGATAAACATAAAGTTTGAAGAGTTAGATTCAGCAGGTAACCCACTATCTGGCGGTGTGAGCTGCAGTAGGGGTATAGCTGATGTGGGACCTGGCGAATACGTAGGTCTATCTTACAATGAAAGTACTGGTGCATGTGATATAGCTAAGATAGATTCTGGCGCACTTCGTTGGGTATTTCTCAACCCACGTTCTGCAGGTACATACTACTTTGGCATGAAGACATGGAGTTCAGAGGAGAGCGAACCGCCATATCCATCACCCACAGCAGCACTTGCGGGTGCGGAAGTATTACCGGCAGCGGGCGAAGAAGGTATAGGGATTGCGATACCTGTAACGGTCGTTTCAGGCTTGGCGCTCGTAGGATTAGGTATATTACAAGCACGTTCACGGCGATTTTAATCGCTCCTAAAGCAGAATGAAGAAGGCAACAAAAATAGCAGGGATAGTAATAGGAGCGGGCATAGGCATCGGACTACTCTATTATTTATCGGAAAAAGCAAAAGCGGAGGGGAATGAGATAAAACAAAAAGTGAAGGAATTTTATAAGAAGGCGACCGAAGAAAAATGGTGGGATTGGGAAGTTTACGCTAATGAAAAACAGCAATTCGATACAGAAAGGTGCGTTGCATACCGACAAAAAGACGATTGCCCGTCTGATTCTTTAATTGGGTTTATAGACGGACCGGCATTGGGATATGGAGACTGGTGTTCTGAGATGCCAGATGCACAAAGAAACTTCTTAGTTGAGGAGTTAGGCTTTGAATTAGAAACACAATGTTTCTGGTGTGAGCACGCTGATGGTAGCGCTTCAGGCGTAAATGCGTGCCATATTAAATATAATGGTCGCTATCTAACAGCAAACGAGTTATGGTTGCCTGAAGTGAAGCAACTGGCGATAGACTTGGGCTATGATATACGGGATTGCAGTGGTGAACCCGAATGTCATATTGGCTGGGGCTTCTGGGGCGAAACGGAAAACGATGCATTTAACGCCCTTATGAACTTCCGTGAGGAAACTGGGATATGGTTTGGAAGTGCTTCTCTAATTAGATACTTCCCAAACGGTTATCTCTATGTGATTGACAGTTTATATGCATGTGGGCTTTACAATGCCACTAAGGAAGTTTAGCGTAAAAGAAACTCCAAAAACGGGTCTCGCCTAAACCGAGAGAATATATAGTTTCCTTCTTTGTCCCTTCGCACATAGCCCAAGCGACTAAGCTCACCCACTATTTTCCACGCTTCTCTGCTCTCCTTCACAAAAGGTGCTAACACTTCCTCTATCTCGCTCGCTGTTAGCTTCTCCTTACTCACCAAAACCTCGTGTGGTTTGCGGAGATGCTCAGGTAGCACACTCGTCTTATAGAATTTTATCACCTTCTTTATACCCGCACCTACATTGCCGTAAATTCGTTCAAGTTCTCTCACCGTCTCCATATCCACCTTCACTTTGTATGTTTTTGTGCCTCTTTGTAGGTCGTATATCTGACTCGGCGATAGCTTATATCCGAATTTCTTTTCAACCGCTTCCGGCAATGTCTCTATTTTCGTTCCATCCTCAGTAGGAGTGGTGGTTACAGGAATCACGCCTTTGTTGCGCTTAACAAAGTCTTGGATTTCTTTCAAAGTCTCTTCTGGAATCTCGCTCAGTCGTGTCATCTTCTCCCTAATAAGACCTCCATCCAGCTACGGTCTCTTACTTCAACATTAGGCTTACCTAAAATTATCTCTTCCCAATCCTCTCTCCCCTCCTTTCGTGCCTCCTTCAACACTAATTCCTCCCATTTCCTGAGTTTTCGTGTCCGTCCGAACTTCTTGCCCCTTAGCTTCTTCACCTGTTCCGCCGCCGGGGGCAAGTCCGATTCTATGCTTTTGTTTCGTGCTTTTTTCGCATGGTGTCCAAAGGCAAGTCGTGACTTCAGTTGGTGAATGGTAGGGTCTTTCGCAGTGCACGGTTTCGCGCGCAAGTAATATTTCTCTCGCGGTTTTGTTCTGTGAACAAGAACTAAATCGTCCATCTCAGTCCCCATAAAGTTTTTCAAAGGTTCTTAATGCTTTTCGGATGTCTTCAGGCATGCCTGCATACGGTGAACCGAGCAATTTGTATACGTATCCCAA
>Ga0164318_10004005_pt1 | contig 14059 bp, 8 predicted proteins | sample GuaBasSedimGuay9_FD_113734 | JGI IMG/M metagenome (GOLD analysis project Ga0164318, IMG submission 113734) | Subseafloor sediment microbial communities from Guaymas Basin, Gulf of California, Mexico - Guay9, Core 4571-4, 0-3 cm | ecosystem: Environmental > Aquatic > Marine > Hydrothermal vents >...
AGGGGAAAGGATGGTGATGTGATGACAATATCAGCAACTGAAGCTGAGGGTGTCGAATTCTTAAACCTGAAAGATAACTTTACAGGAGTTACTACGAATCTTAAAACTGGCGATTATACTTTTACCTATAATAGTAGTGTTGTCAATAGGTTCGAATTATACTTTGGTTTTTTGGGTGTTGATGAAACTCCCGTTACCAGCTATGCTAATATATTTGCTGCCGGACAAAATGTTAATGTTAAGTTAATTGGTAGTACGAATGCAAATATCACAATTTACAATTTACTGGGACAAACAATTGATTTTCGTTCAGCAAGCTCTACTTTCACAAGTATTCCTGTTGAAAAAACCGGTTATTATGTTGTTAAAGTAAATGACGGCTTACATGTTACCACTCAGAAGGTATTTATTAAATAATATTGACAACAAAAAAACAGAATATTATGAAGAAAAATTTAATAGCAATAATTTTGACAAGTTTCTTTTTTGTGTTGTCAGTCGTGGTAACCGCGCAGACCAACCCACCTGATCCTGGTGGTGACCCTTTTCCTCCTGGTTCAGGAGGTTCTTCGCCTCCTGCTATGGGTGGGGGCACAGCTCCAATAGGTGGAGGAACTTTACTATTGATTGGCCTTGGAGCTGCGTACGCTGGCAAAAAGGTTTATAAAATTGTTAAAGAAAATCATGAGGAATTAGAAAGCTAATCCTGTTGATATACTTATTCTTGAATACCCGAATTACATAAGTGTAATTCGGGTTTTTTTTTATGCGATAGAAATTATTAGCTAGGTGGTTTATTTATCCTATGGTTGTTGTATTTTTGAAGGCAACTTTTTTTGTAACCTTAACTTTTGAATACATGTTTAGAAAAAAACTTTTAAAGCTGGTAATATTAGTGCTCTCATTGGGAACTGTAGTAAATACCTATTCTTCTAATTATTTGGGTGGTAAAAGAGATAACCCATCTATTATTATTCACGATACGATTGTTGGTCCCGGTGAGCTCCTGTTACAAATGGATGCTTTTGATTTTGTAGGAGACAATGGCATGGTGTCGGCCATCTCTTTAAAAATAGATGTCGATACAAATCTTATCGAGTTTATCGATATTCAAAATACAACTTTGGTTGGAAGTTGGCTGGCTAACTATAATTATCAACAGAATGAAATTACCATAATCTATACTTCTTATTCCGGTAACGGATATGATATTGATGGTAAATTATTGGATCTACATATTAATTATGTGGCAGGTTTTAATGATTCGTTAAAATTTAAAGCTGGTTGTGAAGTTTCCAATATTTATTTGCAAACCATCCAGAATATTTTATATGTAAACGGGTCGGTCAGTCAGGTGTCGCCGGAAGGAACTGTTAACCAGGATTCTGTTGTTGTTAATTATGGGGAATTATTGTCCATGCCCGTTTTGGCAGAGGGAGTAGGTTATGATAGTGTTAATGAATTGTTCTTAAGAGTTGGGTATGAAAGTAACCTTTTGCAGTTTCAGGGGATTGCAGAAACTGCGATAAGTGGGGTTGAGGTAATGGATACGAATGAAGTTGTAACCTTTAGCTGGCATGATACGGTCGGGTTTGCTGATTTTACATCGCAAGACACTATGTTTTACATGAATTTTATTTTTACAGGTGACACGATAGCGAACACCTCATTTTTACCAGGTTCCAGGATTTTTAATAATGGCAATATTGTACCATCTCAATTCTTAAATGGAAAAGTGACCGGTAAATATTGGCTTGAAGTGGAAAGTGCCCCTGATACTGCCGGTTCGGTAACAGGAAGTGGATATTATTTTGCAGGTGACACAGTTACTGTTACTGCTGTTCCTGAGATTGGTTATCATTTTGGGGATTGGTTATATGGCGATAGTATTGTGTCGTATGATTCAGTCTTCACTTTTACTAAATCACCGGCGCAAGATACTATGGTTTCTGAATTTAAAGCCAATACTTACAACCTCATATTGTTTGCTGTTCCGTCAAACGGCGGTACGGTAACAGGTGATGGTGACTATCAATATGGCGATTCGGTAACTGTTACTGCCATTGCCAATGTTGGGTATGATTTTGTAGGTTGGTTGTTCGGAAACGATACTGTTTCTTTTGACTCTGTTTACACTTTTATTATGCCACACAATAACCTGGGGCTTACTGCTGCTTTTCGGATACAAACCTTCATAATTACGGCATTACCAAATAATCCGGATTATGGTAATGTTTCAGGTGGTGGCGTGTTTAATTACGGAGATAGTGCTTATCTGATTGCTACACCAAATCCATATTACAATTTTATTGTTTGGACAGAAGATGGTCAACCCGTTTCTTATGATTCGGTTTATACTTTTTTTGTGGATCAGGATAGGGAACTAATTGCGAATTTTCAATATGATGCTGCTTGTTCGGCTCCTGTTGGGTTGTATGTTGATAGCTTGTCCGACTCAACTGCCATGTTGCACTGGCTGCCTTCCGGCGAGGAAAATGAATGGGATTTAGTTTGGGGTTATTATGGGTTCGATACCACATCGGCAGGTAATCTGGTTACAGGTTTAGTGGATACGAATTATTTTTTGGAAAATCTTACAGCGGGTTCAACCTACGACTTTTACGTTCGTGCAGTGTGTACTGATGATATTCACAGCGTTTGGGCAGGCCCCTATACTTTTACCACCTGGTATGTTGGTATTGAAGAGAGCAGCCTGATAAACTCTTTGGTTGTTTTCCCTAATCCCGCCAGGGATGTTATCAATCTGTCATTTGGGAAAATGTTGGAGAACACATTTATTCAATACGAGATTATTAATATCAATGGACAAAAAGTAATTGTATCCGGAACCAAAGGATTAAATAATTCAGCTATTGACATTGGAAATCTACCTAAAGGGGTCTATTTTTTAAAGATCTATATGAATGATAAAACTGCTTCACGAGTTTTTATTAAAAGATAATCGGAAGCAGTTTAATCATTATACTATTTCGCAATAAAAGTTTTGTTACCTGACAATTAACTTTTTGATTGCATGGTGTTTTGCCCCATTGATAATAACAAAGTATAATCCACGGTTAAGATTGTTAAGGTTAATTGGTAATAGATGATTTCCCGTATTTAGTTTTCCATAATACACGTTGGAAACTACTCTTCCTTGTAAGTCAATAATATTAATTCTGTAATGTTCCCCTTCGCTAAGCGTTAAGCTAAGCGAAGTGTTGCCTATAGTCGGATTGGGAAATAGAGTTGCTTTTGTAATATTGCCAGGGTTGTGATGCTCGTTTACTCCCAAATAATCAGGTGTTGTAAGTTTCTTATTAGTGTATATCTTAAAATCACCTGCTTGCAGGGTAATGGGATCATTGGTGTTGGTAACATCAATGGATTCTCCGGTAAGGAAATCATACCATTTTCCGGTTGAATAGAAATTTGGGGCAATGGAGCCCTCTTTAACATCAAAATTTCCAATGATTACCATCGATAGTGAAGGGTCTGTTAGTCTAATGCGTTTCATGCCCGTGGAAACATTCAGATCATAATTAGTTGTTTCAAATAGACTTAAAGTATCTTTTAAATCAATTAGTGCTTTCCATGTGTAGTAAAGGTGATGACGGTTGTTATCCTCCATGTAATCCCATCTGGCTGGTTTGGGATCCGTTCTGCATCCTCCGTCCATGCATGGCCAGTTGATGGAGTAATCATAACCGCGTTCGCCAAATTGCCATATCATTTTGGGACCCGGAATGGTGAAAAAGAAGGCTCCTGCCAATTCCATGCGTTTTAAAGCTATAGGGAGTTGTTTTATCTGGTAATCACCATCGCCATTACCATAGGCCATGTTTTTGTACATTAATCTCTCTTCATCATGACTTTCCATGTATCCCATGACGTTGGGCTGACTCCAGCCTCGCTTTTCATAAGATATCCACGAGAAATCAGATTTGCCGTTATCAAAATATCCCATAGTAGCCTCATTATAATTGTAGTTTGAGTTTCCCCATAAAAGCAACCCGTCAGAGGCTAACACTTTCTCTTCCGAATTGGCAGCAAAATGCTCTAATATTACGATGGCATCCGGTTTGTCTTCCCATATTTTATCGGCCATTCTTTTAAGAATGTCAATTCTGGGCTGGTCGTATCCACTGCCATCTCCCGGTGTATTGGTAAAGCCTTTGGTGAAGTCAAACCTGAAACCGTCAATATGGTATTCTCTCATCCAGTAGCGGTTAACAGTATCAACAAAAGCTTGAGTTTGCGGGCTTTCATGATTAAAGTCGTTTCCCCACGAATAGTCGGAGTTTGGTGAAGTTACGTTGAACCATGGGTTGTTGGCAGCCGGCCTGTTATTTTCAGCATCCCAATATTCCATGGCCATGGGGTTGGTGTTATAGGCATGGTTAAGTACCATATCCATAATAACCGCTATGTTTCTTTGGTGACACTCATCTACGAATGCTTTAAAAGTATTTTTTGAGCCATAGTATTTGTCAGGAGCAAAATAGTAATTTGGGTTATAACCCCAACTAATATTGCCTTCAAATTCGCTAACAGGCATTAACTCAATGGCATTGACTCCTAACCTTTGCAGGTAATCCAGCGTGTCCTTGAGTGTGGCAAAATCATGTTTGTCAATAAAATCTCGTACTAATAATTCATAAACTGTAAGGTGCTCTTTAGCAGGAGGCGTAAAATTTGTAACCTGCCAGGAGAAAGGTGTTTGGTCGGTTTGAAGTACCGTGGCAATTCCGTTGGTCTTTCCTGCCGGATATTGAATCAGGTCAGGATATGTTTCATCGGAAATGTACTGGTCATTCCACGGATCACTAACTTTATCGGCATACGGGTCACCAATTCTGATTTGCCCATCAATGAAATATTGAAATATATATTCCTTTTTAGGGGTTAAATCTGATATTTGTACCCAAAAATGATTGCCGTCAGGTGTTTGATTCATGTAGCCTTCGTCGGTTGCCTGCCAGTTGTTAAAATCTCCAATTACAAAAGCATAGTTTTTATCGGGAGCATACAGGCTGAGGATTACCGTTTCTGCATCCATATAATTTATACCATCTACTACGCCATCCGGACGCTCGGCAACCTGCACAGGTTTGCGGACATAATAGTTAAAAGAGTCGGCTACCGATCCTGTGTTGTTTGTGGCAATAGCTTTAACCCAATGACTTCCATCGGCGGAGGCGGTGATGTCATAACTGAAATTGATATCAGTTGTTGAAAAAACTTTAACATTATCAATTAAGATGCTTGTGCTATCAGCTTCGCTGGAATTACCTTCGGTGTGGATAATTTCATTTTGTTCAACAATGATTGGTGTTTGATCAGGGAGGGTAAATTGAACATTTAATCCACTGGTTGATACATCGTAAAAAATATCGGTCCCTGTTTCTGTTTTGCCTTCCAGCCATTGGCCGTTAACCTGAGTCTCGCTCCGAAATACAAATGCCAGCTTTTCAATGGTTTCGTTGGTGGGAACCCCATAATAATCACGAATGGAAGGAGCGATTGTCAGTTGCCAAAGATCGGCGCCTATTTTTACCATCTTACAGTCGGGGATGTTTACACCCCAATCTGCTTTTACATATTTCCAGTCAGAGCCTGAGGTGCTTTGGTTCGTTATTACCCCTGTATGAGCATAAACGGTGCCACTGTAGCCTGCAAGTCCTCCGCTTCCCAACGTGGCGTCAAAAGTGATGATAACCTGATCGGATGAGGTGGGAAATGGCGGGTCAGCCGTGATGAGCTGAGCTCTGGTTAAAAATGCTGAGAACAGTACTGCCATTATAATAGTAAATCTTTTCATCATGATATTTAATTTTGCTACAAAAGTAACTTAATTCATGATGATTAGCGACATTAATCTAACTACACCATGAGGTGTTGTTGCATTAATAAAGAGGTTAGTACAAAATACTGTTTATGCAAACGATTGAGAAGGGCAGTTTGTTTTATTACATGTAAACTCTAAATCTTGTATTGCTTTTTACAAATCAACAGTAACAACTTTATCAAAAGCTTTAAATATATTAGCACTATAAGGTAATGGGGGCAATTCCCGCTCTTTAAATTGCCCCATGGGTTTTATCGTAATAGTTGTTCCTTTTGAAATGCTTACGGTTTTTACCCATATCTCGGCACTACCTGCCCACTGTCCGTTAGCGATTGATAATTTGATATCAGGTTTTTTGTCTGTGGGAATATCAGCTACGTACCACATCCATTTGCCTTTTATCGACTGGGTTTTTGTTTTAAGTTTCTTTCCGCTCAGTATAATCTCCACTTCAGGAAAATCTGCTTCATCTTTATTGTCATTTGTCTTCAGCAATATGGCAACTTGTTCGATGCCGCTTTTAGCAGTAGTACTTAGTGTGATGTTTACCTTGTTCTTTTTATGAACTGTTGTTGATACAAATTCAGGCTGTACAACTTGCTCGGGTAGGTGTTGGTAGATTTGAGAAAAAGGAATCTTTTGGCCATCAACGCTAACTTGCCGGATAATCTCCGGATTTAGTACTTTCATTATTTTAGCATTGTTGAGCAACGTGTACACCACATTATCGTTAACCACTTTTCTTTCAAAAGGTACGCCGGCAATAAGCGGCATTCCGTCTTTACAGCCAAGGGGGTATACTTCAAAGAGGGCAGTTTCGTATCCGGATAGATTGATATTCAATCTTGATCCTGCTGAAAATATCTGTGGAAATATGTATCTTTTAGGGTAAACTTGTTCGATTACCAAATCGGTGGCGTTTTCATCGATGCCGTATTTTGGATCCAGTATGATGGTGAGTTGATCGTCTTCTATTTTTGGGTTTCTAACTGCGATGACACCTTTACTCCCTAAAAAGTGGAGATAGGCGTAAGCATTCCCAACAGCAGGGTTTCCACCTGCCATAAAAGTTGAGCTCATGATTTTGAATCGCTCTTTAGCCCATTTAATTGACTGTGACAGGGCATTCCATTCACCGTCAGTTAAGATGTCCGGTGAGATATAAAGTTCCCACATGGAAATACCTCTTCCAAAGTAAAGTACGGCATTGTTGGTGAATGTTTCAAGTGATTCGCCCTCTTTCGATATGTTCTCAAGCCTTCCCTTTATAATGCCGTGGATCATGAGGTTAGAAACAGGGAACCACGATTGGCGAATATGTTCATCATCCCAAAGGGCATAATCACGGTAGGTCATGGCGTTGTCGCGCCGGGTCATGGAAGGTACGTCGGCAAAGGCATAGTCGGCGGCATCCATCCAAATTTGGTTGGCATATTGCACCCACCAAGGACTTAGCCAGGTTCCTGATGTTATATTTAAATAAACCTTGGGGTTGATGGCCCTGACAGCGTTACATTTGTCAATCACTGATTCCATAACAGCTCTTCTTGAATGGATGCCAACAGGGTGTCCGTGATCGGGTTCGGAGCAGGAAAACTGAATGCCATCCCATTTAAAGTAGCCTACGTGATCGTTTTTAACAAAATCAGTAGTTCGTTTGCGAAATAGTTTTGAATAATTTTTTCCGGCAAGACAAAGCTGAGCCGATCCTGCAACATCCAAATTACCGGTAACTTCATAACCATGGTCGTGCATCCAATGAATTCGTTTTAAGGAGAAGGAGTAGCCACCGGCCGGGCCAAACCAAATTCCTAAGTCGGTTCCCGATTTTTTCAGCTCATCGGCAATGGGACGCATGCCGTTGGGAAACTGTTTTGTTCTGAGTTTCCAGTCGCTTTCGTAAATATCCCACCCGTCATCCAAAACAAAAGCATTGATGTGAATGTTGTTTTTATTGATGAAATTTTCTTTGACGAGATTCCAAATCCGTAGTACGTTTTTCTGATTCATCACGGCATCTTTCGGTATGTCAGGGTAGTCGGCAGAGCGTAAATCGTACCAGCTGTTATACATAATGTAGGGATTGGCAGGGGCAACACGGATGGCTTTTACATACTGGTAAAACCATTTCTTCACGTACGGCTCAGGTGTAATCCCCAACGCTGACCAATCGCTCTCAATAGGAATATTTTTAATTTGTTCGCCTAAATATTGATAGAAGTCGATTTTGTTCGGATTAACAGAGTTGACGGAAGTTGGGTACTCAATGCCCCCAAAAACCCCTGCCTGATTATTTTTTATGGCAACAGGTTGTCCGAAGTCACCTTTGTTAATAATATCAAAATCTCCCTTAGATGATTTGTCTTCCTGATTTATTCTTCCTGCATCTTCAATGTCTTCAATGCTGATGGTGAAGGAAGCGTCTTCGTTATTGGATTTGTTGTAGAAAGTATAACGACCTTTACGGGTATGAATCTTGTCAAGATAGTGCCCCGTGAGGGTTTTGTCTGTTAGAACGATTTTTCTCCTTGCATAAAACTCGTTAGGCCTTAATTCATAAGTTATTCGTAAGGTAAAAGGGTTGTTGATACCTGAAAACCATAAATCAACCGATTTTTCTCCTTTCACACTTTCTCCAAAAGTGTATTTGTCAAACGAAAAATCTTTTTTTGTAAAGCTTACCGGGTTATCGGCATTGTATTTTTTTCCCGGTGCCCGCCATGCTGTGTATATAACATTTAGCTCAAAATCGGCATCAGTAATTAGTATTGCCGGAACACGATTGCTGTACATGGAGGTCCATTTATTAAGCGACTGCAAAGTGTCGTCAAAAAGGGTGTTGTTTTTAATAATTACCGTTTGCTTAACCATGTTGTTTTGAAGCGCAACCTCAATAGTATTCTTAGATTTTTTTTCGGTTACTTTGACCAGTTGTGCCATACTAACCGTACTAACCATAAGGACGATTGAAAGGATAAAAAGTTTTTTCATACTAAAGGTTTTGTTTTATTTTTTCGCTTAAAGCTATTAACATTAAGTGCGATTTTAAGATTATAAAGATAAAATAAAATGCTGTAATTGGGTCTTATTCTGCTCGATAGCAGAAAGAAGTTTTACCTGTGTTTTAGTACGTATTAGGTTGTGCTCGCGGTATTTCACCTTGTAATAAGGATTTCCTAACAGATAGTCAGTTAAAAAGCGCAGTGTTTGTTCGTAAATAATGGCTCTCGCTCCTAACAACAGGTTGTCTCTCTCGATGGGTTGGAGGCTTTCTTTAAGGCCTTTAAGATATCCTTTGGTGAGCGCCTCAAAGTGTTTGGTTCGGAAAGTAACTTTGTTTTCGTCTTTTTCATCTTCAGCCGCGGGGCTGGTAAAGGTACGAACCATATCGCCGTAATCAAATAATACTGTCGATGGCATTACGGTGTCAAGGTCGATTACCAATACTCCCTTGTCATAAAAAAGCATGTTATCCAATTTGGTATCATTATGCGTTACTCGTTGCGGAAGGTTTTTGGCCACAGCATCGTACTCGTTTACGATGTTCTGATGGGCAAGCGAGAAATCAATCTCGGATTTTGCCAGTTGCTTTAAACTTTCAGAAGCCTTGCTCAAAGCATCCTTAAAAGCCTGTAACCTGCTGGCGGGATTGTGGTAATTGATGATGGTAAACTCGAAATCTTCGGCCGGCAATGTGTTTAAAAATTGCTGAAACTTACCCATGGCTTCTGCTGCCTTGAAGGATATTGCCGGATCGGATGAAATTTGATAAGATTTTGTTCCTGGAATAAATTCGGCAAGTCGCCAGGCAAAACCTTCTTCATCAACAATATGGTAGTTGTTTGAAAGTGTTGTTAATATTACCGGTGTTAATTTAACGTTTTCTTTTTGCTGATAGGTGTCAAGATAATCAAGAAAAACTTTGTAATTGTGAACGAGTGCGTTTGTTCGGAACACGTTTTTATTGACTCGCTGAAGGATGAAATGGTTATTTTCTGTTTTTACCAAAAAAGTATCGTTGATGTGCCCGTCACCAAAGGGTTCGTAATTTAAAACGGTTTGGGTTTCGCTGTATTGTTTTAATGTGTTTTCTGCTAATGTTTTTTTTTCCATGCTATTTCCAAAGATTTTCGGGGTAAACGTTTTTTTCAACCAGTTCTTTTATTTTTTGAATGGTTACCGGTTTGTCTTTCTGATAGGTAACGCCAAACCATTGGGCTGTTGACTTTAATACCTTAATGGTGGCTTCCTTCGATTTGATTAGGTTATTTACAACTAGTGGAATAAAGAATTCAGCTTTTAGCTGATGGGCATTCTCAGCGATAAAGGTTCTAAAATCTCTGTCCAGTTGATCAAAGAATTTTGGTGTAAATCCCCAGAAATTCATCGAAACAATGCTGTCTCCATCAATGGCTACCTCTGTGCCGCCATCGGAATAATACACGCTTCCGTTTTTATTAATGATACTGGTTCGCTCAACCACGTTGATTAATAATCCCTTATCATTACTACTGCAAACGCCTCTTGATACTGAGCCAAAATCGGAAAGCGTATTTTTTAACAGATATCCCACCATGGCGTAATCGGTTTGACTGTTGGAAAGGGTTGTCAAAAAATCGGATAGCACTTTGTAAGCATCCTGGCCATAATAATCATCGGCATTAATAACGGCAAAAGGTTCGTTAATAACATCTTTTGCCATCATTACCGCGTGGCCGGTACCCCAGGGTTTTACCCTTTCGGGATTAAATTCTATACCCTCGGGAATGTTACTGATTTCCTGCAACACGAATCCTGTTTCTATTTTTCCTTTTAACCGGGGTTCGTAAATCTCTCTGAAATCTTTTTCGATGGAAGGGTTTAAAACAAAAACCACTTTTCCAAATCCTGCCCGGATGGCATCGTAAACCGAGTAGTCGATGATACTTTCGCCCGACGGGCCTATTTTATCCATCTGTTTTACGCCGCCATAACGACTTCCAAGGCCGGCAGCGAGTATTAACAAGGTTGGTTTCATGTTATATTGTGTTTTTATTTGTCATTGAATTATTATGCTGAAAATTGGCGGAAAGATAATAAATATTGAGGATGTTTTTATTGGTCTTTCCGAAAGTAGTTTGTAATATTATGATAAAAAACAGGGGACTGCACTTAGCGTTATTCTACAAAAATTTAATGGTTAAAATTATTTTAGGTTATTTTTTACCCCGGAATTTATTCCGGGGTAAAAAATAGAGGTTGAACGATGTCATTATTCAAAAACCGGGATTTACCATCTGTATTCTGCTTTGCCGGCCAATTCGTGTTCTATTTCAAGAAGTCTGTTGTACTTGGCAATTCGTTCGCCGCGGCTTGCTGACCCTGTTTTTAAATGGCCTCCATCCATGGCAACGGCAAAATCGGCAAGAAAAGCATCTTCTGTTTCGCCCGAGCGGTGTGAAATAAAGTAGCGCCATCCGGCTTCGCGACACATTCGCACCGCTTCTATTGATTCGGTAACGGTACCAATCTGGTTCAGTTTGATAAGGGCTGAGTTAGCAGCTTTTTCAGCAATACCTTTTTTTATGTATTTCGTGTTGGTAACAAAAATGTCATCACCAACAACTTCAAGCTTGTTACCAAATTTGGCTGTAAACTTTTTAAATCCGTTCCAATCGTTTTCCGAAAGAGGATCTTCCCACAAAATAATTGGGTATTTTTTCATCCACTCTTCGGCCATATTAATAAGGTCTTCACTAACCATTTTGCCCCCTCCTGACCAAATCAAGTCGTAGTGGTTGTCAATGTTGGGGGAAAAGGAGTTGGCGGCACTGTCAAGGGCAATTGAAATGTCTTTGCCGGGCGTATAGCCTGCTTTTTCTATAGCTTCCATAATGATTTCCATCACCTCTTCGTTACTTCCGAGATTTGGAGCAAACCCACCTTCATCACCAACGCTGGTAGCAAGGTTACGCGATTTCAGAATCTTTTTTAGGGTATGGAAAGTTTCAGCAATGTATCTGAGTCCTTCGGTAAAATTGGGTGCACCGTTAGGAACGGCCATGAATTCCTGAATGTCAACACTATTATCAGCGTGCTCGCCACCATTGAGAATATTCATGCAGGGGACAGGGATTCTAACAGAATTTACCCCGCCGAGATATTGATAAAGAGGAAGGTTTACCGACTGTGAAGCTGCCCGGGCAATGGCCATGGAAGTTCCTAATATAGCATTGGCACCCAGCTTTCCTTTGTTTTCGGTTCCGTCAAGCTCTATCATCAGGTAATCCAGCTCTTTTTGCCGTGTGGCATCTTTGCCGGTTAGCGCCTTAGCAATTTCGTTATTTACATGCGAAACGGCTTTTTGCACTCCTTTGCCACCATAGCGCGAATCGCCGTCTCTAAGTTCAACGGCTTCATTCTGACCTGTGCTGGCACCGGAGGGTACCGAAGAAACAGCTTTCGTTCCATCTTCGAGTTCAACATAAGTGCGGACAGTAGGGTTTCCTCTTGAATCAAGAATTTCAAGAGCGCTAATTTTTTTAATGGATGTTTTCATGCTTAAATTTTTAATTGTTCATGCAATTTACTGGTTGAGGCTGCCGAGAATGGAAGTGTGATAAAACGCTTCGAGTTAACGGTAACGATTAAACCGGTTATTATTTGTTAAAATCAAATTATCAATAGATAATGGATTGCTTACAAAGTTAGTAATATTAACCATAACCCTAAATGGAATGAAGCGAAGATTTGTAAAAAGGGTTTAATTTGTGAAAAAAGAATATTTTTATGGAGAAAGTCTTATTTCAATCGTTTTCGTACGATAGCTATCGCTTTTATATCCATCTCGAATAGAGTTGAGGCCGGCGATCGGGTAGGAAAAGCTCGTGTGCCGATGAATGTTTTACCTCTTCCGGATTAATATCGCCATAGAGAATCTCCTCGGTTTGGCTGCCGGCTTGTGCTAAAAGCTTTCCGTCGGGATTGCATATAAATGATTCTCCGGAAAAAATCAGGTTGTCTTCTTTTCCCACTCTGTTGCAAAGTGCCGTAAAGTAACCGTTTTGGAAAGCCGCGATTTGCATTTCGGCTTCGTAAAGCCCGTCGATCCATTCGCCAACAGCTCCGGCCTGAGGGATTACCACCAGCTCGGCACCTGCTACTGCTAAAGCCCGCATATATTCAGGATAGTGGCGATCGTAACAGATGGCAATGCCAATTTTGCCCACCGCGGTATCGTAAACTCCGATGCTTTGTTTGCCCGGTGTGTAATAAGTTTTTTCGTGGAAGTATTGATAATCGGGAATGTGAATCATTTGGGTTTTTCCGAGTATGGAACCATCGGAATTAATAACCACTGAAGTGTCGAAAGTTTCCTCACTCTCCAACTCAAAAAAGTTGGGAATAATAACCATGTTGTGTTTGGTTGCCTGTTCGCGCAGCGTGGAAACAATTTCTCCTGACAGGCTTTCCGCCAGCCTGTTTTTATCTTCTCCTGCCGGATATTGCGGGTAGAACGGCTCAAAAGCCAGCTCGGCAAAAAGGGCCAGTTGTGCTCCCTTTTTGGCAGCCTCTTCGATTGCCTTAACCCCTTTTTGGAGGTTTTCGGTTTTGTTGGCTGTAGCTTTTTGTTGGATTAATGCTAATTTTATCATGTTACCTGTTTTAAAAGCGGGAAGATAGTAAATAATTAAGTTGTTTTTTCTTCTCCATCGGAATGAAAAACACCAAATAACTAAAAGGTTGACTTCTCTTTTAATAGTTTGGTTTCCTTGAATTACTTGGCAGGGTAGACAATAAGCTTATTCTCTGTTAATCTTTGAAAAAGTACTAATTAAATCGGTTAGAAAAAAGTTAAGAAAAAATTGGAGTATCCATTTCATGCAACAGTCGTCCCCCGACTCAAAGTCGGAGGACGACTATAGTATGATTTAGGTTACATTATTGTTTAATCCATTTACCCGTTTTTAAGATTTTATTACCCCGGGTTATTTTATAAAAATAGATGCCCGGCTTTATCTGTTTAACAGAAACAGGAGTTTGATTTTGAACAGCTGCTTTTTTTAATACTCTACCGGTTAAGTCGTAAAGTGTAATAAAAGCGTTATTAACATTGGGGCTGCTTTTTACGCGAAATTCGTTTTGGGAAGGGTTGGGGTAAATAACCCATTCTGCTTGTTTATCCTGAATATTAGGACTTGACACCAAAACGTTTTGGTTTTCGATGGCTCC
>Ga0164318_10004006_pt1 | contig 14058 bp, 10 predicted proteins | sample GuaBasSedimGuay9_FD_113734 | JGI IMG/M metagenome (GOLD analysis project Ga0164318, IMG submission 113734) | Subseafloor sediment microbial communities from Guaymas Basin, Gulf of California, Mexico - Guay9, Core 4571-4, 0-3 cm | ecosystem: Environmental > Aquatic > Marine > Hydrothermal vents...
AAGGCTTCATCCTGCTTCCCGCTTTTTAGTATGCGCGGCGTTTTGCCGATGACCTCTTTGCGGGTATAACCGGTCAGCTTCTCGAAGGCGGGATTGACATGTCGGATGGTTCCCTCGGGGTCGGTGATAATGATGTTTTCTCCGGCCTGTTCGATGGCCGCCGTCAGCCGCTCACGCTCCGCCTCCGCCTGCTTGCGCTCGGTGATGTCCACACCATGCGAGAGGACCATGCGAAATTCACCGTTTTCGGTGATAATGGTGTTGCGCCATTCGATCAGCCGCCTCTCGCCGGATTTGGTTATAATCTCATTCTCGAAATGGTGGTTTAGCAACCGGTTGTCTACGATGTCGTCCCAGACCCGATAAATAACGTCCCTCTGTTCTTCGGGGATGAACGTCTTGATCCATTCTTTGCCAATGACTTCTTCCGCTTTATAGCCGGTCAGCTCTTCCGCAAAACGGTTAAAGAATGCAATCTTTGATCTTTTCTGTAGCGCCATGACAATGTTCGGCGCATAGTTGGCTAGTTTTTCCGACCATTCCTTCTCGGCTTTGAGTTTTTCCTCCGCCCGCTTACGGTCGGTGATGTCGCTGACGATGTGGACAGCGCCCGCGTAGCCGCTTTCCTCGTCCACAATCGGGTCCACCGTCACCTGGAACCAGCGTCCCCCCATCGGATGTTCGATGCTTTCGCGGGTAAGGTTCTGTTTGGCGCGCAGTATGGGGCATTCCGGGATGGGCCCACTGGTGCCATGGATGATTTCCCAGCAGCGCCGGCCGATTACCTCCTGGCGGGGTTTTCCGAATAATTGTTCCGTGGTCCGGTTGGATTGCAGAATCCGGTGGTCACGGTCCATAACCCAGATGGCGTCGTTGGTGGCGTCAAAGGTCGCCTGCCACTGCTGCGCCAGCCGTTCGTTCTCCTCGGCCAGGGACTTGAACCGCACGACCAGGGGTTCGCCTGTTCCGATCACCAGGTCCACTTCTCCCCGGCGCAGGGCATTGAGGGTCGCTTCGGCCTGTTCCAGCCGTTGCTTCAGTTCGTCGTAAGATGGTCTTTCATCGCTCAAGGCCGAACTCCTTTCCCGTGCAGCCCCAGCGCCGCCAGCACCTTGTCCTCATCGCTCAGCGAGCCGACAATGGTGCGCGCGGGTGGCGGCGCCTCCACAATCAGGGCCGGGACGACGCTTATCCCATAATCAATGGCGGCCTGGTAGTCCTCGAACACATCCACCAGTCGGATTTCACAGCGGTCTTTCAGATACTCATTACACAAGCGCGACAGCACGGCTTTGGCCTTGAGCGAGTTGGGCTCATCCCCGGCAACAAAGAGCCGAAAACGATACATGGGAGCGCCGGGTGCGGTTTCTTTTGTCGGTAATTCCTTGTCCTGTTTCATGGCTCACCACTCCTCAGGGCTTCCGGGCGCTTCGCCCCGCATGGCGGCCCGCCTGGCCATGCCATTGGCCATCTGGCGGCGCATGAGCTGCAAGCGCTTCAACTCCAGCTCATTGCTCTGGATGTCATAGTCGAGCCGCTCGGCCTCGGCACGGTCTTTGGCCTCCTGCACCTGCCGCGCGGTGCCGGTCAGGACCTCCCCCTCGCCAAGGTAGGGGTCCAGGATTTGGATTCCATCGTCGGTGATGACAAACTCGCGCTGCTGGTTGGAATGACGTGACCCCCTCGACTTCAGCACGTGCAACAGGCGGGTGATTTCCCCGTAATCCACCTTGTAGGCCAGGCTGATCACCGTGTCCACCATGGAAGAGATGTTGTTTCCGGAAATCTCGGTGATATCATCACTGGCGGTCTGGTTCACCATCAAGATGGTGATACCCCGTTCCTTGCAGGCGTTGAGCAGCCGCATCAGGTATTCGAAGGCGGCCTGTTGCCCCCCCATGCGCGCGCAGGCCGAAATGGCGTCCACCACCACGTAGGCCGGAGACAATTCTTCGATCGCCTCCAGGGCTCGGATATAGTGCTCTTCCGCACCCATGGCCTCGGGAAAACTGGCCAGCATCCTCAATTGTTCTGATTCGATGTGCGGCTTGAGCGCGACGCCCGTGCTTAAAACATTTTCCACCAGGGCATCTTCGGATTCCTCGAAACTGATGTAAAGTACCTTCTCCCCGCGCTCGCAGGCGGCCGAGACAGAGGTGCTGCACAGAATGGTCTTTCCGGTTCCGGGCATGCCGGCAAGCAGGACGCACGACGCCCGCCGGTATCCGCCGTCCAGAATATCATCCAGAGGGGCGATGCCGGTGCTGATTTTTTCTCCCAGGGGCTTGTGCCGCAGGCCCACCGTGGAAACGGGCGCGGTGTGGATCCCGGTGTTTGTGATAACGTAAGGATATTCATTGCGGGCAAACCCGGAGCCACGGTATTTGACTACCCTCAGCCGCTGCGTGGCGATCTGGCCGTCCACACGGTTGTCCAGTACTATCACGCAGTCGCCCATGGAATCGAAAAAATCCTCATAGACTGATGCGCCGGCCCGTTTGGGCGGCCGGGTGGTCAGAACGGCCGCTAAACCGGGCTGGCGCAGCCAGTCGTTAAGCATATGCATCTCGTTGCGCACCTGCTGCGGCTCATCGAACAGTCGCAAGGCGACCTCCAGGGCGTCGATCACGATCCGTTTGGCGCCGATTTCGCGTCCTTTACCCGAAGCAACGGCCAGCAGCCCCTTGAGGCTGAAATCGCCGCTTACCAGGGTGTCCGGCTTGATGTGCCCGCCCAACAGAACCAGGCGGTTTTCCCGCTCCAGTGCGGACAGGTCCCAGCCCAGGGTGGCGGCGTTTTCCCGCAGATGTTTCACCGGCTCCTCGAAGCAGATAAAGATGCCCGGTTCCCCGGCCAGGGCGCCCCGATAGAGGAATTCCAGGGCCAGCAGCGTCTTGCCCGATCCGGGGCTTCCGCTAATCACCGTGGTGCGCCCTCGCGGCAGACCTCCCTCAAGGATTTCATCCAGTCCCTTGATATAGGTAGAAGCCTTTTCCAAGTACTTCGTCATGGTCAATTCTCCGTTGATTTCATCTTTTTCCGGCCACTTCCCACCCCCAGCGCTTCACATCAGCAGCAGCAAAACGCGGGGCGACAAATGAGGGGCGCTTTTTGCTGTCCGGGTGTATGTGTTTCCGGATCTCGGAGGGGAGTACGTCTTTGGGATGAAAGGTCTTTATCAGGCCCCTCTGGTCATCATGGCTCGCTTTCTGTTTGATCATGGTCTCCGTACTGGAAGACAGGAATCTGCCGGAGGCCATTTGAACGCCCCGTCAGCGGCCAGTACGCTCAATACGCTGTCAGGCACGTGTATGGGGTCCATGGGCTGTCAGCCGCCCGCAGGGATAGCGGCGGAAAGAAGAGAATAATCCAGAGATTGGCCATCCATTTGAATATTCTTTGTTTTCCCATTGGTTCCTCTTTGTCGCTGAATCCGGACAACAGTCTGGTTTTCGTTTATTCGTGCGCCCGGGCCGGCAATAGCCCGGAAAGGGCCCCTTTATCCAGTCTTCTGTGACGTCGGATCCAAAGAGTTTCGGACTGTTACATAGATCTGATCCCACACGGATTCAAAAGAATTGACTGATAACCGTCCAACCTCAATAAATTTAACCACGATTTCCTTGGTGACTCTTACGGCGATTTCTTCCTCGTTTTTCATTATATCACTCCTGCAATCCTGGTCGATGATCAAACGCGGAGGTACGAATTGTTTGGGCCCCCACCAGATGGAAGAAGGCCGTTCTTGTTCCAGTGGGAACCCTCTTAAGAAGAACCCTTAAAGCCCTCCCTAAGCGCATCTTGCAAGTCCGGGTGAAGACTTTCAGACAGACAAAATTACATCGAAATCTTGCGTGACCTGGTGTCCATCCGGAAATAAAATTCGGGGCACGGGTGAGTTTCCGATCCGGAAATGCGAATTTTCGCGCAAGGCCGGGGAAATCAAGGAACTACGCGGAGGCGTACATCCGGTACGCCGCACCTGCCTGCGTGCAGGCAAGTGATGCCGCGGATTGACGCAACAGGGATCGCGGAAAAAGGCCATTTATGGATGGGCACGAACTCATCCGGTGTCCGTAACCGCCTAAGGGTTGTGACGATTAGATTTCCCACACTCCCGGAATTTTTGATCCACACTGTGGGCAACGCCCACCGCGGATGGTGTTATTCAGTACATTGAACCCGAATCGGTCTATCAATGTCGCGCGACATACATGACAAAAGGTCTTTTCTCCCTCGTCTCCGGGAATATTGCCCGAATAGACATAGGCCAGACCCGCCTCATATCCGATATCCCTTGCTCTGCGGATGACTTCCGGGGGGGTGGCGGGTACATCGGTGAGCCGGTAGGTCGGATGAAACCGGCTGATATGCCACGGGATATTGGTATCCAGATCTGCGAGAAAGCGGGCGAGTGCCCTGAGTTCCGCATCAGAATCATTCAGCCCGGGGATCAGAAGAGTGGTCACCTCCAGCCACACGCCCATTTCTTTCATTTTATATAAGGTGTTCAGTACCGGTTCCAGCTTCGCACCACACTGCTTTCGATAAAATTCGCCGCTGAATGCCTTCAGATCAACATTGGCCGCATGAAGGTCCGGGTAGATTTCCGCAAGACATTCTTCCGTCATATATCCGTTGGTGACAAAGACATTCCGGATCCCGGCGGACGCAGCCTGCCTAGCCGTGTCTACGGCGAGTTCAAAATATATGGTCGGTTCAGTATAGGTATAAGCGATTGTTGCAGAGCCCGATTCGCGGGCATTTTTCACAATCTGGTCCGGGTTTGTATGATTTCCCAATATCCGATCAGAGTCAGAGGGCATCTGGGAGATATCGGAATTCTGGCAGAAAACACATTTAAAATTACATCCGACCGTGGCAATGGAATAGGAGAGGGTGCCGGGGAGAAAATGGAACAGGGGTTTTTTTTCAATGGGATCACTGTGTTCGGCAATAATCTTTCCATACACCAAGCTGATCAATGTCCCCGAACGGTTCAGGCGTACGCCGCAGATCCCTGTTTTCCCCTCGGGGATGACACAACGGTGGCTGCACAGGCAGCAACGAACTTTTCCGTCCTCCAGTCTGTCAAAAAGATAGGCTTCTTTCATCTTCTGTTTCAGTTCGTGCTTTTATCTTTTCAGAGGTGCCGACTATGACTGTTCGGATGACACCCAAATCGTGGAAGCCTCGAATTTGCCGAAGACCTGCCTGCAGCAGGCAGGTGCACGGCGGCAAGGGCGCGGACGTACGCCGAAACTTCAAGTCCTTGCCGACGCCGCTGATTCGGCAAAATCGGCGCTCCCGCGGGGTAAACTGTTTTCAAAAACCACAGCCTTTACGGCCGCATTCGGACTGATGCGTGACATGCAAGCCCGGTATTTCCATAACTCACTGATATTAAAATATAACTTCATTTTTTGAAAACAGGATATGCAGGTTTCCGGTGACAACTTATTCCTGAACAGAAACTGCATTGACTGACAGAGGAAGATTGTCCGTCTTAATCCTGTAAACCATTGTGATTGAGAATGCGAGAAAAAACCCGAAAGGAGATTGACTTCCTGTCCGGTTTTTCTTTGGGGAAAACCTCATTTCGGAAACACGCAAGGCCCGCATCCCCACGCCTTCCCATCGAACGGGCGCCGGTCCGTAGGCCTGTTTCAGAAGCTTTTTCATTTGCCAGAAATGGTAAAAACGGGCCCGGTTGAACAGCGGGTTTCCAATGAACCCCTGAAGACGATTAACCATCCCGTTCCAGGAAAGGCTGTTGATGACGCCCACAAACACTTTTCGATTTGCCACTCTTCCGGCCTCTCTCAGGGCTTCCACAGGATTATCCAGGAATTCAAGGGAGTTAATCAGAACCGCCGAATCAAACTCATTATCTTCGAAAGGAAGTGCTTCGGCTTTTCCTTTCCTGAAATAACAATGCCGGCCAATACGTTCCTCTGCCTTTCGGAGCATGTAGGCCGAAGCATCTACGCCGCTTACATCCAGTCCCAGTCTGTTGAGGGTAATGATGTGATTTCCGGATCCACAGCCAATATCCAGCACCCTTTCTCCAGGTTTCGGGTCCAGCAGGGTAAGGGTAAGATGCTCAATACTTTTGTCTATGGCTCGTCCTTGCGGAGAATTATACCAGGAATCATACATCCGGGCGATCTTTCTGTCAAAAACTAATCCCATGAGGAAAATGCGCATGATGTGCGAACAGAGGCCATCCAGTGTTTCCCTGTAGGACGAGACCTTTGAAAAGCGGCCACGTTTGCGCCAACCCGGCGCCTGCCTGTTCCGTGAAAAGCCGTTGTGTTTCCATGTTCGAAAACAGTTTATGCAGGTTTCAGGTTATACCTTTCCCGCACCGACCAGTTTGGCAAAATGCTCAAAGGATCTGTCGTAGGATGCTTCCGCGTCTTTCGGAAAACAGCACGCGGGGAGTTGTCTCATGTTCAGATGGTAGGCAATGCACCGGCAGCATATCCCCTTCCTTGAGCAAGGTTCATACGTACAGTTACATCTGTCAAGATTCTTTTCCTGGTTACACTCCATTCATGGCCCTCCTGGCATTCAATTCAAGAGAAATCGATGGGATTGATGGTGAAAGGTTGCCTTTCTGATTTTCACCGTTTTTGAAGTTTGTGCGAGCCGGGGAACGAAATTTGTTCCGATCCCGAAACCAAAACCCCGTCCAGTTGGCACGAAAAATGAGATTCAGATTTTATGCCTATTATTTTAATGTGTTACGCCCGTTTCTCTGCCGGCCTCGATCTAACCCCTGTGCAAATCACCGATAACTATGGCCCGGGGTGGAAAATTGAATCCGGTTTCAAACCGAGCCTTCTCCTCCTTTATGATTAACGTGGCAACTAAAACCTGTATAAACTGTTTTCGAACAGTGAAGTTATATTTAGAATATCAGTGAGTTATGGCAAATACTTGAAGTATCGTCTTATGTCTGCGCCCTTGCCGCCTTGCACCTGCCTGCTGCAGGCAGGTCTTCGGCAAACGCGATGCTTGCAGGATTCAGTCGGCATGCATCCCTTTATCTCCCAGTCTGCACTAATTTTCTCAATGTAATATCGCCGGGTTTGTAACCCATCTGATTGACCAGCATGCGAAGCCAGAACTGGCTCATATGGTCTGCCTGAAAGTCATATACCAGACCGATACCTGTGCCGAAAAGAGTTTCACCCTTGGAGCGGACTTCTCTGCCCCTTATGGGCACCCAGGATTTCCACAATTTCATCTGCCGATCATACATGTCTGCAAGCGCAACCGGAACATATGTCGGCCAGTAAGGCCACGCCTGGCAATAGAAGACCTTCTTTCCATAGATATGCCGAATTGTGGGTATCGCCTCGACTATGTGAAACGGCAGAATGGCCCAGCCTGCCCTTACAAATTTCCTGCCGACATCGTAAGTTATGTTTTTGCTTATCCGTCCCCTGGCGTCGATAAAATCAAATGAGAGGTCCGGTTCCCAAGGCGCCAGCATATACTTTATCCCGAGCAGCCTGAATTTCCAATACGAATATGGCTCCTGGAGGCCGAAACCGTCGCCATAAGTAAGATCAGATCCGGCAATATTGTCCTGCCATGTGGTCGCGCTTACTCGCATCGTTTTCTTCAGATTGGGCAAATAGGCAAAACCGGTGTCATAATTTTTTGCGTCATCATAGTACCGCACAGTATATTGTCCCAGCCCTTTTACTACCAGCGGATAAGTAATAACGCTTACTCTCTTCCACATGATGTTCTCGCAGCCTTTAATCGCTCCGAGCGGGGGGACCTTTGTCCGGGTCGTACACTTGATATAATCCTGTTTGAACATGTACTTTTTATAGGGTTTTCCCGCTGAATTAACGAATAGGATCTCGTTCGGATCGGTGCGCCATTCATCCCACACCCGTCCGTATTTTATATTTGCCATAACTTCCATGCCGGTCTTGGGCTCTGAATACGGAAGCCCGCCGGGCCAGGGCGTCCCAATCTTTTCATAGTAGACCGTCCCGTTCTCATCCATAACCGCCTTGCCCCGGTTTCTTTCGGTGGCTTCCCTGAAATACCTGGAAACGAGCCTTTCAGGCGGCCGATTCATGGCTGACATCCTCAAAACAAGCCCCCTCTTTACCATCTCGTAGGTACCCGGATCCAGATATGCCTTGACCAGATCAACATTATTCCTGTCTATCAGGTCCCCGATCTTTACCTTTCCGCCGGACAGTTCCTCAATGGTCGGGACCGGGGCCTTGCCTTTTATCACATCTCTGACAGAAGGGATATCAGCGGCTTTAAGCACACCGGGACAAAGCAGAATAAAAAGGGCGGGAATTACTGTCGTTACCACCCGGCATTTTATTGTCTTCAGAGCATTCATTTTATTGTCTCCTCTTTTTCACTAAAATTGATAGGTAATTCTGGCATATACCTCGTCAAGCCAGTAAAAGTAGGCCTGCGTGTTCGGGTTCCCATAAACGCCATGAGCCGGGTCTCCGGAATAGGCGCTGCCTCCCTGCCACATGGCGTAAAGGTCAAATCGCCATTTGTCTCCGGGGTAAAACCCAAGCCTCGGTTTTATCTGGTAAGACCCGTCCGGCATCCAGGTACACCTGAATTCCGTCTCGATTTGACGGTGCAGGAAGTCTTGTGTCAGTATCAGGGTTATCGAATCCCTTGATATTTTTTCAACGCTGTTTGATCTGGACAACGGTCCTGGAATCCACTTCACATCGTTATGGTTTTCGACTATTTTTTGGGCGTATTGTAACTTGATATTCAGGGGATCATAACCCGGGGGCAGCAAAAACTGTTTGGTCATCAGCAGGAGCGCCCAGTTCCATTCGTCCGTCTCTCTGATATGGGGATAGGGCACATGAGCGTCCTGCCAGGGCATATTGGGTATGTAGTTGGCCTCAAATGTGGCGCTCGTGTTCAGCGGCTGATCCCAGGCATAGTTCAGGGTGATTCCATATACATTAATCTGAGGCCATTTTGTTTCCAGAGTACCAAAGAATGGCGGCCCTGGCGGCCTTTTATAGTTCGGTTGACCGTCATCGGTATACAGGTACAGGTAGTTCAGGGTCCAGCCGAACTGATCTATTTTGCCGCCTAATCGAAGGCCCCATTCCTCATCACCTCTTCTGTCGTAATGCGTGTCCTTTAACGAAGATTGAACAAGTGTCTTTGCATAGGGGCTGCCCGGTTCCGGGTTCCACGTAGGGGAAGTATCCCCCGGGTTAAAAAATCCTTCAATATACAGATCCGTAAGCCAGGGAACCCCTGTCTCGATACTGTACGAGGCCCGGATCATCCATTCCGGTATCTTGATGTTTTCATATTCCTCGATCTCATAGATATTATGCCATGACAGGTCCAGCGGATTAATGATATCCATGATCTGTATACCGACCATTTCCCCCCAGGACACGATCTGCTTGCCCGTCCTGAGCCAGAGATCCCCGAGGTAAAAATCGGCGTATAGTTCCCATATCTCCGCCGCAATGTTATCGTCTCTGCCGCTCATCAGGTAACCACCGTACCGAACTCCCCCGGGCATGGCAAAATGGTCATATTCATGAAGATGATCGTCCAGCATATCTGTCTGATCATATACCACTCTTGTTCTTGTGTAGAATCTGAAGATATCGGTAGGCATGTATGTCAATTCCGTTTGGAAAGTTGACCGTGAGAGATTCAACCAGTTGTTGTGCCGCTGAGTCCCGGCATACTTGTTATAGGGATTCATGACACCCATGGAAACCGCCATTGCGTGGCGGAAAAAACCGGCCAGAACAAGATTGTCCGTCAGGTAGATATCGGCCCTGGCATCCACAACTCCCACGAAGAAAACCAAGAAAACCAACATCCAACACCTTTTTTTGACCAACCAACCGGAACACATCTTTAACCCTCCTTTTTTAGATAGTTTCCATCCATAAATGGCCTTTTTGCGCAATCCCTGTGTCAATCTTCGGGATCATTTGCCAGCCTGTCCCGTTAAATTCACGATAGTGACAGCGCAGCGTATTTAATCGGGGCGGTTATTTTTTCGCACATCTTGATCCTGAACAAAAATCCTCGCTTTGGCGGGTAAAGGCATATTCGCGGTTAAACCGCCGGAATCGCCACAGCCTGAAACAAACCGGATCGAATCTAACCCGTTCCAGAAATTTCGGCCTAAAAATATTGACCAAGGTTGGAATAACCACCAACGCGGCCACAAGGTTTATAAACATAATAAAGGCCAGCAGAAGCCCCATCTCCGCCTGGAATTTCATGCTGGAGAGCAAATACCAGAAGATCACCCCGACAATCATCGTTGTAGCGGCAAAAAAGATCGCCTTTCCCGTAGTCCTTATCGCACGGATAGGAACTTCGGAAGCATACTTTCCACCTGCGGCCTGGAACTCTTCACATATACGCGAAAGAAGATATATCCCATAGTCTATCCCTACCCCCACCCCTACGGAAACGACAGGCAAGGTATTAATATTGAGGCCGATTTTCAGATAATGCATAAGGCTCAATGCGATAACATTGGTCAGGTTCAGGGGAATCATAAGAATGATTGCAGCAGCCACTGACCGAAAGGTCAAAGAACATAGCAAGAAAACCACGCCCATCACTAAAATGAAATTCAAGAACTGTGAGCCTTGCACGGTCTCGTTCACTGCGGCAAGAACACCCAGGTTCCCCGAAGCCAGCTGAATGGTACACTTCTGTCGGGCCAGCATGTCCTTTTTCTCTGCCATAAACGTCCGAACGCTTTGAATGGCGCCTGTCAAGGTATTACGCATATGATCCTTGTACCAGACGATTACATTGGCTACGCTTTCATCCTGGGAAAAATAGAGGTTGTAATCTCCAGGCGCGGAGTGGCTGTTTATCGTACTAAAAAGTTCTCCCATTTGTTTCTTGTTTTTCGGAAGCACCTCCCATTTGGGATATCCCCCATAGATGGCTCTGTGGAGATATTGCAACCTGTCTGATATTGAAAGTGTGCAGGCCACGTGAGGCTGTGTTTCCATATAATTCTGAAATGAACTCAGAACGCTCAAGAATCCGGGATCTTCCACGGCCCTCGGGCCATGTCCCTCAAACAGGACATACAGTTCTTCCGTTCCGGGAAAATTTCTGTTCATCTGCGCAACAGCGATATTGTAATCTGAATCTTCCCACAAGATAGGACTACCCGGATGGATGTCTCCGATGTTAACCTTTGAGGCCATCCACCCCGCAGCTACCGCCAGCACAATCGTTCCGATAAAAGTGACTTTACCCGCCTTTCCATAACCCAGTTTTGCAATCACGCCGAGGATTTTCTGGGTCACCCCCTTTTCCATATCTACTATCGTTCCAATATTTTTCGGGTGCCATGCGGCAGCATAGGAAATAAAAACGGGTGTAAACAACACCCCGGTAATAATATTCGAAAATGCCCAGAATCCACACAGGTAGGCCAGCTTCTGCATCATGGGAATCGGTGCTACGGCAATCAGAAGTATCCCCAGGGCATCAGTCACAATCCCCAGCACCCCGGGTGGGAAGATATGCTCCAGTGCCTCGATGCAGGCCTTTTTCACATTTTTCTCTTTCTGCGCATGATAAATCTCAAAATACCGCTCGGTGTACTGGACCGAATGGCTCAATGACCTGGCCACAATTAACACGGGAATTACCAGGGTCAGCGGTTCCACGGTATAGCCCAAAAGTCCACTGAAGCCCAAAAACCAAATGACCCCCAGGATCATCGGGGGCAGGTGGACCACAACGCCCAGGATATTTCGAAAATACAGCCAGAGGAGACATACCAGGGCCAGAAAGGTTACCGCAAATATGGTATACATCTCTTTGAGATTTTTATTGACCCAGCCCATCAGTATGGGTTCTCCTGCGGCGTAAACGACATGGTCGGCGTCTGATTCCGCCTGAATGAGTTTTTGCACACTTTTGAAAATCGTGCCATAATCCATCAGGCGCTCGATAAAAGCGGCGGTAAAGAGTACCGATTTTTCATCCCGGGACACCCACACACCGTAAACCCCGCCGGCCTCCCGCACCGATTCCCTGAACTTTTTCATATCAGAAGGAATCCCGTCCATGAGGTTTACCGTGATAACACCGTCCTTTGTAATCTTTGTTTTCTTTATCTTGCGCGAGGCGATGGAATACACATGGTTGTGATTCACCCCCGGGATGACATCAAGGCCGTCGGTGATGCGAATGACCTTTCCCAGGGTTTCTTTGTTATAGATGTCCCCCTTTTTGACCTGAAGCATCATGAAGACCTTGAAGGGGCTCCCCAACTGATCCTTATATTTTTCATGGATCTTGATAAACGGGTGATTGGGAGGGTAGAGGTCGGTAAGCTCGGTCTTGATCACAACGTTTTTTATCTGGCAGAAAAAAAAAGCGGTGATCATCAGAATTAAACCAAGCGTCACATGACGGTATTCTATAACCCGGGCGGATATTATCTTTATCATTGCATGGCCTCTTTACTCTTTTGGGATAATTCCCGTCTTTAGAATGATAGCCCTTCCGACACTCCACACCGCTGCCGAATCGGATGGAATAATCCATGCATCCACAAACCAGGGATAAGGCGGATGAAGATCTGTCGCCGCCTTGTCCCATGTTTTCCCCCCATCACTTGTTTCGATTATCGTTCCATGATCACCGACGATCACCCCGTAGTTATTGCAGAATCGGATCTTGAACAAGCTGTTTTCCTTCTCAATAACGACCTTTTTCCAGATCTTTCCCCCGTCTTCCGTCTTAACAGAAAAACCGTTCTGTCCTACGGCCCAGCCTTCTTTAGCGTTCACAAAAGAAATCGAAAAAAGGGGAGGTAAAAGGCCGATATGGACGATACGCCATTGTTTCCCTCCGTCTTCGGAATGGAGAATGGTTCCGGAATCGCCCACAATCCAGCCGGAGGTTTCATTATTGAAAAAGATATCATAAAGGTTTATGCTGAGAATGCCTGCATCCAAGAGATCCATCGGCAAACGGCTAATCCAGTCAAAATCAACGGTTTTCCATGACGAACCGCCATCAACCGTTCTTAAAATCGTTCCATCCGCACCGACAATAAAGCCCTTGGACCTGTCAAGGAAAAATACCCGCATAAGGGACATGGCGACATTGGATGGTTGTCTGAGCCAATGCTTACCGCCGTCATCGGTATGCATGATCAATCCGGACTCGCCTACTATCCAGCCTTTTTCACCGATAAAAAAGATATCATTAAAGATCTCCTCCGATATCGTATACCTGTTCCAGCTTTTACCCCCATCTGCCGTCATTAGGATGAGGCCGTCGGCACCCACAATCCAGCCGTTACGGTTATCAATAAAATGGATTCCAAATAGCTTGTCTCTTGGATTCAGCAGGAAGCCTTGATGGATTTTGCGCATCCCGGAAGGGCATTCTACTGCAGAAGGCGTATCCATTCGGACTAATGGCAAACCGTGTTGTTCTGCGAATAGGCAGGTAGGAGCAAGGCATAGGCCTGCAAGGAAAAAAAACCAAATCTTACCCATCCAATTACCCACCTTACCACACTGTTTTTGCACCCATCCCTTCGCTTCAGGGAGGGGGGATAAGTGATACACCCACACAATTGATCTCTTTGTCTTCAGACTTTACTTGTTTATACATAACGGACGCATAGAATTATCGTTTGGCGGATCACGGTTGTTTGTATATAAATTAATTATGTATAAATATTTTGTGCGCTATATATTACGATTCCACCCGATTGTCAACATATTTTTATGGCTTCAGGAATTCCGATATAAGGATGAAAAAAGTGACTTTTTTAAAAATTGCATGGTATCGATTTTTCTTCTCTTTTTTAACGTTGCCACGAGAAGGGGCCTGAAAGCGCACACTCGGTATGGGAGTCCCTGATCAGGCATGGACATAGGAGCATATTAGGCACGATGGAGGAAGGAAAAGGAGTTACGATGCTGTATTTAAGGCGAAGGTGGGCCTTGAGTCTGTGCGTGGACTGAAAACCATTGCGCGACTGTCCAGCGAGTTTGGGCG
>Ga0164318_10004007_pt1 | contig 14058 bp, 7 predicted proteins | sample GuaBasSedimGuay9_FD_113734 | JGI IMG/M metagenome (GOLD analysis project Ga0164318, IMG submission 113734) | Subseafloor sediment microbial communities from Guaymas Basin, Gulf of California, Mexico - Guay9, Core 4571-4, 0-3 cm | ecosystem: Environmental > Aquatic > Marine > Hydrothermal vents >...
CAAATATATTTCCGGTCGAAAAAACGGCAAGGATCAACAGGAAATAGATAAACCACCTTATTTTATATTTTTCTTTTTCCATATCCTGCAAGTTTAAGAAAATAATAACAAATCAGTTAAAAATTTAATCCGGCTTATCAGCCGGCGCAATTATGTTTATACTCGGACCGGTTTTACCGGTTTCAAAAAAACTTAAATTTTTCCTCCGATAAAAGCAACTAAACCTGCCACCATCAACAGCTTAAAAATACTACCGGATTCCGCAAACCGCTTCTTCCGTCGCGACAGCCATAAGTATATAATCAAAAGCACAAGTGGAGTATCAACCAGCAGGATAACTATATATGTATAAAATATTCCATACCAATCATAATTCAGGGGTATCAATGTCATTATTATCAATAAAATAAACACCGCTGTCACAACCGCCATAAATACGGACGGGGATACAAGTGCAGGAAGAGTCCGCAATCTGGAATCAGTGTCCCCCTTAAGGTCAGCCATATCTTTGACAAGTTCCCGCCCGAAATGAAAAACGAGGGCAAATGCTGTCGGAACCCATATTCCGGGAAGGGTAAAAAATGAAGTCTTGGCCGAGGTTAGCCCGCCCAGGACAAATGGCATTGCACCTGCTGTTGCGACCGCCAGATTGCCAAGCAAAATTATTTTCTTGAGTTTCAGACTGTAAAACAGAACAAGTATGAGGATCAGGAAAATTATAATAAGTACAATCGGATTGACCAGGGCGGCCGTGATCAATGAAAAGATCCCGAGAATAAAGGCGGTAACAAGGGCGTGGAACAATTTAATTCGTCCGCTTGGAAGCGGCCGGTGCGGATGGTTGATCCTATCCGATTCGACATCGACAAAATCATTGAAGGCATTTCCCGCACCACAGGCCAGGGCGGCTGCCAGCGAGGTCAGATATACATATATATTATCGTGCGGAACATCGGCCAGATAAGCGCCGACCCAGACACCCGCACCTGCTATTATGCAATTATGCAATCTGATTAGCTGAATGATCGAGAAAAGCCTTTGCATCCGACAACGATAAGCCTGTCGGTGCCGATAGTCAATATTTAAAACTGCCCGGTAAGAGATACGCCCAGGCGCGGTTCGCTGAATTTCGAATCATCACCCCAGGAAAATTCGACACGAAGCTGACGGGCGCCCGAACTGAGTTTTACTCCAAATCCATATCCCCGGCGGAAATCATCATCTCTTTTATACTCGCCTTTCACGTCGGAAATATAGTTTTCAAAATAGGCACCGTCGGCAAACGGATAGAGATAATCATTTCTTGAGAAAAACAGCCGCATTTCGGCGGTCATAAGGATCAGCCGAAAGGCGGAGAACTGATCATTGCGGTATCCACGTAATGTCCCGGTTCCGCCAAAAAGAAACAGTTCCGATACCGGGAGAGGTTTTTCGCCGCTTTCAATATCGGATGCCTTGGCGGCAAGATAACCGGCCAATGGACCATATATTGTCCCGGCCGCCTGTGCGCGGAATTTGGTGCGGGTGTCGTTGTAAACCGCCCGCTGAAGTGCCGTGGTATCTTCAGCTTGCTTATATCTTCGGCCGGAATATTTTATATTCCAGTCAAGGACCAGCGTTAAGGGCGCCCCGCGATACTCCCTGAGAGTTCCGGCCTTTACTCCGACACCGACCTCGTAAACTCGGAAAGCACGAAGCAGGCCAGATGACGGTTCGACATTTTTCCATCCCAGATCGGCGCCCAGTGAATAGCCGCCACGAAGACTTAATTCATACCCGGCCGAAACTCCGAACTCATAAAATTGATCGCGATAATCGCGTGTCCGGACGGTCGCCAGGAAATCACCCGGGCCGAATAAGAACAAAGGCTGACCATAGTACACCCTGAATATTGACTTGTATTTCTCTCTCGAATCGGCCAGAATTCCAGCTTTCTCTCCCTGCCCAAAAAGATTTCGCCCGCGTAAGTCGATGTACCAGATATAGTAGCCGTCATCATCGGGGATATACCCGCCCGCACCCTCGAAGTAAAATTGTTTCATCTCGATAAATTCGTAGCGGACGCGGGCGGTTTCATAGCCGGCATCGGGGATAATCTCAGGTGACCCGGTCAGGGTCACGAAATCAAGCCCCTCAAGCATCTCGGCCGAGCCGCCGACAGCGATCTCTTTGAGAGTATCTCCGGTCCGGATCGGGATATATCGCCGCATAAAACCGACATCCGTTTTCTCGAGTCCGGTCAGTTCCACCTGCGATATCCGGACAACCGGCCCTTTGGCCAGTTGCAGAGTCAGTTCAATATCATTTTTATTTTTTTCAAATCCAAGCGGCACGGCCGATGTAAAATAATGCCCGTCGTTTCGGAATTGTGCTATGATCGAGTCGATGGTACCGTTGACATTTTCGGCGGAAAAGACGTTGTTGACCATAAGGCTGTCCGACTGCTCCCCCTCAATGATTATGCACCCCAGATTATAGCGGGGGCCGAAAGATACCTGCATAATACCGGCGGAATCCGATTTTGAAAAACGAACATGATTATCGAGAAAGCCGTTATCGGTCAAATAGACAGTCAGTGAATCGACAGTTATTCCCGGACGAACGGCCAACCGCTCGACCTTTCTCTGCCAGTCTTCAGTGCCGTCATCGAAGGCGACTCGCGTTGTCTGCGATATCACATCGACGGCCAGCAGGACAATTAACAATATGGTCAGTCTAAAAATTCGCAATGACCTCTCCCCGTCCGATTATTCTCGGTTTTCGATTATTGGAATGTCTTCCGCTGAATGAGAAATTAATACGCAAATCTTTCCTTACCTTATAATCCGAGCGCACCGACCAATTGACACCCTTTTCGCCGTAACGGTTGCTGGTCAGGCGGTACAACACAAAACCATCGGAATCGAGATCCTGAAGGTATCCTTCGATTTTCAGCGATGTCTCTCCCCCGGCTATCAGACGCAATCTGGGGCTTATCGAGGCGATGTACTGTCTTGAATCGGCACCGCCTTCATCTTCGGCATAACGGTAAATCACGGAACTATTGATCTGGCCGCGGGTTAGTCTCCTGATAACGCTCACCTTTATACTGAAACCGTCGATATTGCCCGGAGACGAATAATAATCGTCGCGCACATCCTTGAAAAAAGCGCCTTCCTGGATGAACCGCCATTCACCCGACGCTTCGTTGAACGAGGCCTTGATATCGGTCTTGTATTTTTCGTAATCGCTCCCGCCGACCCGCCTGCTCTCGTAATTGTATGATGATGTCAATCCGGCAAAATAGTAACCGCCGTAATTCAGTATTTTGAGTTCTTCGCGGTAGTACAATCGTCTTAAAAGGTACGGCTGACTGCCATCGGAGTACAAGGGCAATACCCACAGCAGATTCCGATCGCCCTCATCAAGCAGTTCCTCGATTGTATTGGCGGTCATCCTGAAATAGATATCATCCGGGTTATAACTGAGTTGCAATGATTTTTCACCTCGGCTGACCTGCGCCTGGGTGGAGTGGATCTCCTCGATCTCGATATAATTGCCGTCAGGATCGGGAATATACTGGCTGTCCATCAGGATGTATTGTCCTTCGCCCGATTCGACTTCGATATACCGCACCCCTCGTTCAAACCGATTTTCATCCGATAGTGCGTACGAGCCACTTACCGCCAGATTTTGACCGGATGGTGCGTATGATATTTTCACGCGCCCCAGAAATTGTTCCTCGGTCAAATCATTTCGGGTAGAGCGTTTTCCGGTCAGGTAGATTTCACCATTGATTGCTTTGATTCTGCCGACCAATCCGATTTTTCCCTGATATCGGGTCAAACGATTTATCCAATCGATTATCAGGGTATCTTCATCATACCGTTCGAATTCGACCCGGGCCGGACCATAGCGGGCAGACAGATTGTATATTATCTCGGTCGTGCCGCGCATCGAACCGGAATATTCATTCCACCTCCGATCGTGGCTGAAAGCGGCGGCGGCTCCCGTTTTGCCGTTTATGTCGTAATTCAAACCCGCCGAATACAATTCGCTTTCACCGTCGAAAACAGTCCCGGCACTGTCATATTCGGCTTTAAGACAGCGGTATGTCATTCTCGGGAAAAGGGAGCTTTTCATATCAGGTATGATAGTGACTGCTCCATAGTAGGACTTAAAGATATCCTTATAATCAAGCAGGCCGGAGTTAAAATGTACATTGAACGGCCCGGGTATGATAAGCGATGATGCGAGTTTGTAATTGCGCTCATCATTTTTCGGCTGCAGGCCTGTCGGGATGAGGTAATTTCGTTCCAGATCGGGATCTTTGCGGCGACTCCGCGCCTTGAAATTTTTATTGATGATATTTGCAGAGATATCAACGCCTGATTGATTTGAATGCAGCGATGGTGATTCGCCGATTCCCGCCGAGAAAATATACTGCCCTCCGGTATTGTTATTATCGTCAAGATTGGAATACAGGTTCCGGTCGTAATTGCTCTGCTTCATGATCACCTTCAGACGGCTGTTTTTCCCCGGCCTGATACCCAATTCGGTTTCGAGGAAATCTTCACGTTCCGGGACAGGTATTAGTATGATCGGAAGATAATTGCCCTGATTGCGTCCGACATATCGGTAAATATCACCACCGTCGAACAGGTAATCGCCGTTACCGTCACCGACCGGGCTGAAATTTACCCGGTAATCGCCCAGGCTGTCGCCGACATATTCAAAAAATCGGTATCCGGTGGAATCGAAACGCTCGAGATAAGCGCCGGTGGTATCATACACGGCGCCGTCTTTATAATTGGATGATATCGAATCACCAATATTTTGCAGGATGCCGATATCGCCGGCGCTTAACTCGCCGGTTTTAAGCCGGTCACGGTCGTCGCCTTCACGAGTAAAATCAATTTTCAAATACAATGATGAATCCCCGGCCATAGTACCGCCCGACACTGAATAAATCTCGCGCTGATAATCTGTGGTCAGCGGTTCGAAATCAACTTCGATCCTGGAACGGGAATCGATCAGGACTTTGGGTGTGAAGGTCACTGTCGCCGCCGGATAATCCATGATGTAGTCTTTGTCGGCGCCCCTGTCCAGTAATTTGCCATCAACCCATATTTTCTCGGAACCCGGTACCACCGCCTCGATGGTATTCCCCGAAGTTATTTGATAAGGCCCCTGTATCCTGTCCTGCCCCCGGAACCGGACTGTCCGAAATTTTCCCCGGGGGCGTCCGAATAGAGCTCCGAAATTGTAATTTCCGGCGGTCAAAGCGGCGGTGATACCGCTTACCTGTTTGATATTCGGTCCGTTATAGCCGGACAGCTGATTGTATTCCAGGTCGCCGATCTCGGAGTAGAAGTTTTTGGATGATATTTTCAGGTTCAATTTGTCAAGTTCGCTGATCTGGCTGTTGATGGCACCATAGGACGGATCGTAACCCCGATCGGCCACCGAACCTGAGACGGTAAGCCCCGGTGTGATTTCCCCGTTGATGGTCATCTCCAGCGATTGATCGAATTGTGATGTGCCACCGGTTTGCGAAATCACCGAGAATTTTTTGGCGCCACGGATTTTCATCGCCGATGCATCCGACATCCGGCGGGGCCCGGCATGTTCCGCCGGCAACGATCTAATCGGCGGAGGACTGTCGCCAATATCGGGGAGGATACCATACTGTTTTTTCAGCCATGACGGCAGCGGCGTGAAATACACAGTCAGTTCTCTGATGGAATCAGCCGGTGTCGTCAGGAAGATAACCCCCTCCAGATAGTCGATATTATAATCGCCTTCTCTGGAAAGTCGAATATCATCGGCAATCAGGCTGTCGGAGCCGTTCACTATCGGGCCGTCGTGGATTTTTATCCGTGATTTTATTTGATCCGCTTTGAGGACTTTAAGCGCGGCACCGGCATTGGCGCACAGTATTATAGATATAAGAAAAACTAACGAGGCGGTCTGACGAAAGATATTGTGGAATCTGGACATCACTCCTGATAGAGAATCTTGTAAATCATCACCCGGTCATTACCGGTATCGCTGACGGCAATTCGATCTCCCGTAAGGACGGCAACATCGCGCGGTTTATTGAAGCTGTATTCTCCGGCTGTACCGTATGTGCCCAGAGAATAAAGAAGATTCCCGTTGATGTCAAAACAATACAGCGTGGACTGCCGGGAATCGGCCACCCAGATATGTCCGGTTCTATCAGTCTCCAGTCCGGCGGGATGTTTGAATACATCATAACCGAAATCAAACAGGTACAAACCGAAGCCGTCGAAAACATAAACACGTCCCTTACCTTCATCGCTGACCAGAAGCCTCCCTTTGCCGCCTTTGGCGGCCGCATTCGGTGTCAGCAGGAGTCCCGCATACGAATCGACATCGCCGACAAACCTGTTGAATTCCGTATTGCCGCCGAATACCGATACCCGGGAATTATCCGGATCGCTCACCCACAATTCACCGTAATCATTGAATGCCAGACCTCCCGGGCGGCCGAATTTGGCCGGGTCATCGTCATCGATCAATGAAATCATATCGACATAGTTGAGCCTGGAGTCATAAATAGCGATACGCTGATTACCGGCATCGGAGACATACAGATTAAGATTGTTGTCAAGCGCGGCATAGGTGGGAGAATTAAAAAGGGCTTCCGAAATTCCAAACCCTCCGGCTTCGCGCACCGGTTTGAGATCACGGTCGAATTTTATCAGCCGGTTATTACCGGCATCGACCAGGTAAATATTTCCGGCATCATCCGTCTCCAGACCAATCGGATCATCAATTTTCTGACCGAATACAGTTCCGGAAATCTGATTTTCATACAGCATTGCAAACGGAACCCTGACAGCCCCGAATTCCTTTCCCGGTCTGACTTTGGGCCCACATCCGGCAACAGCAATCAGCGCCGTTAATAGCAGACAGAAACCGATATAGTCCTGTAATCGATTTGCCATTAAAATTTTCGAGATAATTTTATTTCGAATTTCGGATTATCACCGAAGGGATTCACCTTGAGATCGAACTTGACACGCTCATCGGTTCCGCCCCCGAATTGATCCACCCTGGTATTTGCGATTTTGCGAGCCAGACGGAAAGCATCGATCCCTGCGATGATCCGGTTAAAAACAGCCAAACCGATCATAAAATCCCGGTTACGAAAGGCTGTTTCGCTTTGATTTCTTATATCGCGATAATGGCTCTGGGATTCATCGCTGTCCCACTGCCAGTAATAAGCGCGCGTGTTGGGATAATACGGGTCGCCGGGATCGATAATTCGCCCGGCGGTATTATAATCTTCACGAGAGTCATAGAATGTAAGGTTCTTGTAAAAGTCTTCGTCCTTACCGCCCGATGATACTCCGGCATGTTCCTCGGCAAATCTGACATAATCATCTTCTTTCCAGTTGCCGTAGATCTGAAAGGCTGCGATACCGGCCCATGAGACTATCTCGGCCCCGGTAAAGACCTCGCCCCGTCCGTTTTCGCCGAGATAATAATGACCGGCGCCGGGAAGGAGTAACGAATAAAAAACCGCCTTGGTTTTGGAAATTGACTTCGGCGCCACGTATCCGCCCGCGGCGGGTTCATCCGACGGGGTATCATATATCGGGATATCAAGGTTGGGTTCAGCCGCCAGTTCAATGGGTTGAAATAAAGGCGAGGCCGGTAGATTTATATCGGCACAACAATCGGCCGCGGCGAAAATGATCAGCGGTAGTAAAATTATAATGAACATTCTGCCTGTTTTATTCATATCAGAACCTGTATGATAACCTGATTATCGGGATTGACTCGGTGGCCGAGTATTTTTTCATATCGGCTTTAACCGACAGCCACATCTCAGCCGATTTCTGTTTATTGTGGCGCTTGGCCGCAAGGGCGGAGTCGAAGGCCGAGAGCAGATGATTCAGCATGGAATAAATAATAAAATTATTGGCCTGATCCAGTTTGTCGTTGGCGCTCTGACGATCCGAATTGTACTCGTCACGATAAGGCGATGGAACAGAATCGTACAGATTCGGATTTTCCTGATAATCTTCCCAGCCGACCCTGAACTGGTCGTATTTGCCAATCATTTCATAGTACTGCTGTGTCCGCGAATCAGGCAGGCTATGAGTCAGAGTGTCTTCATCGATGTCGTTGGTAACCAGCCAGTCCTGATAATACTGCTCATTCCAGAAATCGTCGGCATAATCTTCGAATTCATCGGTCAGTTTTTCGCCTTCATTGTGAAAGTCGAAATACCCCATCCACATCCCGGCCTCGATACCAAGGAATAAAATAGTCTTAAACATCGATGACTTGGTGTATCTCTCGCCCCATCCGGGAATCAGCAGGGAATAAATAAAGGCTTTCTTGGGTGATTTGAAGTCGTATTCATAGATACTTTCTTCCTCGTCGAAGCCGAATGTGAAAACATCTTCCTGTTGGGCATCGTCGGTAGTATAAGCATTTACAGACTCGGCTCCGCCGCTTCGTATGGATTGTATCTGCAGTTCAAGCTGACTGTTTTCCAGATCAAAGGACCGGGCCGGCACAATAAACAGTGTCAGCGCCATAAGGGTCAGTAAAACCTTTTTCATTATATTTCCTCTCCTACTTAATTATTGCTATATCTGTAAATGATGTCAAGGTTTCCCCGGCAAAATCAGCCTCGATTACACAGCGGTAAACACCCGAGGGAAACGGCGAGCCATCCCAAATCATTTCGACGTATGAACCGGCCTGGCCGGTTAAAACATATTCATCCGATATTTTTTTACCTGACATATCATAAATTGTCAGGGTAACATCGGCATCATCCCCGACAAAGAACCTCAATGTGGTCTGACCGTCATAAGTCGGGTTGGGGTAACAGTAAAACTCATCTTCCGGCAGATTGTCGGTATATGTCTGCACCGGTCTGAACATGCTGTCGGGCACCATGTAAGTTTGCCCGGGATTCCCCCCACCCATCGGCCAGTCGGCCTTATCCGGGTCATATCCGACATCGTATGTATAAAACCAGCCGTCGAATCCGAGGAATCCCAATCCGCCGCCGGCTTTCTTTTTGAACAGCACCGGCGAGCCGTATCCGAGAAGCCCGGTCGACAGCGGAAAGCCCGACAGAAGGGCCTCGCCGAAGGAATGCCGACTGCTGAACGCGTAACACCGCCCGCCCGAGGTGCTGACGATAACATCCTTGACGCCGTCAAGATCGATATCACCGACAACCGGCGGTTCCACAACGATGTTTTCAGGGAAAGCGCGGTCGATGGTCAGCGGGAAATTGGTCAGATTGATCAGGTTTCGGTCGAGGGCATAGATCGTATTTTTCCCGCCCAGGATAATGTCGGGATAACCATCCTCGTCCAGATCGGAAAATATCGGGTTTACGTACAGTGACTCGAACATACTCAGTGAATTAAACAACGTCATGGTATTGGCCGAAGTATCGACAGTAACCACCTTGATATCACCTTCGATGGTGGCTACGACGACTTCGGGTAATCCATCGCGATCGAGATCGGCGGATACCGGTCCGAAAGTGTAATGTCCATCAAGATCGAATTCTATCGGGTCCAAGGTGTCATCCGGAACATAATACATGCGCACCCCCGACGAGTCGCCGGCGATTAGAGCGAATTTATCGCCCAGATTGGATACCCCGAAAAGTTCCGGTTCGAATATTTGACGTGATGCCGGTGTCGTGAGCAAACCTGATTCATGGACATTGATCAGCCGAATATAAGAATCGATCGTATCCACGACCGCGACCGTGAGCGAATCACCGAACGACATCCAAACTATCGGCCGGGAACCGACGCTCATTGAATCGAATTTGCGTTCCGCCAGCCCGTCGAAATTATCGTCTCTTATGGTATAAACATACAGCCACTGATTGGCCGCCACGGCGACAAACAGTGAATCGGTGTTGAGACCGAAATCGCCGACCGCGGGACCGGCGGTGATAAATTCTTCGGTGCGCCCGAATATCGGCAATGGATAAACAGGCAAAGTCTGCGTCAGATTGAAATAGGCCGTGTCGTAATATGGCGGGCCGAATGAGGGTGTGATGTCGGTGCTGTCTTCGTTGACAACGATTATATTTCTGCCGGATGCAACGATCAATTCGGTGGAGCCGTCGCTGTCCAGGTCGGCGGCCAGCGGCGACAGACCGTAAACGGGAATTCCGGCCCTCTGCGGGAAACCGTCGGATATAAAATCACGCTCCAGATCAAAAGTCATGGTCGTGCCCGACTCTGAAATATTATCTACATATATATGTGTATTGGTGCCGCCGTAGCCTTCGGCCGGCGGATTGGTGTTGGGAGTGAAGGATGTATTATTACCTTCATAGTACATATCTTCCTGGGCCCCAAAGCCGGAATAATATATCCCGCCGAAATTGACCAGACCATCGGCCTCCATAAGCTGGACAAACAGACGGCTGGCATCATTCTGTAACTGGTTGTCAAAGAAATTGTTATAACCGTCGCCGTCATAATCCAGGTATGCCACAAACTCATCGATTTTCCAGATAAGCATGCCCGACCCCGGCATCAGAAAATCGTATTCGCCGGTCAGGTTCCGCTCCATATCGCTCGGCCCCATTATTACCGAGGTAGTCGAGTCGGCCAGTATGACAGTCATCTTACCGTCGATATCTTCCTGTCGGTTTTCGATCAGGTAATATTCAAATTCCGAGATAGGTATTTTTGCAATTCTTGTACCGGTGGCGGCCATCTCGGCCGCGACGACTTCAATCGATGTTCCCTGGCGATACACCACCGGCTCATCAAAACCCAGAAAGGCGCGTGACCAGGCCATCGGGTAAAGCGGCGATGTTCCAAAGGCGCGACCGACTTCGAAACCGAAATCGACGCCGGTCCCAAAACCATTGTTGTCCATCAGGGCGAAATCACCAACCTGGGTGAAAAAGTTATCGGTCCGGTAAAGATCGACCAGGCCAAGCTGATGCCCGAATTCGTGGGCCATGACAGCATTCAGCGCCGTGGCGCGATTGTCCTGACTGGCCGTTTCCGGCATTATCAGGGCATCGGTGATTTCAGTCGAATCGCTGCCGTCATTATCGACATATATGGCCGAGTCTATCAGGAAAAGATAACCGGTGAAAAAGTCCGACGGCGTCTCGGGGAAGCCGATATCGTTCTGACGATCGGCTCCGGCATGGAATAAAAAGTACGAATCATAGTCCGCGAAATTCAGTCCGGTTTCGACCGTATCGACCAGTTGGAAACAGTCGATGAAATATTCTGTCAGGCCGATGTACGGATTCTGCGAACCATAGTGACCCATACTTTTATCGAGATGATAAACCTCGTTTTCTTCGGGTGGATAAACATCCCAGAGCAGTTCGATTCGTCCGTCGGAGACGAAGAAATAGTAATTTCTGAGCGCCTGGAAATGTTTTTCGAAATACGCTTTATTATGCGGGGAGGGATCGATCATGTGACCGAATTCCTCCCGGAAAGCAAGGGTGTCGCGCAGGTCGAATTGCCCCCGACCGGTGGTCAGCGGGTCATCGGTGGTCTCGTACAAAAAATCGAACCGCAGTCCCAGAAGCCTGATCGTGTCCACCGCCGCGGCGGAGGCGTTCATTTTCGGTAATGACCAGGGATGCTCGCGTTTCAGGTTGAGGATATTGCGCTGCGACGGCGCGGAATGAAATCCATTCAACACCACCCGGCGGTCGTCGGGATCGATTTTCCTTTTCTCTATGGAAACCGGCTCCAGAATCTTGCCGCTCCCGGCGTAGGACGATACCGTCAGGCACAAAGCTATCAAGGTTATTATGAACATTCCTATTGTTTTTGTCTTTTTCATAAGTTCAACCGCTTCCTTTCATCCGGCTTACCATCCCACCGAGAGCGAAAATCTCATCGTGTTGGCCAAAGGAACATCATCACTCGACGGAATATAGGCAAAATCGAATTTGAAAGCATTATATGATAAACCGAAACCGAGTGTCGGCGTATTTACTTCGCCTTCCTCGTCATGAATATATCCGCCCCGGAAAGCGATAAATGAACTGTATTTGTATTCTATACCGCCGTTGATAATGACCCCTTTGAACTCTTTACTCAAGCCGCCGAGCGTAAAGGGATTGAAAAAGAACCCCTTCAGTTCATCCTGCGGGTTGGCGACTACATCTCGGAAATCCTCGAGAATCGATTTTTCTCTATCCGCCAGCGATTTATTAGCCTCGACCGTAAACAGCACCTCATTGTACTGCGATTGTACCATCTTCCAGGCCAGACCGACCGACAGGTTTCGCGGAAGCGGGTCGGCCTGCGAGACATCGATGTATGAAATATCAGGGCCCAGATTGGTCAGGGCCAGACCGAGGGTCATGCGGGGATCGATACGGTACAGCAGACCCAGATCGACAGCCAGTCCGGTCGAAGTGCCGCTGCCCTTTTCCTGTCCGGCGCCAAGTTCCGAAAGGTGCGAGTAAATGACCTTCGCGGAAATACCACCGCTCAATGACGATGTCAGCGGGATTCCATACGACAGTGTGAAAGCGACATCATAGGCATCGAATTCACCTTCAATTACACCCTGTTCATTGGTTCGTGTGATACTTCCGTAGGTCAGATAGGTAATATTGCCGCCGACAGTGCCCCAGCCCTCGATATTTTGAACAAAACCAAGGAATTCATAATAGATATCGTCGGCCAGTTCGGGAAGCCAGTTGACGTGCATCAGTGTCATCTCGCTGGTGGCATCGGCGTTGATATCGATTTTATCGCGTCCAAGATACCATTTATTATCATTCTCTTCTGCAATCGCATAGATCACCCGCTTATTGAGCCCATGGGCGTCATAGAACCCCCAGATACCGTCGAAATATATGGTCCCGCCGGCAGTGGCAAAGACGATTTTGGATCCGAATGAGTGTATATCATATATTCTGGCACCGGCGGGATTGGCGTAAATATCGACCGTCTCTCCGCCTTTGATGGTATCCGATGTCAGATCGTTTACTTCGAGAATATTGGCCGCCAGCCGTTCGGCCCGGGTGGAATCACCCCTGACCTTGCTCAGGGCCAGATCAAAAACGGCGATATCATTCTCGACGGGAAACTTGCGGTAGCCGTAACGTTTCCATCTTTTGCCCGTGAATCTTATCAGACCGTGCTCCGTGCCGACCCAAAGGCTTCCGTAACCGTCTATTTCTATATCATACACTTTAGATTCGATTCCGGCCGTAAAGGGAACCCTTAGCCGTCCTGACGCGGTCTTAATGGAGGCGGATTCGGTTTTTGCCTGGTCTGTTTCAGCAATTGATGCAGAATCGCCGACAGGCTCGACAATCGATGAATCGGCAGTCATGGCCGTGCTGTCCGGGATCGTCGACGAATCAACGATACTTATCTCCGGCACAGCCGGAGCATCAGCCATATCCGCATTGAATCGGCGGAGCTTGGCAATGAACTGCTCGCGCTCGGCGGGTGAATCATAGATCTTGAAATGGTTGTAAAGCGTTTCCGGATTCGTCTCGGCAGTTATCGGGACCTCAACATAATTTTTCCAGACACTGCCGTCATATTGATACAGATCATCTCCGATAACGGCGAAGGCGCGTTTATCGTTTTGCACCGCAACCGCGGAAACCGGCAGATGCGGAAGGCCGTGATCGGCTCCGAAATGAATCACGGAACCGGCGTCATAAAGCACCAGCCCGGTATCGGTCCCGAGAAAGGCCATTTTTTTATAAAGTACAACGCTGTTGACTTTTTCTGTCGGGAGACCGTAATCAAGTCCCAGTTTCTGCCAGCTCCCGTTGTATCGGAAGGCACCCGAATCGGTCACCACCCAGAGGAACTTATTACCCGAGGCGATATCATTAAGGCGCCCGGTAAAATTTATATCGAAAGGAATGGTGATCTCCCTTGGAATATATTTCCAGATAGCTTTTTCAAGGGCAAACAGGATTTTGTCGGCTTCCATCTCCCTGATCAGCGAATCTTTGACCGCTTTATGGATTAGCATCGAGGCTTCATCGAGCCGCTTACCGTCGATAAGGCAGGCATTATAAAGAAGTTTCAGCGAATCCAG
>Ga0164318_10004008_pt1 | contig 14054 bp, 12 predicted proteins | sample GuaBasSedimGuay9_FD_113734 | JGI IMG/M metagenome (GOLD analysis project Ga0164318, IMG submission 113734) | Subseafloor sediment microbial communities from Guaymas Basin, Gulf of California, Mexico - Guay9, Core 4571-4, 0-3 cm | ecosystem: Environmental > Aquatic > Marine > Hydrothermal vents...
CTTAATTGTCGCCAAAGGCGACAGGTGCTTGATATGGTGTGGGGGTAGATACCTTAAATTTCCTTCATTCGAGCTTCGTTCCTGGGAAAAAGCAATATATTTATAATCAAAAATTACAGCACAGAGAACACTTAAAAAAGCCAAATAGGCCGAAAAGGGTGTATGGCCATTTAGATAACCTCTTTGATTTAGCTCTAAAAGCTTTTTATCTATTTTTCGTTCCACGATAATTGGATTTTGGCAGTCGGCTATTTTTATTATTTTTTTGACAGATTTATTCGGGTTTAAACAAAAACACTTGATATTTTTATTGCTTTTTTTCAAAATTTCTAAGGTTACTATTGAGTCCTTTCCTCCTCCAATTGGTACTAAAATTCCATCTTTCAATTTTTCTTTCAATATGCCGAGAACTGTTCTCGGCATATTAGGACTGGAGGAGATTTTTAAGAAATTTGACTGGGTAAAGTTAATTTTATTTTCATAAAAAAACTGTCCCATTCCTTTCATTATCAGGCCTTTCCACCATTTAATTTGCTCTTTATTTAAAAAACCAGCTCTAATTTCAATTTCTGGAGAACAGGTTGCTTTCCAATAGCTAATAAGCTCTATTAGGCCCAAATGAAAAATTAAATTACTTAATGTCCCCTTCCCTATCAAGGCCAATCTTTTTTTATTAATGTTTTTTATCCTTATCTTTGGCTTAAAACAAATATCTGGTTTAATTTTAAAATCAAATGATATTTTTAAATCATTTTTAACTATTTTATAAGAATATCTCTCATAAACAAATTTAGGGTATTTTTTTCGTAAAAAAAGATAATTTTTCATTGATTTATAGCGGTCCTTTACCCTAATAATCTTATAGCCACACCAAGGATAGCCAAGATAACACCAATAACCCAAAATCTCATTGTTACCTTATAAGCGGGCCAGCCCTTGGCTTCAAAATGGTGATGTATAGGGGTGCACAGCCAGATTTTTTTCTTCCTGAATTTCTTTGAAAGGAGCTGAAGAATTACAGAGCCAGATTCTACTACCAGAAGCCCTGCAATAATCGGTAGTACTGCTACTGAGTCAGTTAAAAATGCCACTACTGTTAATGCTGAGGTAAGGCCTATGGTTCCTGTTTCTCCCATATAAAATCGGGCTGGGGGGATATTAAACCATAAAAAAGCTAAGGTTGTTCCGCTGATTACAGCGCAGAAAGTGGCTAAATCAAAGAGTCCCTGCCAAAAAGCAATTATTCCAAAAGCGCCGAACATTGTAGCAAAAATTCCTCCAGCTAAGCCATCTAAGCCATCAATTATTCCTCCAGACCAGCAGGCAAGCATTACTATTACAAAAAGAGGAATATACCAAAAACCAATAAAAACATCTCCTATTAAGGGAATATGAATTGTATCCCATCCCAGTTTAAAGTAACACCATACCCCTCCAATCAGGCCTATAAGAATTATCACTGCCAAACGTTGTTTAAAACTAAGTCCTCCGGCAATATATTTCCCTTTACCAAGTACCTGTAAGATGTCATCAACCAGACCGACAACAGAGCCAACTATTAGTGCGAAAAGAGGAAGCCAGGTTTGACCCCTGGATAAAAAATTAAACTCTTTAAACAAAGTGCAAAGCAAGATAACTATTAGAGTGGTAAACCAGATTAAGGTTCCGCCAAAGCGAGGAGTATTTATTTCTCTTTCTTTATGTAATTTGGAAAATACTACTGCCTTATCTCCAGTGATTGTCTTTGTTCTTACCTGTTTGCGCCAGAGTTTATATTTATACAAGAAATGAGTTAGAATGGGTGTAAAAAGAACTGCCAATCCAGAGCCCAAAGCAGTAAGAAAAAACATCCTTATTATATTAAAAGTAAGATTTGGATTAAAAGAAAAAATCATAATTTACCAAATATAGGCATTGTTTATCCAGTTTATTATTTTTTTCATTTCTTGAAACCTAGTTTCATAGGATTTAGAGCCCAACACTACATTAATTATATACCCTGGTCTTGGTGCCTTCAAAACTATAATGATACATCCACCTGCTTTTTCAGTATAACCTGTCTTACCTCCGATAATCTCTGGAATTTCCTGCAGGAGTTTATTTGTATTTCTGCCGATAAAATGATGAAATCCGTTTTCTTCCCGAACTTCATAAGAGAGAGTTTTGGTTATTTCTAAAACTTGTGGTTGTTTGAATATTAGATACTTTATCAGCTTGGCTAAATCTTTGGCTGTGGACAGATTAGGGGTTTCTCTATTATTCGGGTCCAAGCCAGAAGGATTAGAGAAATATGTGTTTTTCATTTTTAAAGATTCTGCCTTTTTATTCATTAGTGCTACAAACTCACTCTCACCTTTTCCTTCTGCTAATGCCTGAGCTGCATCATTGCTTGATTCCAAAAGCATAATATAAACAAGGTCTTTTACTGTAAGAATATCTCCTGGCTTTAGCTTTCCTCTTTCTTCTGGCTGAGCAACCGCTGTAGGGCTTATTTTTAATTTTTGTTCAGGTCTATAAACATCCAGAGCAACTGAGGCGCTCATTAGCTTTGTTAAACTAGCAATGGGCAGTTCCTTGAAGGCCTGTTTTTGGAAGAGTATTCTTTCTTTTCCTTGGGGATTAACATATATTGAAATAGCTGATTTTGCCTCAAGCTTCAATTCGGGAATTTTTGGATTTCTTTTTGGCTTTAACAATATATTGGATGTGATTTCAGCGCTCAATACACTAGGATTTTTTTCAATTATTTGATAAAAGAAGAAATCCTCTAAGCTTTTTTCCAAGATATTTATTTTGGCACTCAAAAAAACACTAACAAAAAAAACCAAAAAAACAACAATGCCTTTTTTTAGTTTTTTATCATTCATTTTACTATTTTGATGTGCAGTTCTTTGAGCTGTTTTTCTTCTACCTCTGATGGAATGTCCATCATTAGGTCGCGATTATCCCCGGTTTTGGGAAAAGCGATTACTTCTCTGATGCTTGGTTCATTTAAGACCACAGCTAAAAATCTATCAATTCCTGGCGCAATGCCTCCGTGCGGAGGAACGCCAAAGGAAAAGGCCTTGAAATAATTAGCAAAATTTCTTTTTATATCTTTTTTCTTGTGTCCTAATACCTCAAAAACAGCTGTTAAAATATCTAAATTTGTGGTTCGCAAACTGCCTCCACCGATTTCATAACCATTTAACACAAAGTCATATTGATATGCCAAAATATCTTTTGGATTTTTCTTGATTTCTTTAATGTCTTGGGTCTGTGGCATAGTAAAAGGATGATGCATTGCTTTCCATTTTTTTTCTTTTTTCTGCCATTCAAACATTGGAAAATCAGTGATAAAAGCAAAAGCCAGTTCGTCTGGGTCAGATTTATTTTTTCTCAGGTCTGGTCTGTCTGTGTTATAATCTTGAATGGCCTGTTGATAGGTAATTCGCGGAAAAGGAGTTTTTGTAATTCTTTTTTGTGGAAATAATTTTTTTATCACAGCAGTGAACAACTCTTCTATTAAGTTCAAGATATCTTCCTGACTTACAAATGCCATTTCAATATCAAGTTGAGTGTGTTCTGCCTGTCTGTCAGCTCTTGGATCTTCGTCTCGCAGGCATCTGGCAACCTGAAAATATCTTTCAATTCCAGCTACCATCAAAAGCTGTTTATATTGCTGGGGGCTTTGGGGTAAGGCATAGAATTTTCCCGGCTGTAGTCGTGCGGGCACTAAGAAATCTCTGGCTCCTTCTGGTGTGGACTTAGTGAGGATTGGGGTTTCAACTTCAGTGAAACGGTGTTTGATTAAGAATTCTCTCATAAACTGAATGACCTTGTGTCGTGTCTCTAAATTTTTTCTCAATCTGGGTCTTCTTAAATCTAAATAACGATAAGTCAATCGTTTTTCTTCATTTATTTTATAGCCGTCAGTGTGAATATCAAAAGGCAAGGTTTCTGCCTTAGAAAGAATTTTTAGTTTTTTGGCCTGTACCTCTATTTTTCCAGTTTCAGATTTTGGATTTTCCATTCCTTTTGGTCTTTTACTTACAGTGCCGATTATTTCTACTACCCATTCTGGCCGTAGTTGTTGTGCTAGCTCCAGATTATTGCTAAATACCACCTGCACAAGACCGGTGGTATCCCTTAGGTCTATAAAAATAATTTTTCCATGGTCTCTTCTGGAATTTACCCATCCACAGATTTTTATCTCTTTTCCAAGGTTTTTTATTGTTTCAACAGCAAAGGTCCTTTTCATAGATGTAGATGTTCTTTCATTTTTTTCACAATTCCACTGGGGGTATAATTGGTTTTAATTAGATATTCTTCAATTCCTAATTTATACGCTTCTCTTTTTATTTCTGGGTCGTCCAGATTTGAGAAAACTATTACCGGAATTGAAGAAATCTCAGGATTCTTATTCTTTCTTAATTCTTTAAGAAAATAAAGGCCGTTTTCTGTAGGAAGGAGAACATCAAGCATAATTAAATCAAACTTTTTCTTTTTGACCAAGCTTAAGGCCTTTTTAGCTTCTGAAGTTAAGCATATCTCAAATCCTTCTCTGATAAATTTATCTTTGTACATCTGTGCTAGAAGTTTTTCGTCTTCAACCAGAAGAATTTTTGGCTTTCTTTTCTTGCTCATTCTATTTTATTTTAGCATAATGGCCTGAAAAATAAAAGCATCCTTGCAAAAACTGGATGCCTTTTGAATATGTTCAGTTTTTTAGAGTTGTTCCGATTTGTCCTTACTGAAGCTGGACCTGCCAGATGAAATCTGGCAAGGCCGAGAAAAGGGGTAGCCAACCTTTAGGATACATTGGCCAACATCCTACGATTAAAGAGAGAATTCTCACTCTTCAACCGTAATCGACCCTTTTAAAATAAATGAAGTGGTCCATCGCCAGGTTCCCCTAGCGATGCCTTGTTACGACTTCGTGCTTCTCACCGAGCCTACCTTGGGCCCCTCTTAAATGAGGAGACTTCGGGTATTCCCGGCTCGCCTCACGTGACGGGCGGTGAGTACAAGACTCAGGGACATATTCATCGCCACATGGCTGATTGGCGATTACTAGCGATTCCGGCTTCACGAGGTCGGGTTGCAGACCTCGATCCGAACTGAGACTGGCTTTGGGGATTAGCTCCGCCTTACGGCATTGCGACCCATTGTACCAGCCATTGTACCACGTGTGCAGCCCAGGGCATCAAAGGGCCATGCTGATTTGGCGTCATCCCCACCTTCCTCCTCGTTGTCCGAGGCAGTCCCCTATGACACATAAAACATAGGGCAAGGGTTGCGCTCGTTATCGCACTTAAGCGTACATCTCACGACACGAGCTGACGACCATATTTTTCCATAATTACTTATGGTATGGACTATACCATCTCCCTTTCTCTTTGCCTTTACGCGAAAAGGGAGCCAACGTATAATAGTAGGTTAAAAGCTACTATTAAGTTTTCTAGGCCCTAGTAGAAAACTAAGTCTCTACGGGGTACGAGTACTAATTAATTTTAATTTTTGTAATTTCAATGAATGAGGTAAAATACTTTTAAAGAATTTTTTTGCTTCATAACGAGAGATATAAAGACAAAAGGTATTTGCGCTTTTGTAATAATAAATGTTTGTTTTGTTAATACCAATTCTTTTGAGAAGCTTTTGATCTATTTTTGCTTCATTTTTTCTTCCATAGACAATTCGACAATCGCTTCGCAAATCTTTATTAATTGAACCGTCTCCATCAAAGCGTCCGGCAAAATATGCTCTGATTACATTTCCTTTCTTTAGCTTTTCTAAATTTGTTTTGGCTTCTTTAAATTCTCTCAATAAAGGTCTACTATTCACAAACAGATGATTGCCATTAAATTTTATTCTCTTTTCTGAAAAATGTTTTCTCAGAAATTTTTTAAACTTGTTCAGTAAATCAGGTTCTGTATTACTTAAGCCAATTGAGCTTGACCACCAATAGCCATCAGCGCACCACAGACCAAGAATGTAGGCATCTTTCTTTGACGAAAAGAAATTACAAAAATTAGTACTCGTACTTCCCACGGTGTTGTCCACCTCGTCCTTTTTTAGGCTCATTTTAAGATTTTTTTAACTTCACATTATCTCTATTCTCTATTTTAACATTGAGAGAAAATAATTAAAGATAATTAATGGGCGAGGTTAGGATTCCACCGTTATGAGTTGGTTTTTCACTAAGGATTACTCCTTAGTGGGTCGTTATTCGCAACCATGCAGCACCTGTCCAGCCGGTCCTTGCGGAAGGTTTTCCTTTCGGAAAACTTACCGGCTGGATGTCAAGCCCTGGTAAGGTTCTTCGTTTATCGTCGAATTAAGCCACATGGTCCACCGCTTGTGTGAGTCCCCGTCTATTCCTTTGAGTTTTAGCCTTGCGGCCGTACTTCCCAGGCGGGACACTTAACGCGTTAGCTTCGCCACTGACAGGGTCGATACTGCCAATAGCTAGTGTCCATCGTTTACGGCGTAGAATACAAGGGTATCTAATCCTTTTTTCTCCCTACGCTTTCGTTCCTCAACGTCAGGGTCGCCCCAGCTGGCTGCCTTCGCTTTTGGTGTTCCCGACGATATCAACGGATTTCACCCCTACACCGTCGGTTCCGCCAGCCTCTGACGCCCTCTAGTTAAATAGTATTTTTGGCATCCCAAAGGTTGAGCCCTTGGGCTTTAACCAAAAACTTATTTAACCGTCTACGAACGCTTTACGCCCAGTAAATCCGGATAACGCTTGGAGCTCACGTATTACCGCCTCTGCTGGCACGTGATTAGAGGCTCCTTATTCCTCTGGTACTATCACCCCCCACCACTTTTCGCGATATGAAATTCGTGAAAAGTGGTGGGGGGTTTCTCCCAGAGAAAAGCGGTTTACGACCCGAAGGCCTTCTTCCCGCACGCGGCATTGCTCCATCAGGCTTGCGCCCATTGTGGAAGATTCTCGACTGCTGCCTCCCGTAGGAGTTAGGCCCGTGTCTCAGTGCCTATGTTGGGGAACATGCTCTCACATCCCCTACTCGTCATCGCCTTGGTGAGCCATTACCTCACCAACAAGCTGATGAGCCGCGGACCAATCCCAAAGCGAAAGCGCAAAAGCGCAATCTTTACCGAATATTCAGCGTACTGAATATTCGGACTATCGGGTATTACCTCCGATTTCTCGGAGCTATCCCCGTCTTTGGGGTATGTAATCCACGTGTTACTAACCCGTTCGCCACTCCCGCACCTCGCTACCGCTCGGTGCTCAAATTCAAATCTCAAATCTCAAAATGCAAAATGAAAATGCAAAATCTAAAAAGAATTTAAACAATTTTGAATTTTGAATTGTATCTTGTCCCAAAATTTGCTTTACAAATTTTGGGAACCCTTGAGAAATTTTGAATTTTGCATTTTGAATTTTGAATTCGGGAGCACTGAGCGATAGCGAAAGTGCGACCGTTCGACTTGCATGCCTTATCCATGCCGCCAGCGTTCATCCTGAGCCAGGATCAAACTCTTAAAACTCCTGAAACTCTGCATAGCAGAGTTAAGGAGAAATTAACCCCTTTTTAAAGCTCCAGCAGGTAATCGGAACAACTCTAAGAAACTGAATCCACATTAGCTATTCATTTTTCAAAGAACACGCTATTCTATCATTATACTAAATCCATTAAAAATATTTGTCAAGAACCGTGCATTGTTAAGAATTACAAGACAAGTACATTTTTTACAACAGAAAATCCTAAGGATCATTCCAAATATTTACCTCCTGTTTAGCGGGCTAACAAACGGATTTGTTTTTATCAGGATTTCTCATTTTTCTTTATCAATCTTTTTCGCCACAATTTTTATTTGGCCATTGGGAATAAAATGAATCAGTCCAGTTTCATCTTTAACAACTGTCTTCCTTAAAGTTATTTCTTTTACTTCTCCGTTAATACCGGCGATCTTTACCTTGTCTCCTACCTGATATTGGTCTTCTAAAATTATAAAAAGTCCAGCCAAAAAATCAGAAATTATTTCCTTGGAAGCCATACCCACCGCCAAGCCAATTAAGCCAGCGGTTGTCAGAAGCGCTCCAATATTTATTCCGAGTTCAGGGAGAATCATCAAGAGAGCAATGAATCCAATAACAAACTTGCCTGTGCCACCAAAAATACTAATTAAGGTCTTTGCTCTTTTCTGGGCTATTTTTTCCATTTTCTTGCCCACTATCTTTTTGACCATTCTTTCAATAAAAATTTTAAGAAACCAATTAGTCAAAAAAGCACTTCCCAGAATTATCACTATTTTTATTCCATGAGATAAAAGCCAAGGAGATAAGTTTTGAAGAAATTCTTGAGCTTCCATAGCTTTTTATTATTTAATTGTAATTACCAGCCACTTTGATAACGGGCTAATTCTATTATTCTTGTTTAATTATAGAACTTTTTCCAAATTATTTCTATTATATCATCTTTAATAAAATAAAAAAGAGGTTTATATGTACAGTTTCAGCATATATCGTTCAGGATAAAAGGGATCTTCATCTTTTCCTATATCTTTCTTTCTCTGAGGAGTTATAAGGAGGCAATGTCTCTTGACCGTTAATTTGTCAGGAATCCCTGATTTTGATAAAATGAAACCAGTGGCAAAAGAAGCTCTGCTTTATAAAAAACTTTCTAATAAAAAGGTCCAGTGTCAAAACTGCGCTCATTTTTGCGTTATTGAGCCGGGCAAGAGGGGTCTTTGTGGTGTACGGGAAAATAAAAATGGCAAACTTTATTCTCTGGTTTATAATAAGTGTTGCGCTTTAAATATTGACCCTATTGAAAAAAAACCATTTTTTCACTTTTTACCTGGGACCTATTCTTTGTCTGTTGCTACAGTAGGATGCCAATTTGCCTGTAAAAGCTGTCAGAACTGGAGTATTTCTCAAGGACCAAAATTGGGCCGGCCAATTGAAGGTCAGGAGATTAGTCCAAGAGAAATTGTAAAAATCGCTTTAAAAAACAATACTCCTTCTATTTCTTATACCTATACTGATCCTACGGTTTTTTTAGAATATGCTTTAGATACAATGAAGTTAGCGAAAAAACAGGGTTTAAAGAATACCTGGGTTACAGCTGGTTTTTTTTCTGAACAGGCCTTGAATTTAGTTTCTCCTTATTTAGATGCTGCTAATGTGGATTTAAAAAGCTTTGAGGATGAGTTTTATATTAAATACTGCGCCGGACGGCTTCAGCCGGTGCTTGATACTTTAAAACGGCTAAAAAGGAAAAAAATTTGGGTTGAGGTTACAACGCTGGTAATTCCCACTTTAAATGACAAAAAAGAAATTTTTGAAAAAACCGCTGATTTTATCAAGAAAGAACTTGGCCCAGAGACCCCTTGGCATATTACGCAATTTTCAGGATTAATTTCTTGGAAACTTCAGCACTTGCCAGAAACTCCACTGGAAACCATAAAGAAAGCCCATCAGGCGGGCAAAGAAGCAGGTCTGTATTATGTGTATACTGGCAATATTCCCGGACTGCCAAGTGAGGATACCTATTGTCCCAAGTGTCATGCAAAGATGATTGAAAGAACCGGTTATTTTATTGAACGATATGACAAAAATGGCAAATGCTCTAAATGCAATGAAGATTTAGATTTAATTCTAAAATAATTGTAAAGTTTCACCAGGTTGTTAACAATATTTTCCCCATCCCCACTTTTCCCCCACCACTTTTCGCAGAAAAGTGGGGGGAGATTAAGGCAGGGGTGGAAGCTATTGTAAACAATGTGGTGAAACTGTATACTAGCTAAAAAGCATTTTAATTTCAAAGTTGTTCCATTAGTTTACTCTTATTTGGACTTGAAAACCTATTTTAAATTCGACCAACTTCTTTATACAGTAATTACCGAAGAACAATCTTTATGGGATAATTGCTTCTGGCGATCTATCTCATCGGTTAATACCTGGAGCGCCAGCCGGTTTTACGCCAAAGGGAAAAGAATTTGATAAAAAACTAATTGAGCTTTTGGAGAAAAAAGATGTTAAAGGAATTTTGAATATTGACCCCCATTTAGTGGAAGAAGCTGGAGAATGCGGATATCGTTCGATAATAATTTTACTGGGCGCCTTGAGTGGCTTAAGTTGGCAGCCGGAGATTTTATCTTACGAAGGACCTTTTGGCGTGGGTTATTTAGTGATAAATTTCAAAATTCTTTAAAAAAATTGACAAAAAGATATTATTCGTGCTATATATATTTAAATATCCAAGGGACGATCTTCGCTTGGAAAACAAAGGAGCGGAGATCCCACGAGGATTTTCGCTCTTTTAAAATATAAATATGGAGGTGAGAAAATGTCAAGAAAAAGATGCGGAGGAACAATCCCGCCTCGGGAAGAGTTCGGGAAGAGCATAGTAAGCCGAAGAAAGAAAGGGCGACAAAAGATGGCAATTGATGAAGCGGTAATAGAAGAAGCAAAAAAACAGGGTATAACTCAACAAGATATTGAGATATTTAAGAAAGCAATAGAGATAGATTATTTTATAAGAAAAAATGGAATTGAAGAGCTTTCTCGTAAAGTAGGAAAGAGTCCTGAAGTTATATTAAAGCGCCTTAAAAAGATTAATAGATTTCTTTTTAAGGTATTTATAAGTTCCTTAAGAGAACCTCTCAAAGAAGATTAAAGAGCTAAATTAGCTCTTTTTTATTTTGTAAAGTAGTATAAAATATAATAATGAATCCTTATATTCTTTTAGCTAAATCTGCAGTTGAGGCCTATGTTAAAGAAGGTAAGATAATTACCCCTCCTAAAAATTTACCTAAAGAATTTTTTAGCAAAAAGGCAGGGGTGTTTGTTACCATTGAGAAAGAAAACAATTTGCGAGGTCTGCACCGTAGTCAAGCGAAGCTTGTACTGCGGGGTTGTATCGGCACTTATCTTCCTACAAGAAAAAATCTTGCCCAAGAGATTATTTATAATGCCATTGCTGCTGCTACAGAAGATTATCGCTTTAGCCCAATTCAGGAACAAGAGCTTCCTTTTCTCTCTTATACTGTATATATTTTAGGAAAGCCGGAATTGGTAAAAAGTTTAAAGGAATTAAATCCTAAAAAATATGGTATTATAGTAAAAACAGCGCCTGTTGTTTCTCCAGACAAAACAGATGTAGTTTTTAACGGACACAGGACTTTTAAATCAGGACTTTTGCTTCCTGATTTAGAAGGTATAGATACCCCAGAAAAACAGATTTCAATTGCCTGCCAGAAGGCCGGGATTGATCCATATATTGAAAAAATTATAATCTATAAATTCACTGCTAAAAAATACCAATAAAAATTCTTAATGGTTTTGCAGAGTAAAAATAAAAATGGCTAAAATTAATCAACAAATTGCCAAATTATTATATCAAATAGAAGAGTTGTTGAGGATAAAGGGAGTAACTTTTAAGCCCAAGGCCTATCAAAAGGCAGCCAAAGCTATTGAGGGTTTAAAAGAGGATGTTTCTTTGATTTATAAAAAAAGGGGCTTAAACGGGCTTAAGGAAATTCCAGGAGTGGGTAAAAGTATTGCCTTAAAGGTAGAAGAATATCTAAAAACAGGAAAAATTAAATATTATGAACAATTAAAACAAGAAACCGCTATCAGACAGATTGTAACTCATTATTTTAAAACAAAGGGACTAAGCTTGGCCCAGATTAAAAGAGACGCCAAAAAGAGAAAAATTATTTATTCAAGATTTACCAGACCAGCAAAACAATTATTAGAGTTAGCTGGTTCAGTTGATAAAGCCAAGCAAGCCATTACCAAAGTAGCTGAATGGGCAAAATCAAGAAACCTTGATTATGCTATTGAGACAGTTTTTAAAAAATGGCTTGAGCTTGACCGTCTAAAACCAAAAGAGATTGTGAAAAAACCCTATTATCAAGGCAATCCAATGGTTTGGTCAGAGACAAAAAAGAAATGGTATGTGATTAATGAATACGGCGAGTGGTTAGAGTTTGCTGGGAAAGAGTCAGAAATAGAGTGGCGAATTGTGAAATAAAATGAAATAGAAATCAGTGTTCATATCTATTTTTTACTGATAAACCTTTGGTAAATCGTTGCCATGCGAAGATTTGTCATTAGCAAGATTCTTTATAAAATAAGACAGCTTTAATTGAAGCTGTCTTTATTGTGTTTTATAAATTTTATAACATTGAGTTTACCAGGTCTAATGCATCTCTAAGCTCCTTTACCGTCGGCTGTCCCTGCGCGCTTGCGCCAGAGATGATTCCATAATTGATATAATTCTTGTTTAGAAACGGAACCAAAAGTCGAAAGCTTTTCCATTTTTCTCCCATTGGGAGTATAATCACTTTTTTATCTTTATGGTTGTCTAAGAGCTTTTGTAAAGTAAATACATTTTGAGTGTCATTTGCTTGCACAGCTACTTTTGCTACATCCGCCCCGATTTCTATCTCTCTTTCAATAATATTTTCAAGTTCTTTATAGGGAGGCGTTTTCTTTAAATTATGATAAGACACAATCACTTTTAATCCTTGTTTTTTGGCTTCTTCAATTACTGCATCTCTTACTTTTGGGCTTGCTTTTAATTCTATATCTACAAAATCTCCCGGGCTCAAATATGATATTATATTCATAAATACTATTAGACGACGCTCTTCCTTTTTTTTAAATCTACCTCCTTCTTTTTTTCTTCTAACTGTGGCAATAATTGGTGAGATTTTGGCTCCATAATTTCTCTGAAAATAAATTTCGCTAAATACTCCCATTATTGTTTTTTTATTTTGTCTCTGCGGTTGAAATAAGTCAACTCTTATCTCTGCCAAATCAGCACCTAATTTTTTGGCTTTTATCAGTTGCGGTATTATATTTTCCTTTGTAGCATTGACAATCACTCCTGCTATCAATCCAGTGTTTTTCAATCTAGTTTGTTCCATTTTTAAGGTACCCTCCTTGTTTTTATACTTCTACTTTATCAAAAAATTCCCTTTTGTCAAGAAAATAAATATAACAAATGTTTTTGAAGCATATAGAGAAGAAAATGAATTTCTAAAAGCCATCGAACAGATGGCTTGCTTTTTGAAAAAATTATATTATAATTGTTATATATTGTAGCTGTTTGAAAATAAAAATGAAAAAAAATGAAACTAGATCGTTTAGATCTTTATTATATTGGATTCTATGGATGGCATTTTTGTTTTTTTTATTTATTCTGATGGTTTTAGCAGCAATATACAGGCGGATAAAGGGTTATCCGCCTTGTTTTGTTAATCCCTTACAGGGTTTTATATTCGCAAATATCTTTAAAATCGCAGAATTGACAGTGCCATCCCGGGGTTGGCTTAAAATCGCTGTTTTCAATCTTATTAAACAATTCCTTTAAATGCTCTTTAAAACCCTGCTTTTCTTTTTCATCATTTAAGAAAGAAAGAGTTTTACAGTTGTCTAAATAATAATAAGTAAGCTTTGCCGGTTTTAATCCCAGAGATTCTTCAGCTGCTATTTGATAGATTAAAAGTTGTTGTTTTTCTTCTAATGTTAACTTATTTTTGGGTTTCCCTGTTTTATAATCTATAATTTCTACTTCGCCTTTATTGGAAATTACATCTATTCTGTCAATCCTTCCGATTACAGTGTATTCTCCTATTTTTAGATTAAAATTTTGTTCCAGAGCGGGTTCTTTGTTTATAAGCTGGATTTTTGGCTGTTTTCTTAAGAAATCATCGTAGAATGCTTTTAGTGATTTTATTCCTTGCTTATAGTATTTTTCTTTTTGTTCCTTGCTTTCATACCATTCGTCAATCCAGTTTTTTTTATAAATTTCTAATAAGTCCTGAAAACTAAGACAGATTTTTTGCTCCGGAGAACTTGATACCTGCCCTGCATCAGAAAAAATACTTGTTTGCTTGATATTACTTTTTTGGTAATTTATTTTTAAAAATTCATACAGGGTCTGATGCATAGTTTTTCCAAAACTGAACATAGCAGATCCTTGCCTGGGTATCTTTAAAATATGGGCAAATTTATACTGAAGAGGGCATTTTTGAAAGGCAGCTATTTGGCTATAAGAGAAATAAGGAGGAATTAAAAAATTTTTTGA
>Ga0164318_10004009_pt1 | contig 14053 bp, 11 predicted proteins | sample GuaBasSedimGuay9_FD_113734 | JGI IMG/M metagenome (GOLD analysis project Ga0164318, IMG submission 113734) | Subseafloor sediment microbial communities from Guaymas Basin, Gulf of California, Mexico - Guay9, Core 4571-4, 0-3 cm | ecosystem: Environmental > Aquatic > Marine > Hydrothermal vents...
AGATCATACAGTTTTAGTTTCACGGGTAAATACTAAGATAAAATATTCTACAAAGTTTTTATTTGTAAGTGCAATGAATCCTTGCCCTTGTGGAAACTTATTAGCAAAAAGTAAAGAGTGTAGTGTAATTTCCAATAAACCTTGCTACTTTCCAATAAAGTATGCTACAAATAAAAAAGTGAGTTAAATATGAATAATGAAAAAGTAAGAATAGATGGATTCCCATTAGATGATAAAGTATATGTAGTAACTAATTATAACGGGGTTGTTAAAAATCATGGAACATCAATTGATATACCATTGATAAATATAATGCTAAAATTAATAGATAATGATGAGATGACCACACATAAAGTAAGTTGTACAATTGGATTACCAGAATTAAGTACAGCACGCATAGGAACTATATGGAAGAATCAAACAAAGTTAGATGGTCACTGGGAACAATACGAATTCTATAAAAGAGATATTAGCTTAACTTTTAATTTGGAAAAACAACCTGCAACCTGCATTAGATATTTAAAGAATAAAGATGGCGGAACTGATTATAGTGAAATTGAATATATTGATTTAAATAAAATAAAAGATATAGATGATGATATATTATACGGCTCAACTTTTACGAAGTTTAAAGGAAAAAATAATATAAACTATATTGTTAATTCTTTAGAATTATTTATGAGTACATATCTGCCCCGAAATAAACAAATAAGAAATGAATTACTATTATATCCAATAGATGTTGCAGTGACAAATTATGTAAATTCATGTAAATGTACAGATAAGGTATATGAAATAAATTTAGATAAACGTTATGAAGATGAAACCATGGCATTTTTAGCCTATTTGGCGGCTAATCCAATAAGTAGAAATAATATATCAAAGTTATGGACAAGTTTAGAAGTAAATGCTGATTCTGAAATTATACATCCAATAGTTATGCCATATCATCCAAAGAATATTTCTTTTAAAGCAAGTGGTATTTGGATAAATGAAGATACTTTTTATATTCAAAGAATAAATGAACCAGAAGCTGCAAATGAATATAAAGTAATCGCAACTTATATAGAGGAAGGAACATTTAGTGATGATGATAAAGATAATGGTGGTAGTGATGATATGCCAAAAAGAGCTCCTCTAAATAATAATACAATTGATAAACCAACTTGTATTACCCCGAGAGAAAACCCAGGTAGTAGTGCAGGTGTTGTACATGTACTGTCTGAAGTAAAACCTAATAATAGTAATTTAGATATAGAGAGCAAAAAGGATATAACTATGTCAGAAGTTACAGGTACTAGTGGTAGCTATAATGAAGATAAAAAAGATGTTATAAGTGCTTCATCTGGAAAACTATCTGGGGGAAAAGGTTCTGAAAAAGTAGCAAGAGTAGAATATAAGATTAATATTTTACTAAATCCTAAACAATTAGAATTAATTGAAGAGATTAATACTGCATTACTAGAATTAGTAGATGAAGAGAATAACTTAGCAGGGATATTTTATATTGATGACATGACTAATGAACATAATAGTTTAGTGTATTCAAGTTTTAATTATCATCATATAGATACTAATGGTAAAGATTCATGGGCTTCAGGATATATTAAAGGTTCTGGTATAAAAAAGAAGAAATCAGGCTATAGGAAATTATTAATAGTTAAATTAGTATTTGAGGATATAAAACCCATATATCTTTTAGAAATTATACGGAAATCAAGTACAGAAGCATTTTATGGTATATTTTTTCAGCCTACTCATAACCTTGACTATGAACAATTGGAAGAAGTCAAGAAAGTTATAGTGAAAAATAAAGGACGCTTTAAAGGAAAGGAAATAATACAATTTCCTATTGAAAAAGTAGTTAAATTTAAACATAAATGGGGATCAATGAAAGATCGTTTTAGAAAAATATTTATTAGAATGCAAATAAAAAAGACATTTAATTAGTTTTACTAAATTGTGAATTCTTAATGAATAACTTTAAAATAGAAAGATTCTTCTCTATTGTAGATATATTTTTTATTAAATATCTTTAAGTATAAATTGTATAAAATATATTAACAACTATATAAAAGGCTAAAGATGAGTGGACAATTAAAAAATAAAATTGAAGCAACAGATACAAGTATAAATAATTTACTTAAAGATAAAAAATTTTATATTGATTATTTTCAACGTGATTATCGTTGGCAAGATAAACATATTAAATTACTTATTGAAGATTTGACTACTACATTCTTAAAGTCGTATAATAGTGAAGATAAACGTGCCGCAGTAGCAAATTATCAAAATTACTATTTAGGTCCTGTTGTATTTAGTATAAATCCTGAAAATAATAAAAAATCAATTATTGATGGTCAACAACGAATTACTTCAATTACATTACTTTTAATTTATCTTAATAATTTACAATCAGAATTAAGTCAACAAGTTGAAATTAGTGGATTGATATTTTCAGAAAAATTTGGAGAAAAGTCATTTAATATGTCAGATAAACAAAGGGAACCTTGTCTGTGGGCATTATTTGAGCATGGAGAATTTATACCACAAGAAGATGATGATGAAACAGTTGTCAATATGATTGCAAGATATGAAGATATTACACAGGCATTTCCTGAAGAATTAAGTGAAGAAGCTTTACCATTCTTTATTGATTGGCTTATAGAAAATGTTGTTATTGTTGAAATAATAGCCTACTCCGATGAAAATGCTTATACAATTTTTGAAACCATGAATGATAGAGGATTGAATTTAACTCCATCTGAAATGCTTAAAGGTTATGTATTGTCAAGAATAACAGATTCTGAACAGAGAATAGAAATTAATACATTGTGGAAAAATCAAATACAAAAGCTTCATGAATATGGAGAAAATGCAGATCAATCATTTTTTCAAACATGGTTTAGAAGTAAATATGCAATATCTATCAGGCCAGGTAAAGCTGGTTCAGTAAATCAAGATTTTGAACTAATAGGTTCTGGTTTTCACAATTGGTTTAAGGATAATCATAAAAATATTCTTAATCTTACGACATCTGATGATATATATAAATTCTTTAAAGAAATATTTCCTTTTTATGTTAAATGGTATTTAAAGAGTTGGGATTCACAAATAACATTTAATAAAGTAGTACCACACTTGCATTATATTCACTATTTGGGTATTGCTGAATCTCTGCAAGATCCTATTTTACTAGCATCAATAAATTTTTCTGATGATGAAGATATAATAAATAAGAAACTGGATTATACATCACGATATATTGAAACATTTACAGTTAGAAGATCTGTTAATTATAAAAAGTTTGGACAAACTTCAATTAAATATACAATGTTTAATTTAGTGAAGTTAATTAGAAATAATGATTTAAATGCATTATCTTTAAATTTAATTAATGAAGTAAATAATATAGACCAGCAATGGGACAAGGTTATAAATTTTGGATTACATGGGCAAAATAGAAAAATTGTAAAACATCTTTTATCTAGGATATCTGGATATATTGATAATCTAGTTGGAAAAGATACAGATTATACTAGCTATAAACATCCAGATGGAAAACAATTTGAAATTGAACATATTTGGGGTGATAAATTTGATGAACACCGTGATGAGTTTGAACAAGAAGGAGACTTTCAGGCTTCAAGAAATTCTATTGGAGCATTAATTTTATTACCAAATGGAACAAATCAATCTTTTAGTAGTGATAATTATGAAAAAAAACTAGAACACTATATTAAAGAGAATACTTATGCTCAAACACTTCATCCATCTTATTATGTAAAGAATCCAAATTTTCTTAAATCTGATAATATTAAAGAATTAAATTTTGAGGCTCATAAAAATTTCACTAAAGATGATATTAAGAAAAGAGATACCCTAGTTAAAAAGATATGTAAACAAATATGGACAACTGATTATTTTATAGATGGTATAGAAACCAGTATATAGATAAACTGGAGTGGTACCTTCTTTCAGCCAGAAAGTAATATTAATTATAAACAACTAGAAGAAATCAAAAGAGTTATAGTGAAAAATAAAGGATGTTTTAAAGGAAAGAAGATTGTAAAATTTCCTATTGAAAATGTAGTTAAATTTAAACATAAATGGGGATCAATGAAAGATCATTTTAAAAAATTTTTTATAAGAATGCAAATAAAAAAGACATTTAATTAGTTCTATTATTTTTAATAAAGTCAAGAATAGTAATTTTCTTTATTTATTATATTCTTTACTAATATAAATGATAAGATAATTTATTTAGCTAAATCTTGATATAATTCCAATTATTATATATAAAGTTAGGAGAAAAGATGCGTAATTCAATAAAACAAATATATAAGTCAAAAAACCAATTTATTTTAATTGGCTTAACTGGAAAGACAGGTAGTGGATCTTCTACAGTAGCCAATATATTAGAAAATGGATATAAAGACTATCAAGCAGTAAATGAAAAAGATAAATATATTCAACAAAAAAAAGATAGAATTATAAAGAATTATGCAAGCATTAAGTTTAAGAATAAGAAATTCAATATTATAAAACCATCCGCACTGATTATGATGATCTTTATATTAGGAGAGAGTGTATTTACTAAAGAAATTAAGAAGTTACAAAAACTATTAGACAATATTAAAGATATTGAGAATGATGAAAATATTAAAAATAAGCATAAGAAAATTAACAAAGATATTAAATCCAAGTGTAAAGATATTTCAGAAATGTATAAATTAATTAAGAAAAATAATTTAATGAACTATAAATTTCTAAAAGATGATAAGTTTTTTAAGTTTCTTAACAACTATAATAATAAGAAACAAAATGAATTATTACTATTTATAAAAGAATATAAAAAAAGATATGAAAAGAGAATATCAGAACAAAATTCATCAAATTTTATAAAAGAAATAAGTTCAACATTAAACACTGAGATAGATAATAAAAAATTTAAAAAAAATTTAAAAAAATTTAAGATAATAAAAATAATAGAAGATGGGCATTTTAGAGATAAAATTAAAAATAAAATAAATCTAAAATCTAAAATAATAAATAATATTTTGGAAAAGATGGCAAAAGAAGACTATGATAAATTTATTAAACTATATAATAAATTTGATAAAATTACTCGAAAGCTACGTAAGAGTAATAGTAAGAAAATAAAAATCTTACAAAATATAGGTGATTCAGTAAGAGAAAATGCTCATATTTATGAATTACCTAAATATATTAATTTTGCTATAAAGGCTCTAAGAGCAAAATCTAAGAATGAAAATAAAGATAAGAATAAATATTGCTATATAGTAATAGACTCTTTAAAAAACCCTTTTGAAATTGTTTACTTTAAAGAGCGCTATTCTGCATATTATACCTTTTCTATGCATTCAAATGATCAAGTTATTTACGATAGATTCAAGAAAAGAAAAATAAATATTAAAGAGATTCATAAAAGAGAACTATATAAGCCAAATACTAAAAAACAAAAAGATTCACTTGATAACAAAGAGGATTTTAATTCCCAAAATATTATTGAATGTATTCAACGAAGTGATATATATATTGATAATAATAGAGATAAAAAAGACAATTTATACAAACAAATTTTTAAATATCTAAGCCTCATTATTCATCCTGGATTAATTACCCCTACTAAAGATGAAATAATGATGCAGCTAGCATTAAATGCAAAATTTAATTCAGGATGCATATCAAGACAAGTAGGTGCAGTTGTATTAAATAAATATGATTCAATAAAATCTATTGGTTGGAATGATGTTCCTGAAGGACAAATTCCTTGTAACTTAAGAAGTCATAGTGAGCTCTTAAATAATTCTCAATTACTTGACTATAGTGATTATGAAAAATCAAAAGTACGAAATCACAAACATTTTAAAAATATCTTTTTTAAAAAGCGTGCTAATCAGTATAAAAGATCTAATAAAATAGGACTAAATGATTCATTTTGCTTTAAGCAAATACAAAATAAAATAGATAAGAATAGTAACCAAGTCTATACTCGTTCTTTACATGCAGAAGAAAATGCATTTCTACAACTTGCAAAATATGGTAATAGTAAGATTCTAGGCGGACAGTTATTTACAACATCTTCTCCATGTTTTTTATGTGCTAAAAAAGCTTATCAATTAGGAATCAGAAGAATAGTATATATTGAAGCTTATCCTGATATTTCTAATGATCAAATATTTTCATGTGGCTTTAAAGAAACAGAAGTAATTCATTTTAGAGGTACAATTGGACTAGCTTATCAAAAATTATTTGAACCTTTGTTTTCATATAAAGATGAATTAAATGCCATTAATTCTAGTAAGATAAAATAAAGAGGTAGAATATTATTTTTAGTCAAATTGCATAGAAGTATCTTCTGCTTCTATAATTCTATTTATAATATCTTCTCTTTTTATATTGCCAATTGACTTTAGTCCAAGAGCAAGTCTTTTCCTTTTTAAATTCTGTACTATATTAAAAAGTTTTTTATATCTTATTTCTTTATCTTTAATAGTTATCTTATTACTAATTTCTGTAGCCTTAGTATTCGGTCTTTCTGAAAAAGGTATTATTGTATTTATATGTAAATCCAATTGCTTAACTAAGTCTATAGTAGATTGAAAATCAATATCTGTTTCAGAATTAAATCCAACCATCCAGTTTGTATAAAAGATTACATTTGTATTCTTCTTTAAATAGAGAATTTTTTCAATTAAATCATTATTAATCTCATATGATCTATTCATTAATTTTAGTATCTTATTTGAACCAGATTGTAATGGTAAATATAATAATTGTATTTGCCCATTCTCACAATATTTTTTAATTGTTTGATAATGTTGAAGAAATGGTTTGGGCTCTAAATATCTAATTGCTAGTTTTAAACTTTTGTCTTTAAGAATATGATTTAATAATTCTGATAAGTCTAGCCCATTGGTTCCTAAACCATAATTACCTATTTCATCACCAAGTAATAATATTTTATTTATATTTTTTATTTTTGCTGAATTAATTTTATCAATGATATCCCCTAGTGGTACAGAATTATATTCACCACCTCTTCCTACTGGTATAGAACAGTAAGAACATTTATATGGACATCCTCTTGTAATAGTTATATATTCAATTGGTTCATCTTCATTATAAAAAATAAATCCTTTAGTAATATTTTTATATGTTTGAGCTATATTTAAATTATATTGTTTATCTATATTTTCTAACTCTATTAAGATGGTTTGCTGTTGTTTGCTTATTCTTTTTCTTTGCTGATTATCACCTTCATAATCTATATTATCTGTTTGAGATAATGCATTATCAGCATCCTGAAAATTTGTATTTGTAAAACTTTGAACTATATTGTCAAATGACATAACATTTAGATTCTTTGATTTAACATTTTGCTTGATTTTGTTTGGTTCTATAGCCGAGAAACAACCAGTAGCAATAACATTTAAATTTGCATTTTTTAATACTGCATTATTTATTTCATTAATAGCATTATCTACCCAAATACCTCTTACTCCACATCCTGCATATATAAGAGTATCTGCATCATCAATATTTTTTACTATAGTAAAATTATTTGAGTCTAAAGCATTTTTAACTATATTAAAATCATAACTAGAATTTAAACATACATTATGTAGTAGATATACCTTTTTCAGTTAATTTCCTTTTCTATATTATATTATATTTATTATACTCATTCCTATATAATATACTTATTAGTCACAAAAATATCGTGATATAAAGCTGATACATATTTAAATTTATGCTCTTCATTACAGTAAAATATTTATGAACACTACTCATAATTAATCCCCTTTTTTTATTAAAATAGTGGTGTTATATTACTTTACTGCTATATTTTCATAGTAATATGCTAGTTATATAATTTGTATAATAGATTAATATAATATATGATATTATTCATAACCAAAAAAAGGAAATAATATGAATAAGTCAGAATTAATCGAAGCAATAGCTTCAAAATCAGATTTAACTAAAAAAGATGCTGGTGCTGCATTAGATGCATTTACTACAACAGTAACAGAAACTTTATCTAAAAAAGATACAGTAGCATTAATTGGGTTTGGAACATTCTCTACATCTGCTAGAGCTGCTAGAGATGGTGTTAATCCATCAACAGGTGCAAAGATTAAAATTGCTGCTACAACAGTTGCAAAGTTTAAAGTTGGTGCTAAACTTAAAGCGGCTGTTAAATAAATACTAAGTTAAAAAATACTTTTTACCAAGTAATGTAGATAATACAGTAGATGCAGAATATTCAGTTAATGCTATATCTATATCATCTACTGTGTTAGAACAAATCAATAATGAATTTGGTTCAGAATTTACTAGTATGGATTTTGATTAAATATAAAAGTATACCAAACTAATATACCTTTAGCTTGGTCTGTAGATATCAAAGATGTAGTATTATTTAGTAATTATCCCATACAAGTATATATTAAGAATAAAGATAAGGAATAAAATGACCATTAAAGCTATAAATTGTTATAAAGATAAATATCAATCAGTTGAGACAGAATGTGAAGATGATTGTATGCAACATAGAATCTTAAAAGTTATATTAAAGCATGATGATGAAAAAGTAACTAAACTAATTCAAAATATAAGAAATAAAGCATTAGGTACAAATTTTAATAGTGCTGGCTCTGATGGAAGAAATAGAACAGAGGAAGAACAAAATATTAAATCATTAACAGGATTCATTGCTGAAAATATCATTCACTTATTACTAGTAAAATATAATAAAAAATTAAATAAAGACAACTTAGACAATATTAAAATAGAACTTGATAATTCAAGTAGTTCAATAAATCAAATAGATATAAGAATAAATAAGTCTTGGAATATATCAATTTCAGAAAAAGATAATTTAACTGAAAGTATTGAAGTTCGTTCATCTTTTCCTTTTAAAGAAATAGGTACTACTGTCTGTAAAACTTTTGATGTACTAGGTGCTTATATTAATGATACCAAAATATGTGAGAATCAAAAAGATTATTATCTTAGATTACTATTTGAACTTGAATATAAAGAAGAAAATTTTATAACATATGAAAAAAATGGTAGTAACAAAATTAATTACAATAAAACTACTATCAATACTTTATATAAAGATTATTTTGATGAGAACTATTTATTAAAAAAAGACTTAGTTATGTATTTTGTAGGTGGAGCAACTAAAGAAATGATGAATAATAAAAGTATTGCTTATCAAGGTACAATGGAATCAGATATATTTAATACAAAGGAAGAGGGTAGTTTTCAAAAATTAAAATTAAAAAATTCATTGGATGCAGTATCTCTAATAAAAAGAATTCTTAGCGTATCTACTAATGAACATTTATATAATAAATAATAACTATATTTAAATTAATATTATGATAAAATGAATTCTTGTAAAGGAATTACATATTAAAAATATTACTAAACTAACTTACTTTTTACCTGAATCAAATGATGATTACTATCAAATACAGAATAGAAGATATTTAGGCAACAAGCAAAAACTATTAAATTGGATGTTTTCTATTATTGCTAAGGAATGTCCTAATAGTAAGATTTTTACAGATATTTTTGCAGGTACAGGGATTGTATCATCTGTTGCAGCTAATTATTATGATAAAATCATAATTAATGATTTTTTATATTCAAATAATACTATTTATAAATCTTTTTTTAATAATGAAGAATATAATAAAGAAAAAATCTATTCTATTATAAAGGATTATAATAGTTTAGACCCTGATACTATTAAAGAAAACTATTTCTCAAAGAATTTTGGAACTAAATATTTTAGTCATGATTCATCCAAAATAATTGGTTTTATAAGAGAAGATATAGAGCAAAATAAAGAATCATTATCTAATAAAGAGTATAATATTTTAATTGCATCATTACTATATTCTACTGATAGAATAGCAAATACTGTTGGTCATTATGATGCTTATTTTAAAAAAGCATCAATAGAAGATAAATTTTTAATGAAACCTATAGAGCCATTAAATCATAAATCAAAAATTACAATTTATCAAGAAGATGCCAATAAGTTAGTAAGGAATATTAGTACAGATATTGCATATATTGATCCTCCATATAATTCAAGACAATATAGCAGATTCTATCATTTGCTTGAAACATTAACAAAATGGGACAAGCCTGCGCTACATGGTGTTGCGTTAAAACCTGAGCCTGAAAATATGAGTGATTATTGTAAAGTAATTGCAAAACAAAAGCTATTAGATCTTGTTACTAATATTACAACAAAATATTTTGTTATTTCATACAATAATACTTATAGTTCAAAAAGTAGCTCTTCTAAAAATAAAATAACTCTTGAAGAAATTAAAGAAATTCTAAATACAGTAGGTGATACAAAGATATTTGAAAAAGAACATCAGCAATTTAATACTGGAAAGACTGAATTCAATAATCATAAAGAATATTTATTTGTAACAAAGGTTATTAATGAATAATCTAGTAAAAAGGTCACCAATGTTTTATGTTGGGGATAAATATAAATTAATTCAAGAAATTAAAAAATATTTTCCTAAAAATATTAATACTTTTATTGAGCCATTTGTAGGAGGAGGAACAGTTTCTTTAAACATAAAGGCTAGTCAATATAAATTAAACGATATTGATAATAATGTATATAATTTACATTTATTTTTACATCAACAATCAACAAATGTAAATTTTATTAATAAGATACTGTATCAAATCAATAAATATAATCTTTCAAAATCATTTATAGAAGATATTGTTCCTATAGAGTTGAAGAATCAATATATAAAAACATACTACGCTCATTTTAATAAAATGGGATATAATAACTTAAAAGCTAAATTTAATAAATCGAAGAAAAAAAATTATCTTTTACTGTATCTTTTATTGATATTTGGCTTTAACAGAATGCTAAGATTTAATTCTAAGGGTGCTTTTAATGTACCCGTAGGAAATGTAGATTTCAATAAAAATGTATTAAATGCGTTAAATAATTATTTTGAATTTTCAAGGAATAATAATATTGTATTTAAGAATCTAGACTTCAAAATATTTATTCAGAATATTAACTTTGTAGATAATGATTTTATATATTTAGATCCCCCATATTTAATTACATTTAGTGAGTATAATAAAATTTGGAATGAAGAAAAAGAAATAGAATTGCTACAATTTTTAGATGAATTAAATCAAAAAAATATTAAATTTGCAATATCAAATGTGACACATTATAAAGGTAGGGTAAATAATATTTTTATTAAGTGGATGGCTAAATATAAAGTTCAAAGAATAAAGAGTAATTATATAAGCTATCATGATAATAGTGTTAAAAAAATCGAGGAAGTATTGGTTATAAATTACAACTAAAAGGAAAACTATGGCAAAAAGAAAACTAGAATATAAACCTTTATTATTTACCACTACCATAAGAAATCCTAGCAGAGTTAAAAGCTTATTATTTATTCTTAAAAAGTTTAATGGGCAAGTATTAACCAACCAATTATCAGAAGTTATAATGGGTGAATTAATAAGATATGGGCTCTATAGACCTACCAGAGCAGTCACACAAGAAATTAAAATAAAATTATCTGGTACAAAACGAGGTGATTTTGCAAATCAAATTTTGACTAATGATGAAGTTAATCATTTATTAATATCAAATCCACAAAATCATAAAGAAGCTGGGTTTGACAAAGGATGGGCTTCAAGATTTACAACAATTTTTGATTTTACTAAAGAATTAGGCTTTGTATATTTTTGGCAAAATAAAACAATAAAATTTTCCAAAATAGGATTAAAATTAGCTAATGTTCTTAGTGTAGATATTACAAGTGATTTCATTTTTGTTTCAGAAAAAAATCCAGAATTTGAACAGCAAGCTTTTTTACATGCATTTGCTAAATATCAAAGAAAAAATCCATTTGTAAGAGTATTAAATGATAATATACCTTTGATATTATTAATCGAAACAATTAAAAAATTAAATGCAGATCAAAGATTTAATGATGCAGGAATATCAAAGCTAGAATTACCTTTGGTAATATTTTGGAAAAATAATAATTCGCAAGAGCTATATGAAAGAATTGTTGAACTAAGAGCAAATTATGGATATTCACCAAGTTGGGAAGTTATAATAGATATATGTATTGATGAAATTATGAATAATGAATTTAAAGACTTTAAACCAAAATCAATTATGGTTGAATATCCAGATGAATTTATTCGGAAAATGAGGCTTACTGGTATCATTTCACTTAGAGGTGGAGGAAGATTTATTGATATAAATAAAAAAGAACTTTCAACTATAGAATATATTCTACAAAGATACTCTAAATATTCTTGCTATAGTACAGAAAATGAATATTTTAATTATATGGCAGATGTTGATAATAATTTAATTTCATTTGAAACAAGACATACTACTAGAGAAGAAAATAAGAAATATTTAGAAAAATGGGCTAATCATTATTCTTGGGAAATTATTAAAAAAGAACTTCTAATATTAAGTAGTAAAAGTCTATCCAAGGATGGTATTTTGAGATATTTAACTAATCCAACTAGATTAGAATTTTTAACAACACTTGCTATAAAATCAAAGTTACCAAATACAGTAATAATTCCAAACTATCCTTGTGATGATGAAGGCATACCAACATCAACAGCAGGTGGACAAGGGAATAAAGGTGATATAGAATGTTTTGAAAATGATAATGGAATATTAATTGAGGTTACTATGTCTGAAGGTAGAACTCAAACTATGATGGAAGTATGGCCTATTTCAAGACATATTGAAGAATTCGGTAAAAATTCAAAAGACCCAATATGCTATTTTATAGCACCGAGTATATTTAAGGATACGGAGCGTCAAATAAAATTTCTTAAGCAAGAGGATAATATACATATAATATCAAATACAATTAATTCTTTTATTGATTATTTGGAAAATAATAAACAACTATATATTACTAGATAGAGACTTGATTATTGTTAGAATTATTTTTTGCCATTATAGTTCTTTCTTTTAATTAAATTAATTATATTATAATTTGAGATACTATTTCATTACGAAGATAATTAAAAAATAGTATATAATAAAATAGAAAAGTTGCAAGGTAATAGGTTTGAATATTAAAAGATTCTATATTAGAATAGAAACCTATATTAATAAATATCCAACTAAAATAAGAGTATATCTATCAGTAGTCTTTACTCTAGCATTTCTATATAACATAAAAGAAGCACTACCACAAGAACTATATCAGGTAATGATTATAGGTTTTGTATTAGCACCCTTATTAATATATTGGTTTACTATACTAGTATTTAAAGAAAAGACTTAATAATATATTAACACACAAGAGATGAATAATTTTAAATAAAAATATTCTTATTTAAAATAATATTATAAAGTAAGTATTACTTGTCTATATAGGCACTGTAGGCGATTTATAGTGTTTTCTACATGATTACTTAAACTCACTAGAATTAAAATATATTAGCCAAGCTTAATTTAATCTTATAAGAAAATATTTTTCGCTATCTTTTAAGGTTTTTTCCTGCTACTATTCAAAAAAGGGGAATAATATGCATATAGGTTTTACAAATAATGACAATAAAGTTCAAGCACCAATAGTTGAAGGTACATTCACAAATGCTATTTGTTATGGGCAAACAGGAAGTGGAAAAACATCTGGATTTATACTCCCAAATATAGAAAATAGAATTAAATTAGGTCATGGACTTTTGATATATGATTTTAAAGGTACTCTACACACTCAAGTAAAGCATCTAGCAAAGAAGTATAATAAGCTTGATATAGTCTATGAAATTGGAAAGCCTTGGGGTGTAGAGATGGATATATTAAAATATGCAACTCCTAAGATACTAAATGAAATTATTAGTGCTACTGCTGGTGATGATAAAAATGATTATTGGCAAAAGAGTGCTGCTAAAGTTTTTTCAAATATATTTTTATTGTTAAAAGAGTATCAATTATTATTAAAAGAAGTTC
>Ga0164318_10004010_pt1 | contig 14052 bp, 14 predicted proteins | sample GuaBasSedimGuay9_FD_113734 | JGI IMG/M metagenome (GOLD analysis project Ga0164318, IMG submission 113734) | Subseafloor sediment microbial communities from Guaymas Basin, Gulf of California, Mexico - Guay9, Core 4571-4, 0-3 cm | ecosystem: Environmental > Aquatic > Marine > Hydrothermal vents...
AAATAGGCTGAAGGTAAATAGGGCAATCGGAATATGCTGTTTTTAAAAAATAATTTATTCAGACAGCCCTTCAGCCTAAACCACTTCAGCCTAATTAACCTGAATAGTTACAAAAAATCAAATTTACGTTCTCATAAAAGAAAGGGCTCATGATGAAAAAAAAGGATGAATTGATTCTAACAATTGATGCGGGCACGCAATCGATTCGAGCGGCCCTGGTTGATCTTAAAGGACAAATCATTGACCTGGTCAAGACGCCCATTGAACCGTATTTTTCAGAATTTCCCGGATGGGCCGAACAGCAGCCGGATTACTACTGGGACATGCTTTGCAAATCCTGCCGCACACTGCTGGCAAATACAGGGGACCTTAAAAACGATATTGCCGGTGTCAGCATCACCACTCAGCGGGCGACGGTGGTTAATGTGGATAAAGAGGGGAATGCGCTGCGGCCGGCAATCGTCTGGCTGGACCAAAGAAAGGCGGATTCAGGGCGGATTCTGCCGTCAGCGTTAAAGCCGATACTTAAAACAGTGAAGCTTTATGATTTTGTCGATGGGGTCATTTCCAATTGCCAGATCAACTGGCTCAAGCAGAACCAGGCAGACATCTGGGAAAAGACGCACAAATATCTGTTGCTGTCCGGATATTTAAATTTCAAGTTGACCCATGAATTTATTGATTCTGTGGGCAGTAACGTGGGCTATCTTCCCGTTAATGGCAAAACTTACCAGTGGGCGGGGAAATATGATTTTAAGTGGAAACTTTTTCCGGTTGAACAAGAAAAACTGCCCCTTCTGGTAAAACCCGGCCAGCGGATAGGAACAATCACGGAAAAAGCGAACATGGAAACGGGAATTCCTTCCGGGATTCCGGTCATAGCAGCCGCCAGTGACAAGGCATGTGAAATTCTGGGCGCCGGGTGCCTGACACCGGAGACCGCCTGTTTGAGCTTTGGAACGATTGCCACAGTGAACACGGCTATCCAGAAATACGTGGAACTCCAGGCGTTTATACCACCCTACCCGGCGGCCGTGCCGGACCAGTATTATACCGAAGTGGCCATCATGCGCGGATTCTGGATGGTGACATGGTTCAAGGAAGAGTTCGGACTTAAAGAAAAACTGGAGGCCGAAGAAACAGGTGTCACTCCGGAAATGCTGTTTGAAAAAATCATCAAAGACGTTCCTCCCGGTTCCATGGGTCTGGTGCTCCAGCCGCACTGGTCTCCCGGGCCGCATATGGAGCGTTATGCCAAAGGCTCTATCATCGGGTTCGGCGATGTCCATACCCGCGGGCACCTTTACAGGGCGATGATTGAAGGACTGATTTACGGACTTAAGCAAGGCGCCCTGCTGACGGAAAAAAAGAACAAAGTCCCCATCACGCAACTGCGAATATCCGGCGGCGGTTCCCAGAGCGATACCGCCATGCAGATTGCCGCCGATGTTTTCGGCATACCGGCCCAGCGCCCCCACACCCATGAGACGTCTGTCATCGGTGCGGCCATTGATGCGGCCGTGGGTTTAAACCTGTTTTCCGATTTTGAGTCTGCCGTCAAAGAGATGACCGGCATTAAAAAAGTCTTTGAGCCGATTCCGGAGAACTGCCGGATTTATAAAGATTTGTATGAAAACGTATACACAAAAATATCCAAAAAACTGATGCCGTTATATAAAGAGATCCAGTCGATTACACGATACCCGGAGTAATTGTATTTTATTAAATCAGAAAATTGGATGGTTCAGCCCTAAAATGAATTACCGCTTCAGGGAGGAATTCCGGAATACGCCAACGGCGGTTAATCAAAAATCAAGGCGTGACACTTCCCTTAGTGGAAAATCCGTTTGGTTATTGAAAACAGGCGTTACGCCTTAAAAAAACAGCCGGTTTAAAAAGGGCAAAAAAAGTGGCAGGTTATGTTTAACATGAAATACGAGGCCGGCCTTCTTCATCCGGACTGGCCTGAAATTAAATGGAATATTACCGGGCTGATCAATTATCGGATGTTTGTGGTGTTACTCAGCCACATCATGAAACAGCAGAACATCTCGTATGCTCTCGACTCGTTTCACGGCTGCCCCGATCTTTTGTGGAACGGCGGCCGTCTGAATAAGAAATTGCCCGATTATTCGGATATTTTTGACGTTTTCCAACGCGGCCCTGGAAGCAAAACATCTGTCAGGCATTGATTCAAATCGTCTGCTGGAATGTCTTGATGAAACCTGTGGTCTGAACGGTGTTATTGTAGTCAGTGATCTAATATCAAATTATACAAACTAAAAAAAATAAAAATAATTCCTGTTTGATATGGTATAGGCACCCATTGAAAATAAATGGTAAGAATAATAATAAAATATAAATAAACATCGATATTTTCTTGATGCTCCGTTAAAACAAAGGAAGATTTAATGAAAAAACTCAGCCTGATGGACAATGGTTTTCTCATGGCGGAATCTGTTCAGGCACCGTCTCATGTTGCCGGACTGCTGGTATTTAAATTACCCAAAGGGGTCCGGCAAAAAGATTTTTATGGCAAAATAATGAAAAATTTCGGTGAAATGGCCGCTGTTACACCGCCGTTTAACCAGCGGCTGCAACTCCCATTGTTTAACCTGGGGCAGCCCGGCTGGGTGATGGATGAAGATATAGACCTTTCCTATCATATCCGGCATTCTGCGTTGCCAGGCCCCGGCACCATGGAACAGCTAAAAAAACTGGTGTCAAGATTGCACAGCAACCTGCTGGATCGGACCCGCCCCCTGTGGGAGGTGCACCTGATCGAAGGGCTAAGGGGCGGGCGGTTTGCCCTGTATTTTAAAATTCATCATGCCTGTATCGACGGCGTGGGGAGCATGAACATGATAAAAGTCATCCTGTCAACCTCTCCTGAGGCAGAAATAGCCGCAACGATTGACGACGGTCCTTCAGAGCAGGATACCAACACCGGCCAATCTGCAAACACGGGGGTAATCGAACGGGCACGGGCAGGGTTATCCCTGGCTCCGGAAATCGGCAATGCGATTATGGAGATGGGGCGCAATATTCTGGGAAGAAATGATGAAACGCCGGCGCTTTGGTATACCGCACCAAAGACCATATTAAACCGGCCCCTCACGGGGCAGCGCCGGGTGGCGGTCCGCTCTTTTTCGCTGGATGAATTCAAACGGGTGAGGGTGGTTTACGATGTAACGTTAAATGATGTGGTGCTAAGTATTTGCTCCGGTGCCCTGCGCCGGTATCTTTTAGACAAGGATGCGCTTCCCGGCCGGTCTTTAAATGCCTGTCTGCCCGTATCTGTTCGCCCCAGAGACGATACCGAAAAAAGCGGTAATGTATTTGCTACAATGATGTGCCGCCTGGGCACCCATATCGACGATCCCCTTAAGCGGCTTTGTTTTGTGAACCGATCCACAAGCCAGGGCAAGGCGGCCTACGCGAAGATGTCTCCAAAAAGTATCCTGGGCCTGAGCATGATGACCGGCGCTCCGCTGGTGGCCGGGCAAATGCTGCGGATTGCCCCGAAGCTGCCGCTTGCCTTTAACCTGGTCATTTCCAATGTTCAGGGGGCCGGACAGCCATTGTATATGAACGGCGCAAGGATGGAATCGTTTTACGGAATGTCGCTCCTTTACAATATGCAGGCCCTAACCATCGCGATCACCAGTTATGTGAACTCACTTGATTTCTGCCTGGTTTCCTGTAGGAAAACAATACCTGATTTGAACAACATCATTGATTATATTGCAGATGAATTTGATATATTAAAAAAATTGTCAGCGGCTGATTGACAAAATTCCCTTTATTGCAAAAAAATACAGAACATGACCGGATAATGAGCACTTTATTCTTAAATGTATAGATGGATAAAAAGTGATTAATCAGTCATCAATATTTTCCGGCAGATTTCATCAATTTCCGGCAATGTTTTTGTCAGTTGCTTTCCTTCCAGGCTTTCCATAAATATCGAATGGTCTTTGGGAATCATCCCGATCACTTTTGCCGAATTCAGCTGTTGTTTCATCACATCCTCGATGACCGGTTCCACCTTATTTAAAACAAACCGAATTTTCTTTTCCGCATTGGCTGCCATCCTGATCATTTTTTTTGCCAATTGGAATGATTCTGCCGTGGGGTCAATGACCCCTAAGATCAAATCGCATTCTCCGACAATACCCCGCCCAAAGTGTTCCACGCCGGCCTCGGAATCCACCAAAACCACTTCCTTGTCACCGGTTTCAAGACTGGCCAGAAATTTCTTTGACAAAACCCCCATGGGACACGCACATCCTTCGCCGATATGATGAATCTTACCGATCACCAGCATTTCAACGCCGTCTTCCGATGATGCGATACATTCTTTGGGCAGGTCATCAATGGTCTGCTTTCCGGAAAACAGCCCGGCGGGGTTTTCCGTCATCATGGTCTGGTTTAATTTTGCCTTAAATCCTTTTTTACCGCCCAAATAGTCCAGCAAATGCAAGGGTTCGGCGATCCCGGTCAGATTTTCAAGACCGATATTGGATTCATCCCCGTCCACCAAAAGCACCCGATATCCCAGTTTTTTCATTGACTTGACCAGCAATACCGACAAGGTACTTTTCCCGCATCCGCCTTTTCCGGAAACGCCTATTTTCATTTTTTTCTCCTATTTAATCAACTCAAAAGCAATGGGCACCTTCACCCTCACCTGTTGCTTAAAATATTTCTCCGGCGGCCGTGAAAACGGTGCCGCATTATTGACCGCTAAAATTGCCGCATTATCCAATGAGACAAACCCCGAGCTCCTGACCACAATCAAACCGGAAATAAACCCATTCACACCGATCATAAACTCAACGGTCACCAGCCCCTCCATATTCCTCTGCCGGGAAAATGGCGGGTATTGTTTATAACTTTCAATTTTGAGCCGAACCATATCCAGATAATCCATCCGGGAACCAAAGCCCCCGGTTTCTTCAACCGCCGGCAAAGAAAACTCAACCACTTCCGTATCAACTACTTCGGGGATATCCTTTGAAAGAGATACGGACTCCGGAATAGATTTATTAAAATTAAAATTTTCAATTGCCTCCGGCACGGGTTCGAAAACCGGCATTGTTAAATCCGATAACACGTGTGATGGATGGGTCTTGCGCATATCCGTTGCCGGGCGTACCCGAGGATGAGGAATCTGCCGGGTTTGCGGTTTAACGTATTTCCGGACACCGATCTCAAGATACGATATTTTTTTAAAACTAAACCGACCCGAGGCCTCAAGAAAAAAAACCGCATGAATCACGATGGATACAGCAATCAAACCATACAATAACCAATTTGGTTTTTCTTTATTATTTCTCTTGAGGGCCAAAGTTTTCATCTAAATATGCGTCACGACTCCCAGGGTTCAAACGATTCTGGCATTAGGCCTAAAATTCTTTTTCAGTTGCTAAAAACAACTTTTTAGCTCCGGCCGCCTGGGCAATATCCATCACCTGGACCGCCCGGTCTAATATGATTGTTCTATCGGCCTTAATAACCACCAGCTGTTCCGGATTTTCCCGGATCCGTTCCTGTAGTCGGTCAAACAGATCATTGAAAGCAATCGGGTGTTTACCCACATATACCATTCCGGCATGATCAATATAAACCGTAATTTCCTGCCGAGTCTGCGGGGCGGACGCCTTTGCATCCGGCAGATTCACGTCAATGCCCTGCTCCACCATAAAATTGGTGGTCAGCAAAAAATAAATGAGCAGCATAAATACAATGTCAATCAAAGAGGTCAAAGGCGCCTGAATCTGATACCGGGCCCTTTTTTTTCGATGAACCAGCATATGTTAAAAATTCCTTTTGGCTGAGTTACTGCAATAGCGATGGCACTATTTATGCTCCAGCTCGGTAATAAACTTTACCGCCCCGTCATTTAAGCGGGCTTCATATTTGTCTACACGTGCAAACAAATAACTGTGAGCCACCATCGTCGGCAGGGCCACCGCCAGGCCCAGTGCGGTTGTCAGCATGGCCTCCCATATTCCGCCGGCCAGCACTGCCGCGTTCACCTTGCCGCCCATTTGTTGAATAACCATAAACGCTTTGATCATTCCAATCACGGTTCCGAGCAGTCCCAGCAACGGGGCAATATTGCCGATGGTTGCAAGTGCCTGGAGATAAGATGAAAGCCCCCGTATTTCTTCTTCCGTGGCATGGGCCATAACCGTCTCCAGCGTCTCCCGGTCCCGCTTCCTAAACCGAATGGCCTGGGCCAACACGCGGCCCATGGGGGAATTGCTGTTGATCGCTTTTTTATGAGCGGCATTGGCATCACCGGCTCTCAACAGACGGATTATTTTATCCGCCAGACCCGCGCCCCGGCTCCGCATCAGAGAAAACCGTATCATTCGTTCAACAAAAATGGCCAGGGCCAATACGGAACATAAAAGAATCGGGACGACGAGTACGCCGCCTTTTGCCAAAAATTCCAACATAGATTCAACCTCCAATTATTCCAAAAAAGTCTCTTTTTCACCACAGAGGACACAGAGAAAAAGGAGAAAAAAATTCGGATTCCGATGGCAAAAAAAAAGTTCCACCAAATCATAAAATTGGCGAGGCGCGCAAATCCTGAGTAATAATTCGTACTTATCGTACTATGAAGAAACGAAGGATGCAGCGCAACAAAGAATTTGGACTTTTTACGAAGCCATCAATCATTACTACTTAACTCAGGAACAGTATCTGCTTTTGTAAAATCTTCTTTAATATCAGGCACACCATCAAAATTTAAATCCTTTGACCGGCGAATCATCGCTTCTTCCGCGCCATATTCTTCCCACACATCGGGCTTTCCATCATGGTTGGTGTCCTCATGGACTTTGATCAGATGATTGTCCAAATAAAAATACCAGATATCCGTTCGGCCGTCGGCATCCGTATCTTTTTCAGCACGAACCGGTACCTGGGATTTACCATAATACCAAACCATGTTTAAACAACCGGCACCATCGATGGCTTCTTCACTTTTGATCAATTTTCCGTTGTGATCATAATATTTACGAAAATCAATACGACCGTCACCGTTTTCATCCATATCTTTTCTTGCCAGGCCCTGGGCGGTATAGAAAAAAATTAAATCAACCATCTTATTTTCATCTGAATCAAGTTCGATAATTACGTCCCAGCCATCTATGTTAAATTTTTGGGTAATTTCAAAAAATTCGTTAAAATTATCATCTTTAATTAGCCGCTGCTTCTCACCGTTGTTATAAAATATTTTCAGATCCGTTTTCCCGTCACTATTTCTGTCACTTTCAAACCATTTAAGCGACGCATTGCAATACCCCTGCCACTGGTCCGGAGCGCCGTCTGCGTTTGTATCCAAAATAATTTTTAACGGATTCTCATCCATATCAAAAAAAACCGTGCGGTCCATGATACCGTCATCATCCGTATCTTTTTTATATTGAACTCGCTTCCCATTTTTATAGCGGGTTTTAATATCAATCGTGCCGTCAAAATTGACATCCTGTGTTTCAACAATCTCCTGTTTGCTTTGATATTCAATCGTCAAATCAAACACCTTATCATGGTTTAAATCCTTTTTTTCTATCACCAATTTCCCATCCCTGTATTCCCGGCGGGTTTCAGGATAACCGTCTGCATCCAGATCATGGCAGGATTTTTCCGGTTCCTGTTTTAAATTATAAAAAACTTCTTCTTCCGGCTTTCCATCCCCGTTTTTATCTGTCTTTTTATATACTACCTGATTGTTTTGATATGTTTTCCAGACATTGACATTGCCGTCGCCGGTCTCATCACGGGTGGAAGATGTCAGAGTGCCTGCGGTGTAAAAAAAATGCTGATCCAGGGCCCCATCATTGTTTGCGTCTTTTTTAATTTCTGAAATTTTTTCGTTTTCATCAAATACAATGATGTGTGTCACCACTCCGCTATGTGTGAATTTTTCCTGACGGGTTCGCTTTCCTTTGTTAAAATAATCAGTTATGTCAAATACGCAATCGCCATCCGTATCTTTTTCCACTTTTAACAAATGGTTATTTTCATAATACTGAACCGCTTTGAGGCGGTTGTCCGAATTAAATAATTCCAGACGGTTAATTTTTCCCCCTTCTCCGACATAGGCCACCTGATCAATCATGCCATCATTATCAAGATCACGCTTAATTATTTTCTCTGAAGCAAAACAGACGTCTGAAAAACAGACCAGAAAAATTAAACCCATGACCACCCAAAAATCCAGCGGCATCTTATAAAATAATATGTGTGTTTTTTCGATCAACTGTTGACACTCTCGTAAAAATCTTTTCATGGTGATGAATCACCACTGTATCAATTATAAACATTCTCACCATAAATAAAACCAGCCACATCATAAACTTTCCTGCTGCCTTCCCTGATAGCCCTGGATGTTTTCGGAAAATAAGTATAACGAACACCACAATCAATCAATTCATCCCGATCCCAGTTTGACTCATCAACCGTTAGCGTATACGTATTGTCAGCGTTACGTTGCAGGTCTTTCACTATCGCCACATGCCCGAACAATAACCGCCCCTTATCCAGAACAAGGATCGATTTTTTCGCCGGTATACTGCCTTTACCATACCCCAGATCCCATTCTTCCCATGCATGATACGCACCACAATCCCCATAGATACAGAGTCCCGGCATTAAATCATGCCGACCGCCAAAAGAAACCCTCACAAAATTAACACACTGTCCACCATGCATATCCTGTTGACATCCAAAGCATAACGGTGCGGATATAAAAAAGGTTTTGGAAACAACCTGATTGGCGCTATCTTTTACGGCCAGAATGACTTTATACCCCCCTTTATTAACCGTATGCAAGTCGTCAATCCCATCTATACAAAACCTTGAAAGATCTATGCGACATCCGGAAATCGGTGTATTCAGAAGTTCAAAACTGGAACCGGTTGGCGTTTGCACCACAGCCCGGATGCTTTTAAGTCTCAAATCGTCTGTTACCGTTCCGGTAAAACAAATGCGTTCAGACAAATTTGCCGTATTTGAAAGACTGACTGACTGAAAACAAGGAGCGTTATCCACCGCTGGCATACTCACCGGCAAATGTGAACTGACAATGGCTGATTTAGACATATTTTCCGGGTACCAAAGATCACGTTCAAACATTAAAGGCGACAGCATTGATAAAAGGCTAAAACCATTGGGTATCCCACTGATACCAAACAGCGGAATGGTCACAATTCTTTCCTGAAAGTGTTTTTTAAGTGCATCCAGTTTTAATTTTTCAGGTTTTAATTTTTCAGGTTTTAGCGTTTCAGGTTGTCTTTCGTCATATGTACTATACATATACGTTGCAGACGTATTCGCCGCAGCTGATGAGATATTGCCAAAGCTGCATATAAGCAATAATATAACAATAGCTGTAATAAAAATTCTGTGTTGTTTTCCAAAGCTGTTAGGGTCGTCAATCAATTCTTAAATGCTCCCAAAAAAAAGATACGTAGAAACAAAATCTTTTATAATATAACAATCATCACAAAAAAAACCACAAAAGCAGAAAAAAAATCAATATTCTTTTGCTTTTGTGGTTTTTTAAATAAAAACAGGTTTTATATGATGATTATGAATGCCCCTTCCGAATCAGTAATTGATTATCCTTCAATATCCCGCAATCCAAGCGGCTTACCCAGTATTTCCGACCAGACCACAGCACTTTTAAGACCTTCCCGGGACAGTTGATGGGGTATTTTTATTCCTCCGGCTTTAATTTTTTCGGCTGCCAGGACTGAGTCAGGAGGCATAGCAACAGTCATTTTTCCATACAATCTGCGTTTCTCCTCAACTTTCCGGTATCTTCTTTCAGAGGGTATCAAAGATTTGTTCCGATCCATTTCCACCTGTTTTAATCTCAATTCCCCATTTAAAATTTGATATTTATGCTGTTCCCCGCAGCTGTCGCAGTAAATCAGACCGGCTTGCTTTCCGGTTCCCAAGTCCGCTATCGCTTTCATGGGATCATTGCAACGCATGCATTCCGGCCAGAACTTTGCGTTTTCCCGAATGGGATCATCATAAATGACCGGCGGACGGGAAACTTTTACCGTTTCCGATTTTTTTTCCGGCTCCTGTTTCACGGGATCTTTTTTAAAAACAATATCTTCCCACCCGGAGGGCTGCTTAATAGGCGTATCTGCCGGCACCGGTTCTACAGCATTTTCCATCTGCTTTCTGGCTTCTTCCAGCATTTGCTCAAGAACCTTTTTCCACCCGGTCTTTTTTGCAGGGGGTGCCTCGGATGGTGTCCCGGATTTTTTATTTCCGGATGTCTGTTTACCAATTTTTTTCAAATGTTTCATAATATTGGAAATAATAATAATTACAAATATAATAAAAAAGACGACATCACCAAAGTCCATGATACACCTATAAATGTTAAATATTATAACATTCAACCCAATGCCGTTAACTTAGGGAATGGGTTATTTTAATAGAGAATGCCGAATTTTGAACAAGAAATTGGTAGAGACGTTGCATGCAACGTCTTTACCTCAAAATTTGATATTCCATGTTCGACATTCTGCGGTTTGTTTTGAAAAATCTCTTACGTTATTGGGCCATTCGATGGGGTTCCCTGCCTACCCTTTCTGTTCCGGCGGAGTAGCCCCCTTACTATCTTTCGGGCCGCCAATGGTATCCCGCATCTGGGTATCTGCCTGGATATTTCGCATTCTCAGGTAATCCATAACGCCTAAGTTACCCTGACGAAAAGCGTCGGCCATGGCCAGGGGCACCTCTGCCTCTGCCTCAACAACCTTGGCCCGCATCTCCTGAACCCTTGCCTTCATCTCCTGCTCAACGGCAAAGGCCATTGCCCGGCGTTCTTCGGCTTTTGCCTGGGCGATTATTTTGTCCGCTTCCGCCCGGTCGGTCGCCAGGACAGCACCGATATTTTTTCCCACATCCACGTCAGCAATATCAATGGACAGAATCTCAAAAGCCGTTCCGGCATCCAGTCCTTTTTCAAGCACCCGCTTGGAAATGTTATCCGGATTTTCAAGCACCCCCTTATGACTTTCCGCAGAACCAATGGAGCTGACAATGCCTTCACCCACCCGGGCAAGGATCGTCTCTTCTCCGGCACCACCCACCAGCCGATCAAGATTGGCCCGGACCGTAACCCTGGACAATGCTTTCAGCTGGATACCGTCTTTGGCCATTGCCGCGACCAGCGGCGTTTCAATCACTTTGGGATTTACGCTCATCTGGACAGCTTCCAGAACATTCCTGCCCGCCAGATCGATCGCTGCCGCCCGATTAAATTTCAATTCAATATTGGCCTTATCCGCCGCAATCAGAGCCTGAACGACTCTCATCACATCGCCGCCGGCAAGATAATGGGACTCCAGGTCATCGGTTGTAATCACATCAAGCCCGGCTTTCACTGCCATAATTTTTGAATTAACAATAAGGCTGGGCGGGACTTTTCGAAACCGCATGAAAATAATATTAAATAAAGCAACCCGGGCACCGGATACCAGTGCCTGCACCCACAGGGAAATTGCTGATCCGACAAAATATAACAATATGACACCCGCAATACCCAGAAGGATAAAAACGATGGATGAAAATCCCATTTCACACTCCTTATTTTCTGATTAAAGGTTTAAATTATTTGTTTTTCAACTTGTTTCACCACCACACGGTTCCCTTCCACTGCCAGGACAACAATTCCCGCCCCTTTGTCAATATACTCTCCCCGGCTGACCACATCCACCCGCCGATTGTTTATCATGGCCGTTCCGGCCGGCCGAAGATCTGTGACAGCTTTTCCTGCAAGCCCCATAAATCCGATCAGATCCTCTGATTGAGAGGAAAAGCCATTGGTTTTTGAAAGCGAGGTTTTCAACGTTGCCGGTGATTTGGCAAGCAGCTTGATGCCAACAAATAACACAACAGGGAACATGATAATATCAACAATAACAAACACCATACCGGCAAACATTGATATGGTAGTAAAAACCAGATACAAAGAGTATCCCATTAAACTGACGGTTATAATACCCAGAATACCGCCGGACGGAATAATAATCTCTGCGATCAGCACAAATACGCCAATCAGCTGCAATATAATCGGAAGAACGAGTGAGCTTATCAATGGTTTATCCTTGATTCAATAATTCGGGATTCAACAATTCACGATTCAATAATTCGGGATACGATAATTCGATTTCCCTTTATGGATGAAACAACAATGGATGTCCCTTTTTCGATAAATTCACTTTCAGAGACAACATCAAACAAATCATCGTTGATATCCGCTTTTCCAGACGGCCTGAGATACGTTTTCGCAACGCCTTTGTCTCCGGTTTTGATTTTAGGGGTTTCACTGGAATCGGCATGGGCTTCTTTTAAATCTGCCATTAAATAAGGCCCTTTTGTACTGGTCGAAAATCGGGGGAGAATATACCGCATAAAAAATAAGGTAAACATAAACGCAAAGATGTAAGCGGCAAAAATAACGGCAATATTATGCGTCAACAGGTCCGCCTCCCAGGGAATCGACGGATCCGGAAGGACAAACCCCTGAAATGATAAGACAAGGCCCACTGCCAGACACACGATCCCGGCAACACCAGCAATACCGAACCCGGGCAGGACAAATACTTCCATGCCCATTAAAACAAGCCCAAAACAAATCACCAGAAGCTCGGTATAATCCGCAAGCCCCACCATGTACTGGTTTAAAAAAACAATGGCAAGGCAAATAATGCCGACAATGCCCGGTACGCCGAAACCCGGCGCCTTCATTTCTATATACAGGGCAGCAAGCCCGATCATCATTAAAATGGGCGCGATATTGCCGATAAACCGAACCAGGGTTTCAGACCAGCTCTGCTCGATAGGAATCACTTCATAATTTTCGATTCCCATCTGCTTCAGCATGTCATCAATGCTGGTGGCCGTCATTTTTGAAAAACCGAGTTCCACAGCCTCTTCCGCATGCATGGTCAGCAGCTCCCCTTTTTCGACAATGGTTTTTTTCAGCGTAATTTTCTTTTTCTCTTCATCTGTTAAGTCTTTATAATCACTGGCATCCATCAAAACTTTTTTGCCATCAATCAGTACCTCAAAAATTTCCTTATCCAGCGAGACCATGGCCTCAGCCAGCTTCACCGGATACCCGTTTCTTTTTGCCAGGGCCCTAAATTTTGCGCGAATGGGTGACTGAAATTTTTCACCCAACATTTCCGGACCTTCCTTGGAGTAGCTGATTGGCGCACAGTCACCGATGGTGGTGGCCGGTTGCATGACAAGATTTCCGCAGGACAATGCAATCAAGGCGCCTGCGGATATGGCTTTTTTCTCCACAAAGGCTATAGACTGTTTTTCAGGGATCTTTAAAAAGGTATCAACGATTTCCAGCGCAGAATCCACCCGACCGCCAAACGTATCAATGTTTGCCACCACAATCCCGTTCGGATCGTTGGATATATCCTGAACCGCCCGCTCAACGAATGCCGCCATGCCGGGATCCACTTCACCGGAGACGGGAATGACATACACGACCTGTTTTGCTTCCGGCGATTCAGAAGCCGCAACATGGATATCGGCAAAACCAATGACGACAGCAAAAACAAACATTAGCCGAAAAATCATGCCCCCGGGCAATAATCGGTTAATTAAATTTTTTTTCATATAAGCGCTCTTCGTCAAAAAAATTCTTTTGTTTCAGAAAGTTATAGATTTCAATACCAATAAAAATACACTGCCCGGCGATACCTGTCAAGCTGAAACCACATTCGTATTTAAGTCTGGATATTTCATATAAGACATCGCGTATTGAGCGACATAGTGCGAATAGTGTCAGGGCCGATGTAGAAATGTAATTATTCTTCCGGTATGAACGTGTTGAGATTTTCTTCCAGTTTCAGGAATCTTGATCTGGGGCAAGTGCCCGCATGTTCAGTCGATGGTGTCAGGAAAACTTTTTCCGATATATGAAGCAACACTTTGCAATTGATACACTTTCTGAGTATGGGATCATGGATCTTCCTGACACCGAAA
>Ga0164318_10004011_pt1 | contig 14050 bp, 12 predicted proteins | sample GuaBasSedimGuay9_FD_113734 | JGI IMG/M metagenome (GOLD analysis project Ga0164318, IMG submission 113734) | Subseafloor sediment microbial communities from Guaymas Basin, Gulf of California, Mexico - Guay9, Core 4571-4, 0-3 cm | ecosystem: Environmental > Aquatic > Marine > Hydrothermal vents...
AAAAAAATATTTTTGCCATTCAAGCAGTAGCTGAAGCTGTTAAATCAACTCTAGGTCCTCGTGGAATGGACAAGATGTTGGTTGATTCATTAGGTGATATAACTGTAACCAATGATGGTGCCACAATTTTAGACAACCTTGATGTTCAACATCCAGGGGCTAAAATGGCAGTATCAATTTCTAAAACTCAAGACGATAACGTCGGAGACGGTACTACTAGTAGTGTGATTATTGCGGGTCATTTACTCACAGTTGCTAATGAATTAATGTCTCAAGGTATCCATCCGAGTATTATTGCACGAGGATTTAATCAAGCGGGTAAGAAAGCCCGTGAAATTTTAAAATCCATTGCGGAAAAAATCGATCCTGATAACGACAAGGACATTCTCAAGAAAGTAGCAATTACAACTATGAATTCCAAGGGAATCAGCGGCAATAAAGACTTCTTTGCAGAATTAGCGGTAGAAGCCTTCAGCAAAATCCGTTCTGAATCTGGAACCAATAACATGGCCAGAGTCAAGGATATCATGGTGGTTAAGAAAAAAGGTCGTTCAATAAAAGAATCACAAATAATCGAAGGAGTAATTTTAGAAAAAGAGCCTACCCATCAAATGATGCCCAGAAATATCACGGATGCAAAAATTGCCTTGATTAATCAAGCATTTGAGATTAAAAAGACAGAGTTTTCCAGCGATTTGCGAATTTCCGATCCAAATGACATTCAATCCTTTTTAGACCAAGAAGAGCAGATTTTGCGCCACTTTGCCGATAAACTAAAAGAAGCCGGCGCCAATGTGGTTATTAACCAAAAGGGAATTGAAGATACTGCGTCTCATTTCTTGAATAAATACGGCATTGTAGCCATTAAATCGGTAACCAAGAGTGATTTGGAGAAATTACGAAAAGCTGTAGGCGGAAAAATCGTTGAAAATATAGAATCAATCACTGCGGCTGATTTAGGTAAAGCAAAGCATGTTGAATTCAAAAAAGTTGCAGGCGATGACTTGTGTTTTATTTCAGGATGCGAAAATCCCAAAGCAATTTCAATTTTGCTCCGTGCGGGTGTGAACAGCGCTTTAGAAGAAGCCGGACGTACTTTGCACGATGCATTATGTGTGGTTGCTACAACTTATGACCGGGCTGAGATTGTTGGCGGTGGTGGAGCTGTAGAAATGGAACTTTCTCAACGTTTAATCAATTTTGCAGCCAAACAATCTGGTAAAGAACAAATAGCCATTGAGACTTTTGCTCGAGCTATGGAAATCATTCCAATCACCTTAGCTGAAAATGCTGGTTTAGACCCAATTAATATTGTTGCTGAACTTCGTACAGCCCATTCCAAACCAGGTAATGCATTTATGGGTTTGGACATCTATCAAAACAAGGTTGTAAACAATAAAGAATCTGGAGTCATCGAACCAGTGGCAAATATTGATCAAATCATCAAATCCGCCACAGAATTATCTGTAATGATCCTACGGATCGATGATATGATCAAAGCTAAGGCCAGCGCAGGCGGTCCTCCAGGCGGAATGGGAGGAATGGGTGGTATGCCTCCTGGAATGATGTAAAATTATATATAAAATAACGAAAAAAGAGATTTTTTTTCCTAATTCTATCTTTCTATTCTGAATATTTATATGCAACATCGCCCTTGACCATGGTTAACAGCACATGTGCGTAAAAATTCTGCACGGGATGATCAGTCCACACCACTAAATCTGCATCTTTCCCTGGTTCAACAGAGCCAACTTGGTCCTGAATGCCTAAAACTTCCGCAGCATTAATGGTAACAGCTCGTAAGGCTTCTTCAATGGGTAATCCATATTTAGCCGCCATGCAAGGCAGAATTTGGAAGTAAAGGAGGCGCGGGAATGTATCACTTTGAATGGCAAATTTAACATTGGCTTTAAAAAGTTGGCTGGGTGTTTTAAAAGAGATATCCCGAAGTTCGCTTTTCTCATAGCCAACCAAGCTGGGACCTACAGAAACTTGTATTTGCTTATCAGCTAGAAATTCAGCAATTTTATGCCCTTCAGTTGCATGAACTATCATTAAACGGAGGTTAAACTCTTCAGCCAATCGGACAGCCGTTACAATATCATTGTGTTGATGACAGTGAATATGAATGGGTATTTCTCTTTTCAGTACCCGAAGCAACATTTCCTTATCTAAATTTCGTTCTGGTTCAGGTGGAATCTTATCCAACTCACCTTTTTGGGTGAATAATTCTTTCTTTTGATGGTAATCATCCCATTTTTTCCCGTATTCTTGGGCTTCTAAAAATGCTTTTCGAAACACAGCTGCAATTCCCATGCGTGTACTGGGTAATTTTTTATCACTGCCGTAAACTCTTTTTGGATTTTCACCTAAAGCCGCTTTTAGGGCAGAGGGCGCTTTTATAACATAATCATCAACAACATGCGATTTTGCAAATGTCTTTAATATTGCGAATTGTCCTCCAATAACATTTGCAGAACCAGGTCCAGTATTGATGGTAGTTACGCCTCCTTGGATAGCTTCTTCAAATGCCGGATCTTCGATGTTAATGGCGTCAATTACCCGAACCATGGGTGTGCTTGGGTTTGTGGCTTCATTTGCATCATAACCCATTCGACCTACACTTCCGTCAAATACTCCTTGATGGGTATGAGAATCAATAAACCCAGGGGTAATTACACGGTTGGTTGCATCAAAAATTTCAAAATCAGCAGGAATTTCCTCATCTGAAGAAATAATTGACTTGATTTTTCCATTTTCAATTAAAATTGTTCCTGATTCATAGATAGTATGATTTTTATCACATGAAATAATTTTACCATTTTTGAGAGCGTAGTTCAAAATTACCTTCACCGCGCGTAGTTCAAAATTACCTTCATTTATAACTGTTTTTGCTTTAAAATCAAAAGGTCAGCAAAAAACGGAATCTTCGTAGTGATAAGAATTGGGTTCCTAATTATTCATAATCCAGAATAGGTTTTAGTTACTCAAACCACTGCGTTGAAAAAAAATGTCACACCGCAATTATAATTATAATAATAGCTTTTCTCAAGAAAAAGCACCCCATGAGCCGATTGTTAGTGCATTAATTGCATTACGAGTTGTTTCTATTGTTTTCTTAGGACTTTTTGGTCATACTTGGTTTGAAGCCATTATTGTTCTGATTCTTTTCATCAGTTTGATCAAAAATGTAATTGAATATTTACAGAATGCAGAAATTCGCAGGAATTACCGTTATAACACCCAGATTAATGAAGTAGCGGGTATATGGATTGCTTTAATTGTTGTATCAATAATTATGCAAGTTTTCTTAGGAAAGGTTTGGTATGCACAAATAGCTCCCGCCATTTTACAAATAAAGGCAGTTGAGATCACCATTCTTTATTTAGTAACCCTCACCCAGAATAATCGAAATAAACGTGAATTATCTCAAAATTCAGATTATGCATACAATGCCTATGGTCATCCTGCCCAATCTTCAGTAAATTACAACCAAGTTGCCACAGCTTCTGATTCAGAATATGCTCTGTACACCATTAGAGTTAAAAATGAAGAAGAACAAAAATCAGATGAGAATTTGCGATACTGTCCAATTTGTGGTGAAAAGGCAGAATCTAATGCAAAATTTTGCCCCTATTGCGGCACGAACTTAGATCGGTAATCTCGTTAGCCTTGTATTATTATCTGATTCGTTTTTTCATGAAATAATTCTTCTTTTTCTTTTCTTCTATAAAATTTTGCTCATATTGCTAAAATTAAGCTTTGAAAATGATTTTTGTCCTTTTTTTTCTCTTATAAAAGAATCAAATTAGAAACTTTTTTTTAGGTGTGTTATTCTCGATTATATAGGAAATCTTTCATAGGGATTTGGATACAGAAGGCTTGAAAGTGAATTTCAATCGATTTATTGCGACATCCCGACGCTTTGACAATGTAACATTCCAACAAATGGTCGAAAAAATAAGTGCGACTGCTCATGTTAGCCCGACATTGATCTGGAGATACAGCATGAACGCATTAGAAGAATGGACTAAAACAACGGGAAAAAACATGGACCATTTATATTGTATGCGGAATTTAGATAGATCTTCTAATATTTCAGATATTTTAAAAAAATTTCAAGAAAAAGTCGAACCCTTGATTGATTCTCCGAAAATGCTGAACAAAACCTTGTGTATTGCAAATGTGGGATATGAATTAATGTTCGGCGGATTGTAGTGACAATTTTTTACTGATCAAAATTGATCACTTTTAAATTAGCTGCGGAATAGTTCTTTTCGCTTTCTATAAATTTATTACACTCAAATTATTTTAGGATATTATCTTATGGGAAATTATCAAATTGTAAATATTTTTGATCTTTTTAAGCAATTTTGGCAAGAACATAGCCACATTTCCATATCTGAGCAAGTTAAAAAATATAAGGCAGTATTTCAAAAGCTATATCCAGAATTATGGCAAATGCAAGTGGACTGCTACGCTGAAGATGATTTCGATTGGAAAGAGGCTGCACTTAAGCATGTCTTTCCAAAATATGCAGATTCTGTTCCTTTCATGCAACCCTTAATTGAAAAGCTATCGAATATCATTCCCTGGATCTTCAGTCAAGCGGTATTAACCTTTCAATTCAAATTCGATATAATTTTTGTACTTTATGTGGGATTAGGATGCGGAGCTGGATGGGCAACCAGATATCGCGATCAACCGGCAGTTCTTATGGGTATAGAAAATATAATAGAATGTGGATGGCATTCTGAAAACTCGCTGGCAGGTCTTATAGCTCATGAAGTTGGGCATCTTGTTCATCAAGAATGGCGAAATCAATCTCAACTTCCAAATAAACCAGTAGGGAATGATTCTTATTGGAATTTATATGAGGAAGGTTTTGCTATGAGGGCGGAACATAAAATTTTAAACCGTGAATCCTTTCATGAGGCAGAAGGACAAGATAATTGGGTTGAATGGTGTCACCAACACCGTAATTGGTTAGCAAAAGAATATTTGAATGCAGTAGAAGATAAGGAAAAAATTCGAAAATTTTTTGGATCGTGGTATGATATCAAAGGATACAAACAAACAGGTTATTTTTTGGGCCATGAAATCTTGAAAGATTGGGAATCATCCATGAGTTTCCGTGAAATTGCATTACTTCCTCTGGAAGAAATCAATATTAAGGTAAAGCAGCATCTCAATCGGTGGGCAGAACTTCAATAATCATTGGTTTTTCAGTTTTTGAATTATTTGTCCATTTTCTCGCTCTTATTTATTCATGGATAATACCGCCGTCATAGCCTTCTTCCATTTCTCTATTTTTTGCGCCCTTTTCTGAGGATCCATTTTTGGAACAAATTCCTTATATTCTCGCTGCAAATTCTTCAATTCATCCAGATTCCTCCAAAATCCCGCCGAAAGACCTGCAAAATAAGCCGCACCTGTTCCTGTCATATCGCTCTCTGGAGCACGCATAACCTTAACGTTGGCAAAATCCGCCAGACATTGAAGTTGAATGTCTGATTTAGAAACACCCCCATCAACCATAATCTCTTGAAGTTTAATTTTAGTGTCACTTTGCATTCCTTCCAAAATATCCCATGCCCGCATCGCCAAACCCTCTAAAACTGCACGGCATACATGACGGCGGTGAGTTGATAAAGAAAGACCAAAAATGCAAGCTCTGGATTTAGGACTAAAATAAGGAAACCCAATCCCTGACGGTGTTGGAATGAAAATCACACCTTCCGTATCTTCAGTTTGAGCCGCAAATTCATTTAACGCTTGAGCAGTATCATATACACCAATTCCTTCACCCAACCAATCAATTAAGGTCCCGGCAGTGACAACTTGTCCTTCTAGCATATAAGTAATTTCTCCATTAATTCTCCAAGCAATTAAGGGAAAAAGCCCACGTTTTGATAACTTGGGTTTGGAACCAACTGTCATATCCACGAAAGCCCCCGATCCTTGCGAAATTTTAGTTTGTCCCGGCTGGAAACAGCAGTGCCCAAACAACGCAGCCATTTGATCCCCTACACTTGCTCCAATGGGAATGCTATATCCAAAAAAGACATCCGGATCTGTATTGCCAAAATCATCCGCTGTATCTAATACCCTTGGAAACATGGCAGGGGGGTGTGGAATATCAAAAATCTTGAAATATAAGGTATTCCATTCTAATTCAAAAGGATTGTACATCGATGTACCGCTTGCATTGGTAACATCTGTATAATGATGTTTACCGTTTGTAAGTTTATAGATAAACCAACTATCCAACGTACAAAAATGAATTTCGTTATTTTTACACCTTTCGTATAACTCATGGCCGCTGTGGCGTTTATCTCTATAAATCACTTCTTCTTGTTCAAAAAGCCATTTTAAACGGGGAATACCCAAAACGGGATTCATATGGATCATTTTAGTTGTAAGTAGCATAGGAGATTTGGTAATACCCCCTACAACTCCAGCAAAAGAACGTAGCAAACGATAAGAAAACTGATTATCACAACGTACGGCAGTATCTGCAGCCCGAACATCGGCCCAGCTGATAAAATTGGTCACTGGCTCCCCAGTTTCTTTCTCAACCAAGCAAAAAGATCCTCTCTGATTGGTAATTCCTACTGATGCTACTTCATCTAACGAATAATCTGATGATTCAAAGACTTTTTTAACTACTGCTATTAGTGCTTCCCATAAAACCAGGGGATCATGCTCAATTGCACCTTCTTCGGGAAAGGAGGGGGGAGTTTCTTGGTAAGCTCTTGAAATAATTTCACCTTTATGGTTAAAAAGTAAGGCTCTAATACCAGTACTTCCGCTGTCAATGGCTAAAACATATTTTTTTAAATCGGTCTGATTATTATTCATTATTAATTATTGGTATATAAGGTATTGAAAAGATTTACCTTCATTTTCTTCTTTTTTGAGGAAAAAAGTTATTTTATATCAAATTCATGATTTACAATTTTTAATAGAAAGAAATTTATTTTAAAGTAGAGATATTTAACCATTATGCTTTTTGCAATATATAATTTGATCGAATATTTAACAGAATTTCCAAAATTAATTGAAATCAGTTTATTTTGGATTTTGGGAATTAAAATTTATCATGCTGATAAATCCAAATTAAATATAACCTATACTATAAGCTTTTTCGTGTGGACTTTGTATACATTAGCGGATTTAATCATGTGGATTACTGCAGCAAATGATGAAACTTGGTTCTTTATTGACAATATAATTCGAGACATCCAAGTGGTGGCCGCTGTAGTATTTGCGTTCCTTATTTTTTTCTCTACACAAATTGTTGTCAAAGGATATCAAGGATTAAATTGGAAGCAAATATATATAGTTGGCAGTATATTCTTAGCCATTGCTATATCAATTGCTTTAATAGATAAATTGGTTATCAAAGATCCTGAAGGAAATTTATTAGATCCAAGTAAATGGAATTCAGAACCACTGGTTATTGTTTCAGCCAATATTTCTCTTGTAACAATGATTTTAATGGCTTTTCCACTTATACTATATATTCATTCCATTTGGATGCTCGTTCGCTTAATTTCACACAAAGTTGACGATAAGAATTTACGGAAACGGATGTTCAATTTAATTATAGGAATATCTTTAATCCCGATTGGAATAGTTTATTTTGCCATTGTTTTGGCAATTCCAGGAATATACAATGCATTTATGGTGATAATTGGAAGGATTTTTTGGATATTAGCCCCTATATTTATCTGGAAAAGTCAAAAAAAATAATTTGATAGGACATTTACTTCAAAGTTAATCTTTTTTTTCATATACTCTTTGATCTAATTAGAAAACGTTAAATTTTTGAAAGGGAGAAATATTACAATGGGAGAAACTAATCAAAATCCAGAAAAAGAAGCCTACGTACGAATTTCAGATTCAAAACGCCGAGATGCAGGTCGTGGTTTTGCGCGAGTCGACCCCGAAATTCAAAAGCGATTAAACCTTCATGTTGGAGACGGTATTGAATTAGAGAACACGGTAAATGGAAGGAAAACTGCAGCTTTGATAATGCGTGGATATCCAGAAGATGCGGGCACCAATATTATCCGGATAGATGGTTCACTTCGTCGTAATTTAAAGGCAGCAATTGATGAAAGAGTAATAATTAGGAAAATTAAAGTAGTACCGGCCAAGCATATAGTATTTGCACCTTTGGATCGCCCTATTGGAGTTCGGAACGTGGATATATTTGCTCAAATCTTAGAAAATAGGGTTGTAATGGAAGGAGATATGATTAGTTTCGATATTTATAGCGGCTCGGTTCATTTCATAGTTAAGACAATTGTCCCTAAGGCACGAGCAGTTCAAATTCATCGAGGAACTGAAATTTCTATAGAAAGAAAACCAATAGACTCAAAGCAAATTGAACGAAAGGTTCTTCGAACATCCTATGAAGATCTTGGAGGGCTTTCAGATGTTATTCAAAAAGTGCGAGAAATGGTGGAATTGCCCATGCGTCATCCCGAGTTATTCAATCGCCTTGGTATTCAACCACCGAAAGGATTACTGCTGTACGGTCCACCAGGTACTGGAAAGACACTCTTAGCACGGGCGGTAGCAAATGAAACCGATGCACATTTCATTACGCTTTCAGGTCCGGAAATAATGTCTAAATTTTATGGGCAATCTGAAGAGAATTTACGACGGGTATTTGATGAAGCCCAAAAAAATGCACCTTCAATTATTTTCATTGATGAAATTGATTCTATCGCCTCAAAACGAGAGGAAGTTCAAGGTGAAGTTGAGAGGCGGGTTGTTGCTCAATTATTGGCTTTGATGGATGGATTGGATTCACGAGGAAATGTCGTAGTAATCGGTGCAACTAATCGTCCCAATTCTTTAGATGAAGCCTTGCGTCGTCCAGGTAGGTTTGACAGAGAAATCGAAATCGGAGTCCCAGATAAAGAGGGAAGGCTAGAAATACTTCAGATTCATACTCGAGGAATGCCATTAGAAGACAGTGTGAATTTGAGACATCTAGCTGAAAAAACCCATGGATTTGTTGGTGCAGATATTCAAGCACTGGCTAAAGAAGCCGGTATGATTGCTCTCAGACGAATTCTGCCCCAAATTAATTTAGATGAAGAAATTATTCCACCAGAAGTTTTAGAGAAATTGCACATCTCCCAGAATGATTTTCTCACCGCATTAAATACGATTGAACCTTCAGCTTTACGTGAAGTTCTTATCAGTACACCAAGTGAAACATGGGATGATGTCGGTGGACTGGAAAATGCAAAACAAGCACTTCAAGAAGCGGTAGAATGGCCTTTAAGATATCCCAATATTTTCCGCTATTTACATGCTGAAGTTCCAAAGGGTATTCTGTTATATGGCTATCCAGGTACTGGTAAAACCCTATTAGCACGAGCTCTGGCACATGAAAGTGAAGCAAATTTTATTTCGGTAAAGGGTCCAGAATTTATCAGTAAATGGGTGGGTGAGAGCGAAAAGGCAGTCCGAGAAACATTTCGAAAGGCTCGATCGGCAGCACCTTGTATTATTTTCATGGATGAAATTGATGCTATCGCCCCAATCCGAGGAAAAAGCGAAAGTAGCCAAGTTACAGAACGGATAGTTTCTCAACTACTAACCGAAATTGACGGTTTAGATCGCTTGCATGATGTAATCTTGGTTGCGGCAACTAATCGCCCAGATATCTTGGATCCTGCATTAATGAGAGCAGGACGCTTTGGGATACAAATTGAAATTCCATTTCCAGATCTAAAAACTAGGGTGAAAATATTTCAAATTCATACCAAAAATCTCCCATTACACGAATCTGTTAATTTAGAATCATTAGCATCCTCTTTGGAGGGGAAAACAGGTGCTGATATTGAAGCTCTATGCAAATCAGCCACTCAAAATGCAATTCGAGAATATATTTCTAAAGTAGGATTTCGAGATTTAAATGATGAAGAATTAAAACAAGTTTCGATCCATAAACGCCACTTTGATGCTGCCATAACTGAAGTAATGAAATCTTCAAATCGTTCTGAACGCGCTTACCAAAAACTTGACGGCTCTCTACCTAAAGATTTATATACATAAGAGATATAAAAAAAAATGAAAATTAATATCTGAGGAGATAGAATAGATATTGCCTTCCAAAGAAAAAAAAGAATCCACAGAACCAACTGATGAAAATCGTTCCTTGGCAGTAACTCCCGTTGAAAAGAAACCGGTTTTGGTCACAAAAAGACGGAATAAAATGTATAAAGAGGATGGTTCATTTAACGAAAATTTATTTTATACACTCCTAGGGAATGATATCCGGCGTAAAATTTTATCAAAACTTGCAAAATTCCAGCGATATGCCTCAGATTTAGCAATAGATTTAGGAGTATCTAAACAAGCGATCAAAAAACATCTCGATAAATTGGTGGAATTTGGTTTAGTGGAACAAGTTGGAGCTCCCGATGACCAAAAAAGGCAATATTATCGTATTTGCCCAAATATAGCTCTAAATGCCCAAATTGATTTAACCCCTAATTTTTTCCATATTTCAGTTGAAAATAATCCTGAAGATTTAGCTGAGGAAATCAACAAGTTAAAACATGATCCACACACAGCCATCACCGCATCTACTAAAGCTCGAATTGATTATGATCAGTTAAACTATGCTTTGAAAAATTTAGGTCAAGAATTACATAAAATAGACAAAGAATTAGCAGAGATCGAGATAAAACGTCGTGAAGTTCTTCAGAAAAAAATATCTATGCTGAATCGAATTCAACTAATTATCAACGCGGTAGTTCAAGATGATTTAGAAAAAGAATTGATTTTCTCCCTATTTTTCGACACTCAATCCACAGTGGAAGGATTAACATTAAATGATATTATAAATGAACTTTTTCTTCGAAAACGGCGACGAGCAGGCGTATCTCATGATAAATACATGAAAACCGACCCGAAAACGATTGAACGGGGTCAACAATTACTCAAATTGCTGGAAATTTTGATAAATAATTTTGGATTTATCCGATCCGAAGATTTGCGCCTATATTTTGATTTTTCCTCGGAACAAGAATAGTATTTAGATACTTTTCTGCTCAATTATCTAATCCTCTTTAATTCTATACGATTATCAACCAACTTTGGGAGAGTATGGAATTAATAGCATTCCTATCAAATTTTAGCCTCGTATTTCCAACAAGCCTATAAATAAAGGAGTGACTTAACCATGTACAACAAAAAAGTATATATTTGAGAAGCAGTTAAAGCCGCTCCCATGTTATCATCCTTTCAATCTGAACTACAAAACATTTTTTCTTCTTATCCAGTTACTGCATACAATAAAGAATTCGACTTAGGCTTTCTAAAATCTCGAGGTTTTACATTTCCCAAAGAAAGCCCCTGCCCTATGAAAGCAGCAACCCCGGTGCTAAAATTGGGATATTCAACGCGATATCACACCTACAAATGGCCTAAGATACAAGAAGCTTGGGATTATCTCTTCTCCGATCAAGAATATTATGAAGCCCATCGCGCTTATGATGATGCACTCCATGAAGCTCAAATTGTTTACAAATTATATCAAATGGGAAAATAGAGCATATAGAACTGATATTCGACCTACAAACCTACAGAATTCTGCTTTCGGTCTGCGTTATGGCTTAGAAGCGATCTCAATTTCAAAAAAAATTAGTAACAAGGGGGAATGTGCCATTCTCTCTTTTCTCCAAAACGATATAAGAAATATCCCACAATTACATAGATTCCTACGAAGATCACTGCTAAAATGGAATAACCCTCCCAATGGGGTATTTGATTTTGATCTATAGGGGCCCAAGGGGCAGTAAATAGCAGATACATCGACAATAGCCAAAAGACATCAGTTATCAAAAATCCCACGATTCCTATTAACCAAATTTTATTAATCATAATAGGATGCTTCACTAATTTGATCTTGCTCCTTAAAAAAATTCCTAAAGGTATTACAATTGTTACTAGAATAGAAATCCACAAACTAAATATACCCTTGAAAAATAAGAACCATATAAATAACAAACCGCTGAGATAGCCCCCGATATTAATCCACAACCAATTTTTTCGATAATTTTCCCAAAATGTCTTAAGCTTTAAAGTAAATTTTGGTTCCTTCGAAGGTAATTCTTCAAATTTTTTTTCATCAATTCTCATTTCCATATCTCCTTCCATGATCATTTTCAACAAGCACCGATTGATTCACAAAACACATGAGCCATTAACCCTTCTTCCATCATTGCTATTGCCTCTACACAAAAAGAATAACTTCCCTCTGGAAATGCAACCAAAATTGCAACACATGCAGCTACCGTTCCCGCCGTAAATCCAAGTACACACAGACCAAGATCTATAGATATATCTTGAACAGCTTGTTCTTCAGCAGCTACAAAGATAAAACTAATCATGGGTAGTAAGAAAGTAGTTATTATTAACAGTGCGTATAGTTTTTTGGATGGCATAATTGAATTAGTAATATTATCTATATAAAAAACTTTCGTTGTAGGCAGTTTTTGCTCTAATTGCAGTTAAAGCCGCTCCCATGTTATCATCCTTTCAATCTGAACTACAAAACATTTTTTCTTCTTATCCGGTTACTGCATACAATAAAGAATTTGATTTAGGCTTTCTAAAATTTCGGGGTTTTTCATTTCCCAGAGAAAGCATGAAGCACGGATATAGTGTACACCTTATATCAAAGAAATAAATGGCATATTTGATCAAAAAGAGTGAAGAAAGAAGAAAAATGGAAAAAAATGGAGAGAAGTTATAAAAAAATAGAACAATTAGAAATACTCAATATCCACATCTACGGATCCAACGGAAGTTGTTGCTGAAATCCAAAATGTGGGTAAATTACTTGGAAAATACGTAGTACTACAATAATGATTATCCGATAACCTCACACCCTCATCTAGTTCGATATCAATTGAACCGGTAGAAGTATCACCATATACATCAAATAATGAAATATTATGGGAACTCTGCATATCAATCTCAATACTTCCAGTATCTGTGAAACAAATGAAAGATACATTAGATTGAACAGGGTAATTTTGATATAGATCAATTTCTATGCTTCCCACTGAAGATTGCAGCGAGATAGTTGGATTATTAACATAATCTATGTTATCCAGATCTAATTCAATAGATCCAACATCTGATTCAACAAAAAATCCTGCAGTTATTACCGTATTAGTTAAAGAAACTTGATAACTTCCCGTACCTGAATAGAAATTCAAATTTCCAACAGTGACGTCTTGCAAACCCATAAATACGCTACCAACATTCACAATTCCTGTAAGATTGTAAAGCTCAAAGTTGGGAGATAAATGAATAAACACATCTAAATTCAGCATTTTAATTAAATCAGAATTCGAATGCAGAATAGATAACTCGAAATACAATGAATTATTCAAGGTAAAGTTATTCATCTCAATATTTATAGGCAATTCCGATAGATGTTCAGAATTCATATAATAATGGCAGCTCCATTCAATTGAAATTGCATCTGAACTTGAATCGGGAAGAAGATCGATATTAAAAGAACCGACATCTGCATTAAGTTCCAAATTAAATTGATTAACACTTGATTGATCTTGAGGTATTCTATAAGTTACTTCATCATTAAATTCTTCAAAATTCACGGGAGCATATAATGTATAATACCAAAATGCTGTTGCTCCAGTAATAGCTAAGATTACAAATATAACAAACAGGGGAGATTTCTTTTTTTTAGTTGATTCACTCAATATATTCCACCTACAATATTAATGTGTGTTAATTTCATAGAATTAGTTGAAATATATGAAATTTGATTATACCAATTGTTAGCAAATTTGGAAAAAATAGCGGAAAAAATAGGAATCAGGAAAAAATATTAACTTTTACGCCATTCTGCACCGCACTGGCCACAGATAAATTTCTTCCCGTAAATAACGGGATAATCCATAATAATATTGGTGCGATCTTCCACCTCTCGAATGAGATTACGATTAGAATTACCGCACTTAGGACATGCAATTCGACCACCTTT
>Ga0164318_10004012_pt1 | contig 14044 bp, 9 predicted proteins | sample GuaBasSedimGuay9_FD_113734 | JGI IMG/M metagenome (GOLD analysis project Ga0164318, IMG submission 113734) | Subseafloor sediment microbial communities from Guaymas Basin, Gulf of California, Mexico - Guay9, Core 4571-4, 0-3 cm | ecosystem: Environmental > Aquatic > Marine > Hydrothermal vents >...
AGAATCTTTCTGGCCTTTTTTTCTGCTTCGGCCTGGGTATTTTCAATAAAGTCTGAAAATTTTTCCATATTATCGAAGTCTATTAGCGGAACCGCAGGTTGGCCTTGGTTGGACTTTTCAGGATCAATGCCAGCATCTTCAAAGTTGGCCTTGATTTTTTCCTTTTCCAGGTCCGCTTTTTTCCCCATGTTTTTTGCCAGCAACTTTTCTCCGACAAGAAGCGCTGTTTCATCGTTCTCCATGAGCTCCGCGAAGCCTGACTTTTCTCCTGGCGGGATGAGATCTTTTTCATTCAGGGAAAAGAGGTAACCTTTTTCCTTGTCCAATCTCTTTTCAAGGGCCTTTTGATAGTGCTCAAGGGGTTTTTCAACATCTGACAATCGTTCATAGGCAACAAGCAGATGGGTAATATCATCCGCATCGTCAGACAGGGCTTCAATGGTACCACGGCAGGTGATAATTCCTCTCTCCACATGGGGGAAAAGCCAGACCGTGTCAGGATGGAGCTTGATTTCTTTGAAGACCGGGTCCCCGTTCAATTTCTGATTAACGAAACAGCGAGAGCGGACGCCGGGCAGGACCCCGGTGAGGAGCTGCTTTTCCGGATGCATCCCTTCTATTTCAAAAGACTCACTTCCAGTAAAAAAACCATTTATCTGCTGATCAGCAGGTACCGTGTTGTAATAGGTCCAGTCCAGGTCTTCCGCAAGGCCCGGGAAACGTTCATTGAGCCATTTTTCATCGAACGTTCCTGCCTTGGAAGCCCGCTGGGGCCACATCATGTCAAGGGGAGCGAATCCCGCGGGATCGGGCCTGTCTTTGGGAGAAGTGATAAGTGTCTCCGGATTTTCAACATTGGGCAATGGCAGGAGTTCCTTCCCATTTCCAACTGGAACAGGATTTATCCCTTTGCCCAGTGGGTTCAGGGGAAATTCGGGGCCACCAAAACCATTTTCATAGGAAATATCCATGAGGGTTACAAGTTCCGGCTCAGTTATTTTGAAGAGTCCGGCAGGACCGCGTTTCCAGTAACGGTTGCCAAATACATAAAGAGTCTTGTCAATTTCCCCCAATTTAATGCGCACTTTCCCGCCTGGGACAGGCTGGCCGCCCGGTGAGAAAAACTTGCCGGTGAGGACAACCTCGCCCCTGGGCTTGGGCATGCCAAGGTCGAGAATGGATTCTTTTCCCAATTCCTGGGCCGCAAGTTTCCACATTTCAATTTCTGAGAGCAGGTGCCCGGGAGGGGTAAAGGTGAAAAAGCTGAAAACGGTTACGACAAAAAATGACCTGTTGTCATTGTCAAAGGTCTTGTAAAGAACCCCTTGTTTTAGCGGTTTGATGACTTTCATTTATTCTTTTCTCATACGTTCTTACTTTTTGGCAGGTGTTCCTTCGGCACCGGCAAAGATGGCAGCTTCCATATCAATGTTGGAAAAATTGGCACCTTCAAGAACGGCTCTCACGAACATGGCATCGGTGGCCTTGGCGCCGGACAAATTCGCCCCGCTGAGGTCGCATTCAAGAAAGCGGACCTTTGCGGCACTCACTTTCTCCAGATCGGCATTTATAAACACCGCGCGCGTGCAATCGGCCTCGTCCATGAGAGATTCTTTCATGACAGCGCCGGTCAGATCAGCCTGGACAAGGACTGCACTGGTAAGGTCCGCCCTCTTGAGATCTGCACCGATCAGTTTGGCCTGGCCCAGGCATGCCTCTGAAAGCTTGGCGGAGGGAAGAAATGCCTTCGTGAAATCGGTCCTTACCAGGACGCATCTGGTAAAATCGGCTCCCCGAAGATCAGCCCCCGAAAAATTCGCCCCTTCCAGGAAAGCCTCCCTGAAGTCAATGCCCCGTAAATCCATGTCGGACAGGTCGATGCCTGAAAAATCTTTTCCGGAAAAGCTCTCTCCCTTTTCGTATCCGGACAGAACTGTTTCCTTCATCCGTATTTTCTCTTCCTCAGTGGGAAGGATAATAGGGGGAAAGGCATAACCATATTTGCGGTAGGCATCGTTGTAGTTCTGTTCCGCCCTCCGGATTGCTTCTTCAATTTCAGGATTGTTCATCCCTGCAGCCCGTATTTTTTTTATGGTTTCATCCGCTGAAAATTTGGGCATTCCCGTCGCCTTGTCGACTGCCCCGGAAGCGGTGACGACCTTCTCGCTGTCCATTACTGGAATCCCTCCTCAATAAGTGATCACACCTTGATCATCTCTGATGCTGGCGAACTGGAAAAGTGTATCTAAATGCTTCATACAATGTTCCATAATGTTGAAATAGATTGTTTTACACCGGCGGTGTCCAGTTCAAATGTCTTGTTCTTAATTTCTCCACTGGCTTCATTCCATACTCTGGGTCCTGCATTTAGTTCTATGCTGGCGGAGGCATTGATCGACATTTTTGCGCCAAGAGTCAGTTCAAAAAAACCACCTATTTTTATATCCGATTTGAGGCCCACAAAAATTTCGCTCGCGCCAGCAACGGAAATGGATGATTTGGCCCCGACAAAGACTTCGCTTTTTCCCCCGACATATATTTCGCTCACCGCGGCGATGGTTATCTGGCTCTTTGTACCGACCCAGATACTCGTGTTCCCGGCAATGCCGGTAATATCCAACGAGCCTACATAGAGTTGCCTTTCACCGGCCACTTTCGTCTGTTCACTTTTCCCAATGGCGGTGAGTTTGAACCCGGACATATTGACGATATCCACATTCCCGGTCGTGGTTGATTTCTTGTTGGAAAGGTTCTTACTTTCTGAGTTGCCAAAGGTTGTGTGCTCTCTGTCCCCCTGGGTTTTTACTTGTACTTTGCCCTTGAAGTGGTGATCCGTGTCTCCTCCCACTTCAAGTGACTGTTTTTTCTCAACCTTAGTCTTTTGATTTGCTTTGGTGGAAATTTCAATGCCGGAAGGCCCCCCGGAGTCCGGAGCTCCGATACGGACAAAGGTGGAGTCAGTGGGAGATTGAAATTTCATAAGCTGCTTGCCTGCTTTGTCCTCCGTATGAATCTGATTGCCGCCGCCGGTTTTGATCATGCACAGCGTGTTGGTATTTGAGTTGACCGGGCTGGCAGTGTCTGGATTGGGGACGGAACCGGCGATGACCGGCCTGTCCGGGTCCCCGTTCACAAATGACAGGAGAACCTCGGTGTTGCCATGCAATGGGAAGTGCATCCCATAATCTCGGCCGGAATACGGTTGAGCCATGCGTACCCACCGGGATGCCTTGCCGGTACCCCGGTCACTCTGGTCAAAAAACAATCTGACTTTGTATCGCCCTTGGTCGTCAATTTCAGCATACTGATCGTCGGTGGCTTCCACCTTCGCATTCATGGTACCATAGAATCGCGGTCTTGGTGTCCTACGTTCCGGTCTGAACTGAAGATCAGCGGGTATGCAGGAAAATCTATTGATGTAGGTGAGTTCCGCATCCCCTTCGGAAGAACTATGATCCGCTCCCAGAAGGGCCAGTGCCTGGTCGCCTTCATGCTCAACTTCAGTTATGAGAAGCCGCTGATTATAAGCATCCCGATAGTGCTCGGCCAATTCAAAAACAAAGCCTGAACAGAGGGTTGGGGCAGTACTCTCACCGCTGAAGATTTTTTCCCTGCACAGGATTTCCTGGGCTCGAATAGCAGCGAGCGCGTTCCCCTGTTCAGGTGTTTTGAAGTGCTCACCATAGGAATAAACATTGCCGCGACCCTGAGAGTCGACTTGCGCCTCCCCGCGAAGTTCGAGATCAGGCCTCCGGTAATTGTAGTCCCTCAGAATAACCTTTTGGGGGAGCATTTTCTGGCGGCAAAGCAGCTCTGTCACTACTTCCTCTTCCCGGGCCCGCAGGCTTGAGGGAGGGCGGTATTCAATGGTACTGGTATCGGGGATATTTTGGTGGCTGGTGGAGTCGTCCGTTATGATAAGCTTTTCAAACTCTTCTGTTTGCTGGAAATAATAATAGATGCCCTCACGTTCCATCCAACGGGAGATGAAATTAAAGTCTGTTTCACCGAACTGGCAAATGTACTCCCACTGGGGGTAGGTCGCCGTCAGTTGCAATCCGTAATCATCGGTGGTCAGACCGGTCTGCTGCAGGATTTCTCTGATAATATCGGGCACTGTCTTATCGAGAAAGAGCTGGTTTTCGCGGTACAGATCGGCATGCCAGACCCGTGGAACCAGAACAACCCGGTAGAAAACCCGGTCAGCATCCTCGTGAAGCTGTTCAAACAGCGAGGGTATTCCATGGATGACTCTGTCATCACCATCATTGCGGATGATCGTCAGCGTGGCAGGGTTTCGAAGGACGGCCCGCAGGTCAATTTCAGGATCATCCGAGACCAGCGTGATGTCAAACTCGTAAAGCCTGGATATGCCTTCCATGCCCCTGAATCGCACAACTTCAAAGGTATCTCTTTCCGTCGCCTGGGAAACGAAGGTGAATCTTGTCGTGGCTCGAGTCATCTTATCCTCCTTGGAAACTGATGTCAAAACCGCCGTTTTCGGCCACATCCAGTGTTATTTGCGCGGGCAGAGCCTCCTCGCTCATTCGGGCGAGGATGTCCCGCGACAGTTGCGGGAGGATGGTCCCGTTCATGATGTGGTCGATGTTGCGCGCCCCGGTCTCCACTTCAGTACACCGCGCCGCGATCTGTTCCACGACAGCAGGTGAATAGCTGAGTTTGGTTTTGTGGGTTTCTTCCATTCTCTTCACGAGTTTGTTCAGTTTCAGTACCACGATGTCTTTGAGGATATCGGGCGGAAGCGTCATGAAGGGAACAATGGTCATCCGGGCGAGGAGAGCGGGCTTGAAGTGGTTGCTGAGGATGGGCCTGATAGCGGCCGTGATGGTATCTATGGGCGGCCGTTCCTCCCCACCACACAGCTCGGTAATTACGTCTGACGCCAGATTACTGGTAAGGAAGAGGACCGTGTTTTTGAAATCGATGACTCGGCCTTCTCCGTCGGACAGCGATCCCTTGTCAAAAACCTGGTAAAAGAGATTCAGGACCTCAAGGTGTGCTTTTTCCACCTCGTCGAGCAGAACAAGCGAGTATGGCCGCTGGCGGACTCCTTCGGTGAGGATGCCTCCTTCTCCGTAGCCCACATAGCCGGGCGGGGATCCAATGAGCCTGCTCACCGTGTGCCGCTCCTGGAACTCGCTCATGTTTATGGTCACCATAAAGCGCTCTCCGCCGAAAAGGAGATCCGCCAGGGCGAGGGCGGTTTCGGTTTTCCCTACTCCGCTTGGCCCCACCAGGAGAAAGACCCCCATGGGCTGGGCAGGGTCCTTGAGCCCGGCTTTTGACGCCTTGATCACCTGGGTAATGCTTTCAATTGCGTGGTCCTGTCCCTTGATCCGCTCCTGGAGATTGGTTTCCAGGTTGACCACATTCCTGGCCTCTTCCCGCATGACTTTCCCCAAGGGAATGCCGGTCCAGTCCGAGACCACCTTGGAAACCATGTCGGGATCCACCTCAATGCGTACGAGCGGGGCATCACCCTGGACGGCTTCCAGTTCCTTGGCCAGTTTCTCCATTTCCCCCCGGAGGTTGCCCCTCTCTGTTTCGGGTGGTTGTTCAGATCCCGCTTCTCCCCGGATTGCATCCCGCAGTTCAATGATTTTCTGGACAAGTTCCTTTTCCTTAAGCCAGCGTTCTTTGAGTGTGCCCAACTCTTCATTGATAGTGGTGAGAAGGTTCTCAATTTCAGCGAGCCGTTCATCGTCCACCTGGAACCCGTGCTCCTTGTCCCGCTGGAGGGCGGATTTTTCCCGTTCCAGGGCCTGGATGGAACGCTCCCTGTCTTCAATGATATCAGGCTTTGCAGTCAGAAGGATCTTGACCCGTGCGGCACTGGTGTCCAGCAAGTCAACGGCCTTGTCCGGGAGCTGGCGGCCTGAGATGTACCGGCTCGAAAGCTCTGCGGCGGCCTCCACCGCATCATCACGGACCACCACACCATGGGCGTCTTCGTATTTCTCTTTAAGTCCCCTGAGGATCAGGGCTGCCGTTTCAACGGAAGGCTCATCCAGTTTCACCGGCTGAAAGCGTCTCGCCAGGGCCGCGTCTTTTTCAAAATATTTCTTGTATTCCGACCAGGTGGTGGCCGCGATAGTCCTGAGCTCACCACGCGCGAGGGCGGGCTTCAGCAGATTTGCGGCGTCGCTTCCACCGGCCGAACCTCCGGCCCCGATGAGAGTATGGGCCTCGTCAATGAAGAGGATGATAGGTTTCGGGGAGGCCTTGACCTCATTAATGACTGATTTGAGCCGGTTTTCAAACTCTCCCTTTACTCCCGCGCCTGCCTGGAGAAGACCCATATCAAGCCCCACAATGGAGACATCACGAAGAAGATCCGGGACATCCCCTTCAACAACGCGCAGGGCGAGGCCTTCCACGACCGCGGTTTTGCCCACTCCCGCTTCACCGACAACGATGGGGTTGTTTTTTCTCCGCCGGGCAAGGATATCGATCATCTGGCGGATTTCCCTGTCCCGGCCGAATACCGGGTCAATTTCCCCTGCACCGGCTTTTCCAGTAAAGTCGACACAGAATCGCGCAAGGGCGGTGCCATCACCCGGCGCTGCGCTCTCCCGCTCGGGTTGTTCTCCTGCCGCAGGCTGTTCAATGGATTTCGCGATAATCTCGTGGAATTGAGAGAGAACGGTGTCACGACTGAGGGGATTGAGAAGGTCCACGTAATAGCCGGTGGCGAACTGTGTCGGTTTGTTGAGAAAGGCTGCCAGGATTCCACCGGAACGGATCCTGCTTTCTCCGAGGTCCACAGAACTCGCAAGCCATGCCTCCTGGAAGAGTTCCATGAGCAGGGGCGAAAAAACCGGTTTGGCCGCATTTCCAGTGCGAAAATCCTCAATAGTCTGGTCAATGGCCTTTTTGACCTTGCCCGCATCGATATCAAATTGACGGAAGATCAGGGGCAGATCAGACTGGGGTTCCTCCAGGAGTTTTGTGAGAAAGTGTTCAATGGTAACTTCATAGTGCGTTCGCGAGACACACAATCCTGCGGCCGACTCCAGGCAGCGGGTGCAGTACTGGTTCAGACGATTCAACAGGGCCTTGATATCTACGCTTACCATTTTATGCTCCTTTGTTACTTTTTTGGGGTTGAAAAATAACGGTTGTTTTTTCCCGGTACTGCTCTGAAAACATCCACGTATTCCAGCCGAGATGTGCCCATTGCGGCCCGCCCAGACATGCTGTTTGTACTTCACCGGCCTCCACGGTGATCTCAAGGTCGTATTCCAGCGGCGCAGCAAGATAAAAATCAGTCAGGAAGGTGAGCAGGCGGTGCTTCTCGCTTCCCGGGAGGAGTTCCTGAAATCCTTCTCCCGAAACAGGACCGATCCTGAGTCGAAATTTTCCTGTCCGGTCAAGGAGTTCTTCACCGATAAAGCTATCCAGGCCAAGCAAGGCCCCGGAGGATCCGATGCAGCATCTCTGGTCTTCAGGGACCTTGGCCATCCGGGGGAGGCAGGGAAGAACATCTATGGGAAATCCTCCCATCGCGTCTCTGAGCAAGGTCCGGAGGCCCAGGGCCGAGCGGGGGTGCTGAAGGACAAGGCCCAGGTACCGGATGAAGCGATGACGGTCAGGGACTTGCTTTCTTACCCCTTCACTTCCCATTCCCAGGAGACAGAAGAGCTTCCGGGTCTGGTTCGGGTCTTCCTCCTCGACCACCTGCAGACAGAGACGGTATTTTGTCCAGCAGCGAAAAAGGAGGTGGTAGAGATGCCTGTTCAGGATGTCGAGGAAATCCCGGGTAACTTTTTCGTCTTCGGCAGCTTCTGCCAGGAGTTCTTCGGTATAAAAAGTGGGCAGCGGTGAAGAGGTGCCATAGAGACCGAGAAATGTGGCGGTGACAAGGAATCCCTCGTCTTCTTCGGAAACAGGTTCAATTCTTGCCACATCCGCTGCAGGAAACGCGAGGGACAGTTCCGGTCGCACTGCTATCCTGACATCTCTCCTGGAATCTGCCCCATCTTCATTGGAGCGTTTCTTTTCCAGGAACCGAAGCAGGCGCATGATCTGGAAAAAAGAAAAACTCTGGGGCCTGGTCAGAATTTCCCTTTTTACGTCAGCGTATGATTCCCCAGCCTTGGCGGCCATAGGAATGTCTCTCCTTTGATGGTTTCATGGATGCTCAAACGCGTATAGGTATTAATAGTCGCGTAAGCACCGAGAAAATGGTCCAGTACAGAGCCGAAAAGAAACAGATCTCCGGGGCCTGTAAAATGGTCCTGCCGTATTTCCAGATCAATTTCCTGCCCCCGTATGATGGCCCCGTTCACAATACGGTCTTTCTGGGCAGCTTTCACTGCCTCGATGCCGTTTATCCTCTTCTGGTTGGCAAGGACTGCAGGGCGATCCCGGCTTTCGGAAAAGACATAGAGTTCCAGGAGTGCCTTCAGATTTTCAGTGGTTGTGAGGGACAAAAAGTTGAGAGAAAGATGCCCCAGTAATTGCCAGAGAAGGTCCGTTCCCAAGGGAGGGAGAACATTCGGAGTCACCGGCCTGATATCCCGAAAGGTCACAAACTCGGGAGAGCTGCTCGTAGGCTCGCAAATGTCACCCGGTTGAAGGTCTTCCGGAAGCGCACCGTTCGTGCAGAGCAGTTCGGTGGAAAGGGTTTCGGTCTTGGGTGTGTTTCCCTGGGGAGGATAGGCGATGGAAAGGAAGACGTCTATGCCTTCCGTAATGGCAGCCTTTCTCAGCTTTACGTGATAAATTGAGAAATTTTTCTGTCGTTTTTGAAACAGATCAAAAGGGAGGTAAGTTCTCTCCTCGGCGGTTCCCTGCACATATCCCACCACCTTTTTAATGGAGTACACCTGGTGATGGTCGGCCTTAGTCCCTGACGGCCTCACGAGGTAATCTGTCTTCCGGTGGTCAAGACGAATGGGATCGGCCTCGTGGGGAAAGATATTGACTACAGGGGTTGCATAGAGCATAAAACTCCCTTTCCTGACCCGGGGAAAAGGGATGGATGGTTTGTCGAGCTCGAACTCGATTTCAACGCGGGATCCATTACCCCTCTTTGTCCATTTTTCCCAGCCCGTAAGGTCAAGAAAAAGGAATTTTTCAGGCAGGATAAAATATTCCTGCAGGATCCGGTACCCGGGAAAAGAATTGGAAGGGTAGGGAATTAACCCTTCGTCAAGGGCAAAGCCGGCCGGCCGGAGAGCCTGCGGTCCCAGGGAGACGGGCTGCCCTCCATCGGGAGAACTGAATGTGATTTTCCGGGTATGTTGTTGCAGAATCATGAAGAGGTCTGCAGCGGCAGTAAAACTGTCTGAGAGGAATAGCCTGAGGGTGCCGGGTTGCCACTCTTCGAGGTTCAGGCCGTTCAGTTCCAACATGAGCCGGATCGCAGGGGGACGGCCGGCGGATTTATCAAGGGTAGCATCCACAAGGGTCACGGGATGGATATCAAGATCGTACACGGTCTTGAAAGTGCAGGGAGTACCCTCTATAGGGACGGAGTTGAGAAAAATGCCGGCGGGGATGTTCATAGACTGCTTCAGGGTTGGTTTTGGTTCAAAAGCGACGATCGTAGCAGCTGGAATGGGGCGCAGGTAATGGGGCCAGATCATTTGGACGAGTTCGTGGACGATCTCGGGGAACTCGTCATCGAGCTTTTCCCGCAGGAGCGCCGTCAGAAAGGCCACGCCTTCCAGGAGCCGTTCAACATCCGGATCGGCCGCCGCTCCGCTGAGCATGGGGGCTACTGCGGGGTGGGCCTCGGAAAATGCCTGACCGAGGTCCCTGAGATTATCGAGTTCCTGCTGGAAGTAGCGGCTAAACATAATTACTCAATGAACCTTTCTTCAGCGCTTTATCCGTATTTTCCCATCGGATCCCACAATACTCTCAAAACGCACCGGATCCCTGTATCCTTCAGATTCGAGTTTCGCGACGATCTGAAAACGCAGGGAAAGGGGGTCTTCATCGTCCGGCACAAAGCGGACCCGGAGGCCGCTCAAACGCGGTTCAAATTTTTGGATCGTTTGCCGGATCGCCCGCTCAAAGATCCTGAGAGAATCAGGATAATCCAGGTGTAATTCCGTGAAATCAGGTAAACCAAAATCGTCGGCTATGGGAACACTGCCCTGTCTTGTGTTGAGGATTTGCTGGAGGTGGCGCAGTACTGAATCAATGATTTCCTTTGGATCCTCTTTCCTGCGGATGCCCGGGTCTTTCTGCCGCGCCCGAATTCTTTCAAGGAGCCTGTCTTTTGCCATTGGGCCTCAACACTGATCCGATGAAGTGTTTCTTTTTGTAAGCCATTTTGCCAAAAGCATCACACCGGCAGGTCATCAGGTGGAGCAAGAGTGACGAAGAAGCTTCGCCATTCGAGCACTTAGCACTATTCCGCTCGCAGTGTCCTGAAACAACCTGCCAGGTGTTTTGCAGGTGCTTTTTTGCGCAAATGAAGAGCACGCGCGAAAAAACACCAATGATCTTCCATAGGGACGAATTGAGGCCTACGTTCTTTCCGACCAATGGTCAATGTGTTCGACCCCATCCGGTTCGTAGGTCCAGCGGACATAGCCGAACACAAAGCTGACTTCCTCGGTGGGAGGTTCATTGGCCGAGGCCGGGTCAATCACATCCGGGCTTACCCTGGTAATAGAGGCGATCCTGCCTTCCTGGATTTCGATGGTGAAGAAATGTTCGGTAGTCCCGTCCCCGGCAGGATTGGGTCGGTAGAACTTGAACTCACCCTCTACGGCCTCATTGTTGACGAGGGCTTTGGCCAGGAGCGGAGAGCTTTTATCAATGCGCTTGGTAATCCTTATGGGCTCATAGGTCCTTTCCCCCGAGGCAACTCCCGATGAAGCTTCCCGTGCCGTGCGCACGGAATCACTGAATGAAAGACATTCAATGGACTCTTCCCGGCCCATGGATGTAATGCTTGAATCTCCCTTTATGTCCTGCCCGTTCGCTTTCAGAAAAAGATGTACTGTCATTGCCATAGTCTAGTTCCTCCTTTCAGTTCCCCGTGTTTTATGAAATTATTGTTTTGTTGCCAGGACGTTATTCCTTATCCAGTTTTCCAACCAGAGACAGGGTGAAGAAGGCGCCCATGTATTTAAAATGGGGCCTGACCTTGAGCCCGACCTTATACCACCCGGGCTCCCCTTCCACGTCTTCCACGGTTACCTGCGCCTGCCGCAGGGGCCGTCTGCTCCTGACCTCGGGAGCCGGATTGTCCATGTTGACCACGTACTGGGTAATCCATGTATTGAGTTCCCTTTCGAGATCTGTCCGCTCCTTCCAGGTGCCGATGTTTTCACGCTGGATGACTTTCAGGTAGTGGGCCATTCGATTGATCACAAACATGTACGGCAACTGGAGGCCCAGCTTATAATTGAGTTCGGCCTCTTTGCCTTCCTTGCTGATGCCGAAAAATTTCGGCTTCTGCACGGAGTTGGCAGAGAAAAAAGCGGCATTGTCGCTTCCCTTTCGCATGGTGAGTGCAATAAACCCTTCCTCAGCCAGTTCGTATTCTCTCCTTTCAGAGATGAGCACCTCGGTAGGGATTTTTGTTTGGATGGCACCCATGGCTTCGAACTGATGCAGGGGGAGATCCTCCACTGCGCCTCCTCCCTTGGGCCCGATGATGTTGGCGCACCACCGGTATTTGGCAAAACTGTCGGTCAGCCTGCTGGCAAAGGTGAAGGCTGTGTTTCCCCAAAGATAGTGCTCATGGTTTGCGGAGACGTCTTCCTGGTAGTTAAAGGCCTTTACCGGTTGGGTATCGGGACCATAGGGAAGACGAAGGAGAAACCGGGGAAGGGTGAGCGCCACGTACCTGGCGTCTTCAGATTCCCTGAAGGACTGCCACTTGGTGTACTGGGGTCCTTCAAAAATGGACTTGAGGTCCTTGAGATCGGGGAGGCCGTTGAAACTGTCCAGCCCGAACATCTGCGGTCCGGCAGCGGCAATAAACGGCGCGTGGGCCATGCTCGCCACACTGCCCACGTACTGGAGCAGTTTTATATCCTGCGGGCCGAAACCGAAGTCGTAGTTGCCCACCATGGCCGCGTACGGCTGGCCGCCGAACTGCCCGTACTCTGCCGTATACACTGTCTTGTAAAGGCCGGATTTGGGCACTTCGGGGGCATCTTCAAAATCGTCCAGCAGGTCTTCTTTGGAAATATTTACCACTTCCAGCTTGATGTTTTCCCTGAAGTCGGTTCGGTCCACCAGGAATTTCAGGGAGCGCCATGCAGATTCCAGTTTCTGCACTTCAGGGTGATGCAGGATCGCATCAAGCTGGAGGCTCAGTTTCTTGTCGATTTCGGCAATCATGTCATCGACCACCGCCTTGGAGATCTTCGGTACTTCTCTCCCCGGTTCAAGAAGCTGGGCAATCAATGCCTCCACACCCTTTTTAGTTACATCATAGGCTTCATCCGTCGGTTGGAGTTTCGTGGCATGGACAATTTCGTCCAAAATTGAAAGCTCTTCCGTTGTTTTTTCAGCAGAAGCAGCCTGTTTCTCTTCCTCAGCCATAAAATCACCTCCTCAATTCATCTATTTATCTTCCACACCCAGTTCTTTCAAGAGTTTTTCCCGCGCGTCTTCATCTTTGACCAGTTCCTGGATCTTTTTCCGAAAGGCGGGAATGTTGCTCAGCGGGCCTTTCAGGGACCCGAGGGCTTCCCTCAGTTCCATGAGGCGATTTAACTCCGGCGTGTTCTTGGCAACTGATTCAGGTCCAAAGTCTTTCAGGGATTCGAACTTGAGGGAGACGTTCATATCTTCGTCAGGCTCACCGGAGATCTTATTTGGAACCGTCACGTCAATTTGAATATTCTGGGCCTTGAGCACTTCATTGAAGTTGTCTTTATCAATATTGATGGGTTCCCTTTCCTCCACAAGGCGGTCATCCGGTTTCCCGGTAAAGTCGCCCATGACGAGGACCTTGAGAGGAAGTTCTACCTCTTCCTGGGCGTCACCCGTTGCCGGGCGATAGACAATGTTTACCCTTTCCCTTGGTGCAACCGATGCTTCTTTGGCCATAATTCCCTCCTTTGTTCGAATTGTTGTTCAATTCCTACCATGGAACCGGAAAAGTAGCAATACGGAATACTCCTTGAGTGCACACTACTTTTTCACCAGACGTAAAGCCTCACGAGGATCGAGCCTTGAGATACGGAAGAGTATCTTGTTTGCCTGCTGTTTTGATGACTCGCTTGTATCAGCCTCAAACCCCGCATAGACTGTTTTCAGCGCCTTGACGGCAAGGGTGCTGTCCCACTCTTCGAGCCGGTAGGTATCCAGGATATCCAGGATATCCTCCAGATGGGGGACCACAAGCCCTGTTTTCTTGGTACGGATCAATACTTCTGAGAGGGCCATTCGCCAGCGGAGCTTCTCCCTGGGGGAAACGCTGTTTTGAAGGCCCTGCTGCAGAATTTGTATTGCTCCGGGGGCCTTCTTTTTCCTGGCCAATGCCATAGCTTCCTGAATGGCCTGTTCCTGTGCTTCATTCTTTCCATCAGATCCAGCAGAGCTGATGGAGCCCGCCGGTTCATCACCGCCGTTGGAGCCAAGACCGATACTTGCGATCCACTGACGGGTGTCATTGTCAGCCAGAGGCATTCCGTCTGAAAAAGAAAGCTGTGGCAGTTCTGGAAAGCGATGAAGGAGAAGCCCTGTTTCCTGGTTAACCGCGTTCTGTGCTTCCTGGTATTGGTCGCCCATGTTGGTGAGCCCTTCCCAGGTGAAACGATTCAGATCAAGCCAGAAAATCGACTGGAGAAGGGTTGTTTCCGCCAGTTTCACCAGGCCCTCCCAGTTCGCTGCTTCTCTGAGAGAATTCAGATCCGCGAGAATCTGCGGTGCCGGCGGGGGAATCATGGTCTTGCCGTCCGAGGCAGGGGGAGAGGATGCTACCGATGCCCAGGCAGCAAAGCGGGTCCACCGGTAAGGCGCAGGATTGCCAATGTCTGAATCCCTGAGATGGAGAGCGGCCTTCCGAATGTTCTGGAGCCCGGCCCGGAATACCTTCTGGGCA
>Ga0164318_10004013_pt1 | contig 14042 bp, 10 predicted proteins | sample GuaBasSedimGuay9_FD_113734 | JGI IMG/M metagenome (GOLD analysis project Ga0164318, IMG submission 113734) | Subseafloor sediment microbial communities from Guaymas Basin, Gulf of California, Mexico - Guay9, Core 4571-4, 0-3 cm | ecosystem: Environmental > Aquatic > Marine > Hydrothermal vents...
TTAGCACAACAACAGTATCTCCTGCGTCAGAGTATCAAGGGAAACAGTTTCCAACATATTTTAATCTTGTTAAAGAATTTCTTAAAAATAATCCCAAGGAAGCACACGCAGACAGTCAATTCAGAGTTCAGTACACTACTGATGTAGGGAATGATTATTTTGCAAGAGATAAAGACCCTGGAAAATTTTCATTAACTATGAACGGTGTTGAAATTTCTGACTATGCATGCAACCTGTGGAATGGCACGGGGACTTTAAATGTTGATTTACCTTCTGATTGCAAAGAAGGTGAGATTTTATGCTTTAAAAGCACAGTTGATGATGTAAGCAGAGCTGAACCATTTGAGGAAGAATTTTTTGTAAAAGTGATTGAACCCTTGCAACCTAGTGAAGGGCGCAACAAAAGTGAACGGAGAAAGCCACCTTCTGAGGAAGGAAAAGGAGAAGCTAAAAAAGAGTCACATTTAGCTCTTCCAAATGTTGTTGAAGTTAGGCGGGATGATTGGGAAATGCACTCGGATACAAGTTTTAAGTTTGATGAACAAAGTGTTTTAAAAGTTATTGATAGCGGAGATGAGGGATATGATTTTTTTATTAATATGGACAATTTATATTTGTTGACTGAAAAAAAGGCAAATACAAATATAGACGCACAGCTTCTGGATGCAAGGTATAAGTACGGTATGGTATTAATGGGTATTGCTTTAATCAAGGCGGATAGTGAGAAAGGTGAGGAATCGCAGGAAGAAGAGAGGGATATTACCAAAATAGTGGGGGAAACCACAAAAGCCATTTCACCTATTTTATTACCCATGGTTGCTTCGTTGGGAAGTTTAGAAGTAGATGAAGTGTCGCAGGTTTATCAAGAAGAGTAATTATATCTATATATGTATTAAGGAGTTTTTATGACTGACATAAAATTAAACCAACAAGATAAGGATGATTTATTAAATTTTCTCGATATTTACGCAAATAAGATTTCAGCTGATGATATTAATGAGATAAAGAAAAAACTGTCGAAAAAGATATCATTCTTAAAAAAGAAAAAACTGTTCCAAGTTATGTAGAAAAAATGATACCCCAGATTGAGGATTTGTCTAAATTATTAAATCGGCAGGGAATTGATACAGAACAACATAATAGAGTAGTTTCGGCACTTCATTATTTTGTTTGGGCTGAAGATAGAATGCCAGATTATATGCCGGTTATAGGATATTTGGACGATGCCTATGTTATAGCCACGGTACACAAAGAACTCAAGAGAGAAATTGATAAAGTGAATAAAGTGTAGACAATACGTCTTGTGCCCAAATTGTGCCCATTCAAAGCGAGTTTACTGATAAAAGGGGGGAATAGGTATCACCTATTCACTTACGCGAGGATGCAAGTTACCGAGGGCTGACTCCTAAGTTCAATTTCGTGCAAGAAGTCTTATTAGAATGTGGTGATGATGTGTAACAGCATGAGGAGTGGTTGAATGAAAATATTACATACATCTGACTGGCATTTGGGGAAGAAACTGGAGAAAATATCCAGACTTCCGGAGCAGGAGTTGGTTCTCAAAGAGATATGTGAGATCGCTGATAAGGAAGATGTTGATGCCGTTGTCATCGCGGGCGATCTTTACGATGTTTTTAATCCGGGTACAGATGCAATTGAGCTGTTTTATAAAACGCTTAAAACATTATCCAATAACGGTAAGCGTGTTGTTATTGCTCTTGCCGGTAATCATGATTCTCCTGACAGGATCGAGGCGCCTGATCCTTTAGCCCGTGAGTGTGGGATCATTTTCAGCGGGTATCCTCATACCGAGATTAAACCTTTTATGTTAGAAACCGGACTTGGTGTTACTAAAAGTGAAAAGGGGTTTATTGAAGTGGTTGTTCCGGGTGATAAAGCTCCTTTAAGGGTGTTGTTTACTCCTTACGCTAATGAGTACCGGCTTAGGACGTATTTGGGGGATGAACAAAGGGAGGATGAGTTTAGGGAAATTCTGCAGGAGATGTGGAGCGGTTTAGCTGAAAAGTATTGTGATGATAAGGGTGTTAATATTCTTGCTACCCATTTGTATATGGTTAAAAAGGATGGTGAGATGCCGGAGGAGCCGGAAGAGGAGAAGCCTATACTTCATATAGGTGGAGCTCAGGCGGTATACACCGGTAATGTGCCTCAAGAAATGCAGTATGTTGCTTTGGGGCATCTGCATCGGCATATTCATACAGAAGCTAAACAATGTCCTGTTGTGTATAGCGGCAGTCCCGTTGCTTATAGCATGTCAGAAGCGGGCCGAAAAAAAAGTGTTGTTATTGCTGACTTAAAGCCTGGTGTGCCTGCTAAGTTTCGTAGAGTTGAATTGTCTAAAGGAAAGAATCTTGAAAGAAAGAAGTTTAAGGATATTAATAAAGCCGTTAAATGGCTATTAGATAACCAAAATGTGTTAGTAGAGCTTACGATAGTTTCGGATACGTATTTAAGTGCAGAAGATCAGCGCCGGTTACATGATACTCATTCGGGGATAGTCGCGATTATACCGGAAACGGCATCGGGAGCGGATTTTTCCGGAGATGATAGGGAGCTTAAGTTAGCAGATCTTTCCAAAGGAATTGAAGAATTATTTGTGGATTATTTTAAATACAAACATGCGCAGGAACCCGGTAAAGAGATTATGTCGCTTTTCAGGGAGATCCTGGCTGCGGAGGATGTCGTATGATACCCGTATCTTTAAGGTTCAAAGGAATATATTCTTACCAGGAAGAACAGTTCATAGATTTCGAGAGGCTGACAGACGCGCAGTTGTTCGGTATTTTCGGGGCAGTCGGCAGCGGAAAGTCTACGATACTCGAAACCATGTCATTCGCGTTATACGGGGAGACTGAGCGGCTTAATAAAGGAGACAACCGCGGATATAATATGATGAATCTGAAGTCCGATAATCTTTTTATTGAGTTTATTTTTAAAGCGGGAAAAAAGAATAAAGAGCGATTCAAATTTATAGTCAATGGTAAACGTAACAGCAAGAAATTCGAGGATGTAAAGACTTTTTCAAGGAATGCTTATATCAAGAAAAAAGGTGACTGGGAGCCCATCAAAAAGAATACTGCCGAAGATATACTCGAGCTTAGTTATCAGAATTTCAGGAGAGCGCTTATTATCCCTCAAGGCAAGTTTCAGGAATTTTTGCAGCTTAAGAGTAAAGAGAGAACTCTTATGCTTAAAGAGATCTTTGGGTTGGAGAGGTTTGAGCTGTATGAAAAAGTTGCGGTTGTTAAAAAGAATATCGAAATGGAAATAAACGATGCCGAGGCACGTCTTGACCAGATAGGCGAAGCCGGAGAAGATTTTATTAAAAAAAATGAAAAGGCACTGACTAAAAAGGAAAAAGAGGCCGGGGAGATTGAAAGAACGCTTAAGGAAAAGACGGACGTTCAAAACGAAATGAGCCGTATCAAGAAGATATACGAAATGGTTGCTAAAGCGAAGGAAGAATTGGATGGTTTCAAACGCAATGAGCTGGAATTTAAAAAAAAGACGGAGATTCTTAACCAGTACAAAAATTGCAAGGCAAATTTCAGGGATCTTTTTGATCAGAAAAAAAAGAAAGAAGTGAATATTGAGGAAGATGAAGAAAAGATAGCCGAGTATAAGGAACGGTTCGAAGAGTTGGAGAAGGAACATAAGACTATAGAAAAGGTATTCAGAGAGTTGGAAGCGAAGCATGAGAAGAAGGACGAGACATTAAGCAGGGTGGAAGACCTCAGAAGGATGGTCGATGTAAAGAAAATTGAGAAAAATAAAGAAGGCATGGAGAAAAAGCTGATATCGGCAGAGAGGGAGCTTAAGGAAAAAAAGGATAGAGTGGAGGAGATAAAAAAAGATAAAGTCGCGGTGAAAAAAGAATTGGCGGATGAGAAAAAGAAAGCCCCGGAGAGTGTTGACCTTCTCGGGGTGCAGGGATGGTTTAGTAAAAAAGAAATGATAGAAAAAAGCGTTAAGGATGCCGAGAAAGATAAGAATGAAAAGGGTAAAAGGATAGAAAGCATAGAAAAAGAGAAAGATGCACTGATAAACAAAAAAAACATCAGGGAATATTTTAGGGATAAGCCGGGTAGCCGAACTTTTGAGAAAGCACCGGGGGTTTTGGGAGGCGCACTTAGCGATATTAAAAAAGAGATAAAATCTTTAGAGAATAAAATAAGGCCTTTGGAGCTTAGAGAGCAGATGAGCGAAGCGGCGTCTGAACTTCATAAAGGCGAGCCGTGTCCGCTTTGCGGGGCGAAGGATCACCCCCAGCCGTTGAAGCCGGGTGATATAACAAGGCAGTTGGAAAAGGAAAAAGGCGCGCATGAAGAGCTCAAGAAAAGGCAATCTGAAGTTAAAGAAACGCTTAGTGAAATAAATGCACTTTATAAACAGAAAAACGTCCCGGAAGAAGAACTTAAGGGATTGGAGGGTGAGCTTGAGGGGTTTTTATCCGAGCTGGATTCTCACGTTAAAGCATTCAACTTTAAGGGGTTTAGTCCGTCAGACAAGGAGTTGCTAAAAGAAAAGATAAAGGCGAATACTGTTGCTGCTAAGAAGATAAAGGAGCTTGAACAGGCGGTTAACAGGACGGAAGAGAAGCTTGAGAGAGCCGAACAAGTTATGCATAAATGTCGGTCGGAGTATGATGAGCTTAAAAGTGAATTGGACTCGGCAGGGGTAAAGATAGATACCTTAATGAAGGAAATATCGGATGATATCGGAGCAAAGGATTGGGAAAAGGAACCCTCGGAGATTGAAAAGGAAGCTCAAGTTCTTAAAAAAGAGCTTGAGACACTGGCAGATAAATACGCGAAAAAGAAAAAAGAGATATCTTTCATAAAAAGCACGATAAACGAGCTTAAAGGGACGATAAAAAAGTCCGAAGAAGTCATAAAAAAGGATATTGCTGAGTTCGAGAAGACCGAAGAGGTAATTAAGGACAGGCTTGAAAAGAACGGCTATAAAAAAACAACCGAGGTTGAAGAGATACTTGGAAGAAAGATCGATGAAAAGGAAGAGGGGGTTTTGATCAATAAGTTCTGGAAGGGGCTGGAGACCGCTACGGTGAAGCTTAACGAGGCTCAGAAGGAAGCCGGCACTAAAAAGTACGACGCCAAAAAGCATGAAAAGATAAATGAAGATGCCGAGGCGCTTAACGATAAAAAGAACGCTATTAACCAGGCAATAGGGGAATTGAAGAACAAGATAAAAGAGCATAAGAAAAATCTATCCGAGAAGAAACGGCTGGAAAAAGATCTTAAGAAAATGAGGATACGCGAGGGGAATATGAGGATGCTCGCGAATTTGTTCAGGAAAAACGGATTCCTTAATTACGTATCAACGGTGTATCTTCAGAACTTTTGCCGGGTTGCTAACGAGAGGTTTTACAAGCTGACCAGGCAGTCAATGAAGTTGCGGTTAGAGGGAGATAATGATTTCTGTGTGCAGGATTTTATGAATGAAGGCAAAACAAGAAACATTAAAACATTATCCGGCGGCGAGCTGTTTCAAGCGTCATTATCTCTTGCAATAGCTCTTTCTGACAGTATACAAAGCAAATTCGGAAACCGGCAGAATTTTTTCTTCCTGGATGAAGGATTCGGGTCCCAGGACAAAGATTCTCTTCAGGACATATTTTATGCACTGAAAACAATGAGAAAAGAAAACAGGATTGTCGGCATAATATCTCATGTAGAAGAACTGCAGGAAGAGGTTGATACACATCTGAGAACCATCAAGAACGAAGATACAGGAAGTCACATCAAGCCTAGTTGGGAATACTAGATTAAAGGAAAAGTAGATGCCAATATTGAATTGAAAATCCGGGGATAGAATACTTAATTAGTGGAAAAAATAAGTATGATGTCCCTTGGATTATTTGGAATCGATAAAATGGGAGCAGGACAGTGGAACATGGAAATTATGAAAATATAATACGAAGTTTAATATCTTGTAAAAATGATAACGGTCGATTGCAGGATATTGACAAAATAATTGAGATGACAAGGTCATTTTATGGCAACGATTACGACAAGCTATATGGGCTTATATATGAATTATTTAAAAGGAAAGAATGCAAAATCACAAATATCTTACTACGCGAAATTATTACTGAACGCCCATATTATATAAATCCTGATATATATTGGATGCAATTAGAAGTTTATGACGACGCCGAAGGTAAAAATACAGAAATAAACAAGTGCTTTGAAGAAAAAGATCTTTTAACCAATTATTTGATATCCCATCAGATGAATGTAAAAGATGACGAAGTTGGGGATCATGGAGAAACGTATATAGTTTGCTGTAAATTTGACTCTGGTGAATATTCTGGACAAGATTTGTGGATGGCTATAGGGTTTTTAAAAAGACTGATAGAAAGTGATTTAAAAAAGAAAGTTTATAGGTATGGAGGCGATTCAATACCAGCTTTTGCAAGAGGCCTGGCAGATATATATTTAGATTTCGAAGGTGAAAAATCACAGAATTATCAGAAATATAAACGCATGAGTACCCTTTATCAATGTTTAGAGGAGGTTCACAGTAATATTTTACAGGAATATCAAAAAGAGGAGATAGAAAAAGCTCTTTTTTTCATGATAGAAGAAACACCAGATGACTCCGTGGTCAACTATGTTTTGGGTAGGTACTTCAACAAATTTATAGGTGACACAGATAGTGCGATTAAATATCTTGAACGAGCCGTACATTTGAACATAGATGAATGGCGTGCATATTTCATGTTAGCTAAGATTTATTCCAATAGGGGCGATTTTAAGACGGCGGAACAACTATTTTTAAGAGCTTTCGAAGTTTATGACGAGAACGAAATTGACAGATTGATCGATGGCGTGAAAGAATCTCTGAGTTCTGTTGGCGGTGGTAACATTGATTACGATCAAGTAAAAGAACATGCGGAGGCAAAAGATATAGCCGAATATGCGCCTTCTAGGGGCCGATCTTTTCAGCACATTCTTGAAATAGATGAGAGTCCTGCAGAAATAGCAAAGATTGCCCAAAAAAACCTAATGGATGCATACGGAAAATATTATGAAAAACTACATCCACACACTCTGTATCATCTTAAAAATGGAGAACTCGTACATATCGAACATGGCGGGGATACAGCATATGTATCAAAGTATATGGAGTATTATACGGCATTGCTATCAGAAATATGGCAAAAAGTCTTCGTACCTTTTAGAAAAAACTTCCATGGAAGATATCAAAAGGAATATGGAAAAAATATGAAGAGTTTGAAAGATAAGGATACTAAATTTTACCGATTTATGAATGACCGTTCTTCCACCTCAACTGGAGGACAAATGTTAGGGTATTTAACTAACGTGGAATTAAAACACCATCCAATATATAAATCATTTTTAAGTCATGTGGAAGTTACAGCACCAATTTTAAGAAATCAGGATTATCTCGAAGAAATAAGAGAATTATCTGTAGAACGCAACAAAGATGGACACCCTGAGGATTATGGGAAAAGCAAAGCATATTACAACTATGTGAGAGGTGCAGTTTTAGGGACACCTAAGAGAGAGGGTTTGTTAATAAGACTTATCAAGTCATTAGAGGGGAAATAGAGATGTTAGATGAAGAATATTGTGGACATAAATACATTATTATTAGTGTAATGGGTCCACATGCGAGTGAATCTGAAAAAGAGATTTTTGAACGGAAAATTAAGGATGTGAACAAGACAGGTACAACTTTTTGGCTGATGCGGTCATGGCAAGCAAAGCCACCTATGGTGCAAGATATTTGCTTAAAGGCAAAAGAGGAAGGAGAAAAAGTAGTAACTATTTTCGTTGAACCTTCATCAATTGGTGGAGCTACGCCTACGAAGACAGTTGAAAAATCCAAATTTTACTCAAAGAATAATAAAGATTGGAAAGCAATGCCCTCGGGATTAACGCCTGTGACAGGAAAAATGGGAAGCAATGCGTACGCGTTGGTTTTCGATAGCTTGAAAATGAGTGATGGTACGCTAGATCTATGGGGATATGCCAATTTTTTTGAGCAGGCCAAGCCTGTGAAAATCATGCGGGGTGCATCGACGTTATGTGCGATGAAAAAGAATATGAAAAACAATAAAGACCGTATTCAATCACATCTCAGGCGCATAGTCGCTATCGGTGAACTATGTGATCCTTATGGTGTGTGGTTAAGGTAATGATAGCAGATTATCCAGAACCACTATTTTTAGATGATATAGATGAGATACCTTGTCCACATTGTGGCGTGAAGCGCGAAAGGGCAGATTGGGAGGCCTTGTTTAAGGATATGGCAGCTTCCGTGATTTGTCCTAATTGTGGTAAAAAAGTAGCGAGAGATGATATTGAGAACTGTTAGGAAAACCCTACAGGAAAATATTACGCTTAACAGAATATCGTTCCAAAAAGTCAGGTATTTTCGATTTATAAATAAAAAACTTACAACAACAAAAGTCAGCATAAGTTGACATAATCGCTAGTTATGGGACGAAATCCAGACTACGTGGGGCGCTCCGAAAATAAAGACACGTATGGATAGAAGTATTAAAAAATCAATATCAATTAACGAGTTTACTTATATTCTGAATCTGAATAAGGTTTCAGATGCAGAGAGATCCAGCCTTATTCCTATTCTTTTTGAAAATCCTTCTGCAAGAAAAACGTTCCTTTTAAGAGAAAATATAAGAACACTTGATAAATTAGAGAAAGCGATTACTTCGATTATTAGCAATAAAGATGCGGTTGAATCAGTGAAAAGCATTTTTTTTATTAACGATGATTTATTCATTCCTCCTGAAATCAAAAGGATCTTTTCCGATAACACAAAAATCGCTTTTTTTGTTGGAGCCGGAGTTTCTAAATTATTAAAAATCCCACTTTGGGAAGAATTGGCAGATAGGGCAATCGAATATTTAAGAGACAATCATTATATTAACTATGGAGAATGGAGCAAATTAAAATCAGACAAGTCAAGCTTTAAACAAAAGTTATCAATATTTCACCAAGTGGTAAAGGATGATCCAGCGTTAGAAAAGTTTTATAAAGAAAAATTGCAAGCTAAGTCTAATGAAATTGATAATCCATATAGGTTATTTTGTGATCTCGAACAGGCAATAAATAAACCTGTGCTTAAAATTTCTACTAATATAGATCAAGAATGGGAGAAGATATTAGAAGAAAAATCTGGAAAAGAGAAAACAATTATCAGCGAAGAAGGAGAGGAAACAATTATTCCTTCATCTTATGAAAGCACTCAGTTTTCAGATTTTTCTCGAGAACAAGAGTTGTCCGAAAAAATATTGTATCAAATACATGGATCATTGAAACTTTTCGAAACTACTATAATTACGACTGCTGAGTATGTAGATAACTATCGAGATGAAAGAAAATTGAAGGGGTTCCTTGAGGAGGTTTTTAGGAATTATAGTGTTATATTTATAGGATCAGGCATTCAAGAATTTGAGATTTTAGAGCATTGCTTAAAAATATCACCTAATGAACATTTTGCCCTGCTTGGCACATACATTGATGATGAAAACTTATTTCGCGTGAAAGAAAAATATTTTGCAGAGTTAAAGATAAAAACTATACGTTATTACTTAGATTTTCAAGGATATGACCGATTACTTTTTCTTTTAAAAAATTGGTGTCAAGAAATCAAAAGTTCGCGGAAAAAAGGTTTTTATGACGATTTGAAATTGATAGACGAGGTTTTATAGAATGTTGGGTAAAAAAGAACAAAAAGCTTTAGAATTAATATCTGAAGATTTAGATTATTCTAATTATTTCTTTAGAAAAGTTAAGGATCCAAAGTGGTTTTATCCACTTAAGGAAAGAGGATATTTTGATCCAATTCACATACGATTTGATAGCGAGGGACGGTCCTATTTTTGGAATGTTCTTGATTATTTAGAGAGAATATCAGAACAGGTAGAAGCGAATCCAGAATATTGCAAAGAATTGCTAGAAATTGTAAATAATATTGTCCAATATTCCCGCGGCACAAAAAAGATAGATAATCACCATATATGGTGGTTTTGTGTAAAAATTATTAATAATATTCCAACCAATTTGATTGTTCCAAGCCTAGAAATAGCAACTTTTAAGGTATGGCTATTAGAGTGGACAGATCCAGCCTTAGGAAGCGATTTGGCAATTAGTGACATAAGTAAGAATCTTTTAAAAAAGTTTATAGACAATGATAATACGGTCAGTTTCGCTGAAACTATTATTGAGATTATAACAAGGGTGCGACCTAGTGAAAAAAAAGGGGCCTTTGATAAAAAAGAAGACGCTGCTTTGGTTTGGGATCCTTATTGGATCCTGGATGCATTCAAAAATTATGTTAAAGAGATTGGAGAGAAATGTCCAAATAATACAATATATGATATTGCTAATAAACTCAGAAAGTCTTTGGAGTTTAAGCAAAAGGATACCTATGTAAACATAAAAATAGATAATAATTTTTACCAGTTGAAAATTTTAAGAATGCCAGAAGAAAATATAGGAGAAAATGAAATAAGTTTTAAGGAATCAATTTATGAATGCGTTTTGAAGAAATATACAACAGAACAGATAAAAGGATCCGATATAGAAGGAGACTTTTGGGCACTCCATAGGATTGACCCCCAGGAATTGATAAAAGCCTTCCCTATGGAAGCAAGTAGTAAAGATATTTTTATATCAAAACTAAAAGAAAAATTGCCTAATGAAATTGAGTGGAACAAAGAACCAGATTTTGAGAAGAAAGTCAACCAATTGTATGACGGTCTCTCTGAAGATTATTCTCAAGTCTGGTTTAAATCGATGAAAGAGGGGGGTTCTGATCATGCAAATAGGGCAGAAGAGATTTTGACGATTATTTTAAGGGATGTGGTTTTAGCTAAATGTGAAGCTCAAAGATTGGATGGGCAACAAATAATTGAGAAATTTTTATCAGATGATTTTCGGTTCCCTGTGTTTAAAAAGATTTGTTTAATTTGTATTGATAAGTATTGGGAAGATTATTCTGAATTATTTACTCAATTTGTAGAAAAAACTCCAGATATTCTAAACAGGACAGATTGGGAGGTTGAATTACAAGATTTATTAAGAGCCCACAATAATAATTTTGATGAGGATCTAGTAAATAAATTAGTAGAACTCATTGAAAATGTTCCAGAATATTATCTTAAAGAGGGAGGGAAATACGAAGCCTATTGGAGGTACAAGTGGTTATCACCCCTAAAGGATAATCCAGCATTTTCTGAACCATATGAAAAAGCAAAAGAGGATGCAGAAGAAAAAGAGGTCTACAAGCCTGAGCGTTCAGCGATAAAAGGTGGTTTTGTTTCGCACCAATCTCCTTTAACAAAAGAAGAAATTTTAAGCATGCCACTTAATGATATAGTTAAGTTTCTTAATGAATTCAAAGGTGCTGATTTCTGGGGAGGTACTTTTGAAGGAGAGCCCGATAAAGAAGGGTTAGCAGATACCTTGCAAGCAGCTGTGAAAGAAGAACCACTTAAATTTAACGATGAGATTGAACTATTTCGTGCTGCGCCATATGGATATGTACATAAAATGTTATGGGGGTTAAGAGATGCGTGGAGGGAAGGCAAAGATTTAGCTTGGGAAAAATTATTTAATTTCAGCTTTGAATATATTAATCGAAAGAATTTTTTGCAAAAAGCGTTAAGAGCACAAGGGAGCGATAGCGGGGATGGAAAATATTTATGGGTTGTTGATTCAATAATTGAATTAATAGAGGATGGATCTCGCAAAGATGAGAGAGCATTCGACAAGAAGTATTTTCCCATCGTAGATAATATATTTGATTCGTTAATGCCCTTGTTGAAAGGCGAAAGAGATCCAGATACACAGCGGGATGCGGTGACCTATGCTATGAATACAACTCTGGGAAGAGCTATAGAGTCTTTCATTATATATTCTTTACGAGTAGCACGCGTTAGAAAAAAAGAAGGAAAAGAAAAAGAGAAAGATTGGGGAAAGAACAAGTATGATAGGTTTTTTAATAAGGGAATAGATGCATATGTTTGGTTGGGCAGATATTTGCCAAACATAAAATTTATTGATGAATCATTTGTTGAACAAAAAGTCCAAGAAATGGCAGAACGTGAGATTAATAATCATGAATGGCAAAATTTTATGGAAGCATATCTTACTGGGCATGTGTATGAGGATTTGTATAAATTAATGAGGGCGAATTATTTAAAAGCAATTGACAGTAAGGTTTTTGAGGGGAGAGCTGACAATAGCTTAATTCATCATATTGCTATAGGATATCTTAGGGGATATGAAAACCTGGAAGAGAAAAATGAAGATCAAAAAGATAGTTTATTTTGGAAATTGTTAATGCAGATAGATGTGGAGGAGAAGAAACAACGTTGGTTAGAGGTTGTGAGGTTCTTTTGGTCAATTTCTGGTCGCAAAAAGAGAACCGAGGAAGATGAGAAGATATCAGAGGAAAATAAGACTAAAATATTAAAGTTTTGGGAATTTACTGTTGAGAAGCAAACTTTAGTAAATGAAAAACTGGGAGACGAATATCCTTCATTTTTGGGACAATTAGGAGAACTTACAGTTTTATTAGATAGAATAGATAGCGATAAATATGAATGGTTAATGTTGTCAGCTCCTTATGTAGAGTCATTACATCGGTCTAGTTTCTTTATAGAATATCTTACAAAATTTGAAGATAAAAAAAGCTTGAAGTATATAGCAAAGATATATCTAAAAATGCTTGAAAATAGTACCCCCATATTCAAGAGCGAGGATATACAAACAATTGTTAAAAGACTTTATGAATTAGGCAAAGAAATCCCTGAAGTAAAATCAGATGCCGATGCTATTTGCAATACGTATGGAAGAAGAGGAACGCATATACTAAAAGACATTTTTTACAAATATCAAAACAATAAATAACTTCAGGACTTTGTTAATTTTTCAATTTTTTCATAAATCGCTCAGACTTGATATTGTACAAAGAGGCAGCAATATCTTTGTTCTTTGAAAGTAGAAACGCTGAATCAATGATAATGAGTGAAGCGACAGCCTGTTTGCACTGACCGATTGTCTGGGGTGGTTCTTTCAGGATTTTGGAGAGATAACCATTCTGTTTAATCAAGTAGGCAAGTGTCCAGGCAAGGAATGACATAATCCAGTGTCTTTGGATTTGCTCCTGGTGACGAACTTGATATTGCTCAAAATAGAAAGTATCTTTCAGTTCCCTGAAGGACCTCTCAATACCCCAGCGTAGCAGATAAGTCAGTATAGCGGATTTAACTGACATTTTAAGGTCAGTGGTTATGAGTATGTGAGCGGATTTATCATCGTCGTTAGACCATTTATTGAAGACAAAGATGACTTTAACTTTTGTTTTACAATCTTTGAGTTTGGTATTAAAGGAATAGGTGAAGACGCTTTTATCTTTATCGTTGTTTTGAGGGATACGAACGGCCTTCAACTTGTGGGGATAAAACTGTTCAATTAAAGGCATGATTTTATCACAGCGCAGATATCTCCACTGTTTGGTTTGAGGATGAGTAAAGAAAATCGAGCGGTTGGTTTTAACCTCGGCGACTAAAGACAGGTTCTTAGAGGAAACGAACTCGATCAGATCGCTTGAAGTATACCAGTTGTCAACGACTATAGAAGAGAAAGCGATGCCTTTATTTAAGGCGTCATCGATAAGGTCTTTGGCTAAATCGAGTTTACTTTTAAACTGATTCAGATTTGAAGCATCGAGAGGCAGATACGGGTTGAAATTTACGGGGAAATGCTTGGTATTTGAAACGAAACAACTGGCGACAGCCACATTACAATTTTCCTCTCTGCCTAAAGGCGCGCAGTGTTGGAATTTAGCGCCTTCGGTATTTTTGGCGTAAGGTTTAGTGTAATGCACCCCTTTAGTCAAGGCATTTTTAAGTTAGAACTCGCTCTTTGTTAATACAAGTTTCATAGAACTGTCTGGGCGTCATATTGTTCAGCGATTGATGAGGGAAGTCGTTATTATAA
>Ga0164318_10004014_pt1 | contig 14036 bp, 13 predicted proteins | sample GuaBasSedimGuay9_FD_113734 | JGI IMG/M metagenome (GOLD analysis project Ga0164318, IMG submission 113734) | Subseafloor sediment microbial communities from Guaymas Basin, Gulf of California, Mexico - Guay9, Core 4571-4, 0-3 cm | ecosystem: Environmental > Aquatic > Marine > Hydrothermal vents...
GGCGAACTCGGCTTGTGGAACAGTATCGCCACGAGCCCCCCCACGAGCACGACCGCAATGGCCGCCGCAAGGAGCTTGCCCCAAAGCTCGAGCCTCTTTTTCCCCTTTTCGGAAACTCTCATCGGTTCCTTTCTCTCGGCGGCCGATTTTACCACATTTCACCCCGGCCGCCTCCGAAAAGGGAGCAAAAAGTGCGTAGCGCGTCAAATATAATAACATTCACCGTACGCACGCATGAGGGGAGACACGACGCCGCGCCGTGCGGCGGGTGGAGGATGCCACGTGAGTTGCAGAACACTGTCGGTCGTCGCACTGTTGCTGATGCTCGTCTCGGCCGGATGCGTCTCGGAGGAGGACAGGGTTTACCCCACGAAACTCTCCTCGATTGAGGCCAGGGAAGCCCTCGGTGAGCTCACCCGTTCAACGAACTTCGCCGAGGTCATCTCCCGCCAGCCGCTTCCGCCCCGCAGGAAGAGCGAGGAAACCGCGCCCCGCGAGAGGACCTTCCCCTTCGTGGTGGAGGTGGTGAACGGCCGCAAGAAGGTCAGGCTCGACATAGTGAAGTTCCTCGAACTGGCACAGGCGAACGACATTACCTTCCTCGCCTACAAGGAATCCCTCGCTTCCGCCGAGGAATCCCTCAGGGCCACCCTGCGCTCCTATCGCCCCGTCTTCGGCGGCACGGTCTCCGCCTCCTACAACTTCAAGAACGACAGCGAGTCCCAGGGCATCAACTTCTCCCTGAGCCAGAAACTGCCCTGGAACGGCAGCCTGAAACTCGCCACCTCGGCCGACCGCTCCCATTATTCCTCCCCCCCCGACAGGGAATCCATGTCCCTCTCCACCATGCTTTCCCTCTCCTTGGACATCTACCTCCGCCCGGGCGGCTATGCGGAATGGCGGGAGAGCATTATCCAGGCCGAGCGCAACTGGGTTTACTCCCAGCGCCAGTTCAGGCGAAACCGCGAGAACTACCTCATCAACATGGTCCAACTCTACTACGACACCATCAACGCCCGCAAGTCCCTCGAAAGCCAGAACGAGAGGCTCAAGAAGGCCCAGGACGCCTACGACCTCGTCCGTTTCGAGTACAACCGCGGCCGCAGGACGCTCACCGACGTCAACGTCGCCGAGGAAAACCTCATAGACGCCCGCCAGGCCATCATCGACGCCAAGGAAAACTACGCCGAGCTCCTCGACGACCTGAAACTCAAGCTCGGCATCCCACAGGAATACGACATCGAGCTCGTGGACGAACCCCTCTCCGTCAAGCCCATCGGCGAGATAGATATGGACGAGGTCATCCGCAAGGCCCTCGCCAACAACCCCGACTACCAGACCCAGCGCGACCGATACGAGGACAGGCGCAGGAACTTCCTCCTCAGCCTCTACCGCCTCCGCAACGTCCCGCACGTCAACCTCTCCTATTCCTTCCCCCTCGTGGACGAGAGCTCCGAGGGCTACGAGGAGCACAACACCGACTGGTCCGCCTCCATCCTCTGGTCCTACAACCTCGACCAGGAAAGCCGAAAGAAACAGTACCGCTCGCTCCTCCAGAGCTGGACCATCTACGTCCGCGACTTCAAGCGCCAGCAGGAGAGCAACGTCAAGGAAATACGCCGCCGCGTGCGCCAACTCCTCAACGCCAGGAGGACGCTCGAAAACGCCATGCGGTCTTACGAGGCCGCGGTACGAAAGAAGGAAGGCGCCGAGCTGGAGTTCGACCTCGGAAAGATAGATTCGCGCGAGATGAACGACGCCATCAACAGGGTCCAGAGCGCCACCGACGCCCTCAACCGCGCCCGCGTCAGTTACAAGCTCGCCTACCTCCGCTTCCTTTCCATGCTGGGCGAGCTCAAGATCGATGAGGAAGGAGAATGGCTGAAATGAGCGAAGACGCCGGCAAGGTCCCCCAGCAGCAGTCCCTCATCATCGGAGGAATGACTCACATAGCCCCTCCCCGCAAGTTCTGGACCAGGGGCAAACTCTTCGTCCTGTTCCTCTTCCTCGCCGCGCTCGGCGTGGGAGGATACTACGGCTACGACGTCTGGAAGGGCGAGAAGAAGGAAGCCGTCGAGATTCCCACCTTCAAGGTCAAGAAGGACACCCTCGAGATATCCGTCACCGAGGAAGGCTCCCTCCAGTCCCTCAAGAGCCACCCCATAAAGGCCGACTTCCGCGGCAACGCCAAGATAGAGTGGATAATCCCCGAGGAAACCCAGGTCAAGAAGGGCGACGTCGTCCTCCGCTTCGACACCCAGGACGTGCAAAAGCAGATAGAGGACCTCGAGGTCGCCCTGAAGGAAGCCGAGGACGCCCTCGTCCGCGCCCGCGAGGACGACGTCATCGCCACCCGCGACGACCAGGCCAGCCTCCTCAAGGTCGAAAAGGAAATAAGGGACGCCGAGGAAGAGCTCGTCCGTTTCCTGAACTCCGACGTGCCCCGCAAGCGCAGCGAGTTCAGAATGCGCATTCGCAAGGCCCGACAGCAGCTCCGCGAGGTGGAGGCCGAGGTCACCGACATGCCCTATCTCATCGAGCGCCAGCTCAAGACCCTCAGCGACCTCGAGAAGGCCCGCATTCTCCTCGAACAGCGCAAGGCCGACCTCAAGAACGCCGAGGAAGACTACCGAATCTACCTCGAGTACGAACTCCCCCGCCAGCTCGCCTCCAAGCGCGAGGCGGTCGAGGACCTCAAGCGCAAGTACGAGCGCATGAAGAGCAACGTGAAGTCCAAGGCCGCCCAGCGCCGCGCCTCCATACGCCGCGCCGAGAAGAAACTCGAGTCCATCAAGAGAGACCTGAAGCGCCTCCGCGAAAGGCTGGGAAAGATGGCCCTCAAGGCCCCCGCCGACGGCGTCGTCTACTACGGAAGCGGCGATTCCAGGCGCTTCTATTACGGCGGCGAGGACATCAAGGAAAGCCTCAAGCCCGGAAACACCATCTGGACCGGCCAGGTCCTCATGCACATCCCCGACACCACCAAGATGAAGGTCTCCGTCCAGGTGCTCGAGTCCGACATTTCCAAGATAAAGGTCGGCCTCCCCGCGATTATAACCGTCCCCGCCCTCGACAACGCGAAGTACACCGGAAAGGTCACCAGCAAGGCCCGCTCCGCCCGCAACATCCGCTACTGGGACCCCACCAGCACCAAGGTCGTCCCCTGCGAGATCCTCATCGACAAGTACGACGAGCGCCTCACCCCCGGCTCCACCGTCAAGGTGAAGATACTCGTCAAGACGATACGCGACGTCCTCATCGTCCCGCTCGAATGCGTCTTCGAAAAGGACGGACACCCCATCGTCTATCTGAAGACCGGTCCCGGCGAGACCTGCGAGGCGCGCCGCGTCAAGCTCGGCGACCACAACAACGACTACGTGGTGGTCGAAAAGGGCCTGAAGGAAGGGGACGAGATATTCCAGTACCCGCCCTCCACCGCCGACGGCGCCCCCGTGACGGGAGAGGTGTACGCCCCCACTCCGCCGCCCGTCCCCTCGCTTCAACCCTCCGTGGAGCCCTCCCGCAGGCCCCGCGGCCGCCGGAACGGCGAAAACAGGGGGAGGAAAAGACCCCTCGGAGAACCGGAAGATAATGCGCGATCCGATTGAAAAGGCCCGTAAAGGGAACGGCTGATGGACATCATCGAGATAATCAAGGTAGGCCTGCTCAACCTCGCCCTGCACCCCCTGCGGTCCTTCCTCACCGTGCTGGGAATAATCTTCGGCGTGGGCGCGGTCGTCGCCATGCTTTCCATCGCCGAGGGCGCCCGCTTCCAGGCCCAGCAGCAGATAAAGATGATGGGCATCGAGAACGTCCGCGTCCTCAGCAAGAAGGTCATGGTCGAGTCCAAGAAGAAGACGACGGGCAGCCGGCGATTCTCCATCCTCAAGTACGGCGTAACCCTGGAGGAATACCGCCACCTCTGCGACACCATCGAGCGCCTCAAGGCTTCCGTCGCCATGAGGGACCTCCGCCAGAAGGTCTTCTGGCAGGACCGCAGCGCCGACTCCCACGTTATGGGGACCTCCGCCTCCTACATCGACGTCACCAACCACCACGTCATGCGCGGCCGCTTCATCACCCCCCTCGACGAGAAACTCCTCAACCGCGTCTGCGTGCTCGGCGCCGACGCCAGGAAACAGCTCTTCTCCTACCGCAACCCCATCGGCGAGAAGATCCGCGTAGGCAACAAGTGGTACGAGGTGGTCGGCCTCATGGAGCCCAAGACCGTCGAGACCGGCGGAATGATAGAGGTCCGCGACGTGAACAAGGACATATACGTCCCCCTCGCCACCGCCCTCGCCGACTTCGGAACCGTCTCCGCCAGCGCCGAGATAGGCTCCATGGAGATGATAGAAGTCGAACTGGACGAGATGTATTTCCGCATGGAGAGCTCCGACTACGTCGAGTACGCCGCCGCCCTCATCAAGAACTACCTCAACCGCAACCACCCACGCCACGATTTCGAGGTGGTCGTCCCCAAGGAACTCCTCGCCCAGTCGGAGAAGCAGCAGGAGATATTCGACATTGTCATGGTCTCCATCGCCTCCATCTCCCTCCTGGTCGGCGGCATCGGGATAATGAACATCATGCTCGCCACCGTGACGGAGCGCACCCGAGAGATCGGCACGCGCCGCGCCGTCGGAGCCCAGAAGGCCGACATACTCATGCAGTTCCTCTTCGAGACCGTCATCCTCGCCGTTACCGGAGGGTTCATCGGCGTCTTACTTGGCGCAGCCGGCGCCTGGGCGATAGTCCAGTTCGCCGGCTGGAAGGCAATCGTGACCTGGTTCTCAATCGTGTTGTCCTTCAGCATTTCGGCGCTGGTCGGCATCGTCTTCGGAATGTATCCGGCGATAAAGGCCGCCAACCTCTCGCCCATCGAGGCGCTCCGCTATGAGTGATTCCCCTCCCGTCCTACGCGGAGACACGGAGCGCCTCGCCCGCCTCAGGGGCTTCCTGCTCGACCTCGACGGCACCACCTACCTCGGAGACCGCCTCCTCCCCGGCGCGGACCGCTTCGTCCGCCGCCTCGCCGAGACCGGTAGGAAGCGCCTCTTCATCACCAACAACTGCTCCCGAACGCCGGAGGAATACGCGGCCAAACTCGCCCGCCTCGGCCTCCCCGCCGTCCCCGGCGACGTATTCACCTCCGGCGAGCTCGCGGGCCGCTTCCTGCTCGAACGCGGCCTCACCCGCGTCTACGTCCTCGGCACCCCCTCCCTCGTGAGGCAGTTGGCCGCCCTCGGCGTCGAGCACGACGAGCGCTCCCCACGGGCCGTCCTCTCCTCCTTCGACCTCACCCTCACCTACGAGAGACTCCTGAAGGCCGTCCGCTTCGTCCAGGCCGGGCTCCCCCTCTACTCCACTCATCCCGACCTCGTCTGCCCCACCCCCGACGGCCCCATACCCGATTCCGGCCTCATAACCTCCCTCATCGAGCGCACCACAGGCGTGAAGGCGCACTACCTCGGCAAGCCCATGGTGGAGATGGTTGAGGGAGCGGCCCGCCGCCTCGGCCTGGACCTCTCTGAACTCGCCTTCGTGGGCGACAGGCTCTACACCGACATGAGGATGGCCCTCGACGCGGGAATAACCGCCGTCCTCGTCCTCAGCGGCGAGACCACCGAGGAAATGCTCGCCGAAAGCGGCCTGCGGCCCCACGTCGTGGCCTCGGACCTAAGCGCGCTCGTCCCCCTCCTGGACTGACCGCCGCCGCATCGTCCTCCTCCTCAGCGCGAACACGACGTAGGACAGCGCGAACAGCACCCCCGCCGCTAGCACTATCGTCGCCCCCGCCGCCGCCTTCAGGTACCAGCTCCCCGCGAATCCCCCCACGCCGCTCACCAGCGACACCAGAAGCGACATCCAGAACATCGAGCCCGCGCTCCACGCGAAGTTGCGCCCCGCCGCCGCCGGTATGATGATCATCGCCGTCACCAGCAGCACCCCCACCGCGTTCACGCACATCATCACCACCACCGCCACCGCCGCCGCGAACAAATATTCGTAGGCCCGCGTCCTCACCCCCCACGCCTGCGCCAGGTCGGAGTTCAGCCCGATGAGAAGCAGCCGGTTGTACGACGGCGCGGCCAGCACGAGAAGAACGAGGAACGTCAGAAACAGCGCCCCCAGCTCTCCCTTCGTGGCGAACAGCACGTCCCCGAACAGGAACTGCTCCGTCCGCTGGAACCGAAACGCCGTTATCACCACTATCCCAGCCGCAACCGCCAGCGTCTGCACCACCCCCACCAGCGAGTCCGGCGGCACCGACGACCGCCTCCCCAGCCACGTTATCAGAACCGCCGCAAGGCACCCGAACCCCACCATCACGAGCGTCAGCCGCCCCGGATCCGTTATCCCCATCAGTATGCCCGCCGCCACTCCCGAAAACGCCGAGTGCCCTATCGCCGAGGTGAAGAACGCCATGCGCGCGTTCACCACTATCGTCCCCACCACCGCCGTCAGAAGCGCCACCACCACGATCGTGAGAAACGGCGTGTGCATGAAGGACTTCTGCGCCCACTCGAAGGGCAGCAACGCCTTCACCGCGCCGCACGCGGCCGAGTAGAGCCATTCCGCCGCGCCGCTCACCGCTCGTCCCTCCGCTTGCTGGTCACAGGCGCGAACAATGCATTCCCTCCTTGAACTCCTCTTGGTGCCTCACGAGCCCCACCTGCGGCCCGTAAAGCTCCCGCAGGTTCTCCGGCGTCAGCGTCTCCAGCGCCGCCCCCGAGCACTTCACCCGCCTGTTCAGGCACACCACGTAGGTGGCGTGGTGGCTCACCACCGAGAGCTCGTGGCTCACCAGCACCAGCGTGAAGCCCGTCTCGTCGTGCAGCTCCTGCACGAGCCCGCAGAACATGGCCTCGCCCGCAATGTCTATGCCCGACGCCGGCTCGTCCATGAGCACTATGTCCGGCCTTTCGAGCACTATCTTCGCCAGCAGCACCCTCTGCAGCTCGCCGCCGGACAGCTTTCCGATGGGATGATCCGCGAGCCTGTGCGCGCCCGTCCGCTCCAGCGCCTCCAGCACCGCCCGCCTCCTCGCCCGGCCGACCCCCAGCCAGAGCGGCCGCCGCTGCGACGACAGCAACAGGAAATCGCTCATCCTTATCGGGTTCTCCCTCTCTATGCTCAGCGCTTGCGGAATGTAGCCCAGCCTCGGCTTGCGCCCCTCCCTCGGTCCCCTCATCTCTATGCTGCCCCTGTAGGGAACGAGCCCCAGTATCGCCTTCAGCAGCGTGGACTTCCCCGCCCCGTTCGGCCCTATCAGCGCGGTGATGGAGCCCTCCGGCACGTCCAGGTCCACCCCCTCCAGGATGACCCTTCCCCCCAACACCACCTCGAGCCCGCGTATGCGTATCGCCGCCCGCTCGCTCATCGCTTCCCCAGCGCTTCCGACAGCGACCGCAGGTTCGCCCGCATCACCTTCTCGTAGGCGTCCTTCGTGGGCGGCGTCGTAACTCCCGGATCGAGCACCCACGTCTTCATCCCCGTCTGCTCCGCTATGAGTTTCGCCACCCGGTCGGGAAACTGGGGCTCGGCGAACACCGCGGCGCCCCCGCTCCTGCGTATGCGCTCGATTATCTCCGCCACCCGCGCGGGGGAGGGCGCCTTGCCCGCCACCTCCATGATCACCGCCGTCACCTCCAGCCCCAACTCCCTCGCCATGTAGGCGTAGGCGTTGTGGAACGTCACTATCTTCCGGCGCCGGAAGGAAAACGACGCCTCGAGCATCTCCCCCCGCAATTCGAGAAGCCGCCGCTGGTACGCCGCCGCGTTTTCCAAAAACCGCCGCGCCCCCGCCGGGTACACCCGCGTCAGCGCCGCCCGTATCGCGTCCGTCTCGCAGATCGCGTTCAGCACCGACAGCCACGTGTGCGGGTTCCACCTGAGCCGCCGCGCCGTATGCTCGTCGGTCCCCTCGTTGGGAATCAGCGCCACGCTGTCCGCCGTCCTCACCACCGGCGTCTTCGGAAACGCCCTCACGAGCCTTTCCATGAACGGCTCCAGATACCCGTTGGCGATTATCAAATCCGCCCTCGCCGCCTTCTCCAGGTCCGCGGGCGACAACTGGTACTCGTGCGGCGAACCCCCCGCGGGCGGTATCAGAATGTCCAGCCTCACCCCTTCCACCCCGTCCGCCACGTTCAGCGCGAAGACGTACTCGGGCCAGAAGGTGCAGAGCACGTGCTTCGCCCCCGCGTCCTCTCCCTTCGCGCCCGGCGGATGGAGCAACACCGCCGCCAGCGCCGCGGCCACCAGAACCGAAACCGCCGCAAGTCTCCTCGTCATGGCCGTTCCTCCTTGCATGGCTTCTTGTCTTCCCTCAGGCACTTCGCGCAGTAGCCGAAGTGTATCACCGAGTGGCTTATCACCTGGAACCCCTCCCGCTCCCCCACCGCGCTGGCCTCGCGCCTCAACTGGGCGTCCGAGCACGACTGAATGGCCGAACTCGCCCCGCACCCCAGGCAGAGCGCCACGTGCCCGTGCCGGTCCTCCAGGTCCAGAAGGTATCTCTTGCCCCCGCCGGACGGAAACGCAGTCACTATCCCGTGCTGCGACAGCGTGTTCAAAGTCCGGTGCACCGTCGCGAGGTCCGCTCCCCCCGGCGCGAGCCCCGCCCGTATCTCCGCCGCCGACAGCGGCCGCCGCTCCTCCGCCAGAAGCCGAACTATCCGCTCCCGAGCCGCCGTCCGGTAAAGACCGTGCTTCTTGAAAAGAGACGCTATCTCTCCTTCCGTCATGCCCATATTGTACCCCCCGAACGCAGATTTGCAAATAATATGCAAATCCTGCCCGCTTCCCCGCTCCGTCCCCTTATTTTCACATTGATATCCGCCCCCGCCTCGTTATAATTAGGATGATGAACTCGGACGCCGCCGCAAAATTGCTCGACAGGCCCACCCTGGTCCTCAACAGGTCCTGGCACCCCGTCTTCACCGTTCCCGTCCGCCGCGCCATCGTCTGGCTCTACCGCGACATAGCGCACGTCGTCCACGAGAGCGAATACACGCTCCACGACCTCCAGAGCTGGGCCGACCTCTCCCGCTTCCTCGACAAGCCCGCCCTCGCGAGCCCCAGCATCCGCCTCGCCGTGCCCGACGTCGTGAAGATGGTCCGCTACAACGGAATGCCCCGCTTCCGCGTCGCCTTCACGCGCCGCGCCCTCTTCATGCGCGACAAGTACCGCTGCCAGTACTGCGGCGCTTCCCCCGGCTCCAAGGAACTCACCATTGACCACATCGTCCCCCTCTCCCGCGGCGGCCGCTCCTGCTGGGAAAACTGCGTCCTCGCCTGCGTCTCCTGCAACTCCAAGAAGGGTTGCCGCACCCCCGCCGAAGCTGGCATGACCCTCCTCAGCGAGCCCCGCGAGCCCAAGTGGAGCCCCCTCTTCAACATCGCTCCCACCCGCGTGCTCGACTCCTGGCAGAACTTCGTCTCCGAGGCTTACTGGAACGTGATACTGAGGGACTGAGCGGCGATGAGAAGGGTCTTCCTCCTCGTCCTCGTCTTCTTCACCCTCACCACCGCCTTCGCCGTCCTCGAGAGCGACCCCTCCTGCATCCTCGACCGCCTCCTCGCCGTCCTGAATCCTTCCGCCTCTCCCGCCGCGCCCGCGGCTTCCGGCAGGGAAGCGGCCCCTTCCTCCCCCTCCGGCCGCCTCACCCTCGCCACCTGGAACATCCGCCGCTTCTCCTCCCGCTCGCGCGACGACGCCGAACTCGCGAGGATTTGCGACGTCCTCGAACGCTACGACCTCATCGCCGTCCAGGAACTCCTCGACGCCGACGCCCTCCGCCGTTGCGCCGCCGAGCTCGCCCGCCGCGGAAAGCCCTTCTCCTTCCTCGTCTCCGACCCCGTAGGAAGGGGCGTCAAGGAACGCTACGGCTTCCTCTACCGTTCCGACCTCCTCTCCGCCTCCCGACCCCGCCTCTATCCCGACACCATGGACCGCTTCATCCGCGAGCCCTACTACGCCGACTTCCGCTGCGGCGATTTCGACTTCACCCTCATCACCGTCCACATCATCTACAAGTCGAAACGCGCGCCCGAGCGGGAGATGGAGCTCGACGCCCTCGCCTCCGCCTTCGAGTACGTCCAGAAGCGCAACGGCCCGGAGAACGACGTCATCCTCACCGGCGACTTCAACGAGGAACCCGGCTCCCCCCGCTTCGCCCGCCTCACCGGCATTGATTCCCTCGTCATGCTCGTGCGCGGCGTGAAGACCACCATATCCGACTCCTCCACCTACGACCAGATAGTCTTCCAGGAACGCTACACCGCCCATGAGTTCACCGGCCGCTGGGGAGTCTTCCGCTTCGACGAGGAAATGTACGGCGACGAGGACAGAAAAGCCTCGCTCCAGGTCTCCGACCACCGCCCCGTCTGGGCCGTCTTCCGAACCGATGCAGGGGACGACGATGAAAACTGATTTCGACTTCCTCTCCCTCTGTCGCCTCCGCCGCTCCGTGAGGCGCTTCAGTCCCGAACCCCTCCGCCCCGGCGAGCTCGCCTGGATTCTCGAATGCGCCCGCCTCGCCCCTTCGGCGTGCAACCTCCAGCCCTGGCAGGTGGTGATAGTGGACGACCGCGACACCATCCGCGATCTCTCCTCTTGCGCCGCCTTCGGCCTCTCGAAGACCGCCGCCCCGGGTAGCATCGCCTTCATCGCCGACGCTCCCGTCGTCCTCGCCCTCTGCCTCAAGAGAGGGCTCGCCCACAAGGTGAGCTCCCTCGTGGACATGGACTTCTCCTGCCTCGACCTCGGCATATTCGGCGAGCACGTCGTCCTCGCCGCGGCCTCCCTCGGCATCGGCTCCTGCTGGATCGGGATGGCCTCCGAGCGAAGGGTAAGGCCGGTGTTGGGCCTCCCACGTTCCGTCAGGCTCCTCGCCCTCATAGCCCTCGGCCGCCCCCCCTCCGGCTCTCTCGCCTCCCTCGAGAGCCCGCCGCGTCGCCGCATGGATGCGGCCGAGTTCTGCTGGCACAACCGCTACGGCGTCCCTTGGAATCCCCCTCCCGCCGAGAGGTGAGTCGTGGCCCCGCGCATGAAGGACATAATCTCCGTCAAGCGCCCCTACAAGCCCAGCTACGACGGTGTGTTCGTCCTAACCTCCCACGTCAAGAAGCGCATGAGCGAACGGGGCATCTCCAGGAAGGCGGCGGCCGCCGTCCTCAAGTACGGCCACGTTTACCGCATTCCGGGCACCCTCATCTACATGTTGCGCCGTAAGGACGTCGCCGCCTGGCGCAGGCGCGGCCTCAACCTCGAAAAGCACCTCAACATCCAGGTCATCGTCGCCGCCGACACCGGGGAGATAATCACCGTGTACCGCAATTCCTCCATCCGCCACCCTCTCAAGAAGTTCGCCCCCCGTCCCTCCCGCAGGAGCGCCGTGGTGGAGGGAACGGAGAACCCCGAACCGGACTCGCCCCCCGCCCCGGACGTCCCTCCCGATTTCGACGCCTCCCCCGAAACGGACGCTCCCCCCGACTCTCCCGAACCCTCTCCCATCTGATCCCCCTTCCCGGAAAAGGAAACGCCCCGCCGGAGCGGGGCGCTTCTTCCCTTCTTCCTCGCTTCCCGTTTCGCGGTTCAGAAACGATTGTCCAGCAGCGGAGCGGGCAGCTGATAGAGCCCGGAAAGCCACGACGGCCCGGCGGGCGGGTTGTTCGTCAGCTTCTTGCGCCACGCCTCGTCCGTGAGCCGCTTGGAGAGAGGCTGCGCGAACTCGTAGAAGGTGTACACCGGCCCGATGGCGAACGTCAGCTTCCCGCCCGGCATCACGCACACCGCGCCGAGAGACTGCATCCGCCCCGTCCCGCATTCCAGGACGCGGCTCGTGTTGATGTCCGTGTGCACGTCCGCCACCAGCACCGTGCTGGGATACGCCTTTCCTTCTATCTCCTCCATCACCGCGGGCAGCGTCTCCAGGAACGCCTTGCACTTCTCGGAGGGCTCGCGGCCTTCCAACTGCGCCGTGGCGGCTTCGAGAAGGTTGGACAGAAGCCCGTCGAGAAGCGTGAGCCGCCTCTTTATCCCACCGGCGAGAAGCCCGAAGGCCTCCATCCCCCTCATGGTCTGCCTGTTCAGCGCGAGAAGCCTCGCCCACGTCTCGGGATCCGCCTCCACCACCACCTTCGGCTTGGGCGGCTGCTTGGGCAACCCCCGTATGCCCAGCGTGTAGGACTGCTTCACGTACAGTATCGTGTCGTGCCGAAGCGCGGCCCACGAACCGCTCGCCGCCAGCAGCTCGCGAAGCCGCCATACCTCCGTCCTCTGGAACGGCTGGTAGCCTTTCCCCTTCGGGATCATCACTCCCCGCAGCGCGTCGAGCCAGCCCAGATAGACGTTCCTGTGCCAGTCCTTGGGGCTCAGCTTCCCTATCTCCTTCTCCAGATCGCCCATCGCCTTCTCGTAGCCCTTGTAGGCCGAGTATTCCGTCTTGTCGAGAAGCTCCGCCGCCTTCTTGCTCCCCAGCAGCCTCATGACGTCCAGCACGCTGGGAAGATAGCGGTACGGCCGCCCCGTGAGCGGCGTTCCCGTCCCCCTGAACTTGCCCACCGTCGGAGCGACCAGTTTCCCCATGAAGTAGGAATCCAGCACGAACCGCTGGCCCATGAAGCGCATTCCGGCCGTCTTCGCCAGCGCCTTGGCGAGCGCTTCCGGAGCCGGATCGCCTGCGAGTATCCTCGGATCGCCCGTGAATATGCGCCCCGTCCCGCTGTATATCGCGGGCTTCGCCGCCTTCACGAGCCTCACACGGAACTTCGTGAGCATCCCCTCGCCCAGCAGCGCTTCCGCGCCCTTCCCGCCGGTCGCCTCGTCCAGCGCCTTCCGGTATTCCGCCGGGCCGAGGTCGTCGGAGTAGCCCACCAGGAAGGAAGTGGTCTGATATATCTCCTCGTAATCCTTCCACAGCGGCGAGGAAGTCAGGGCCTCCGCGACGAGGGCCGCCGCCAGCGTCTGAACGTCGGCGTCCTCCGGCGTCACCAGCGCCTCGTCGTCGGGGACCCCTCCCTTCAGCAGGAAGGTCATCCTGCCGAGCCACATCATCGCCTTGAAGTACCGCTTGAGCGTCTCCGAGCGCGTGTAGTGCCCCCGCGGCACGTACTGCGAGTAGTCCTCCTTGTAGTGGAACAGCGGGGACTTCGAGAAGCCGGACGCCGCCCCTATCAGCTTCACTTCCTCGGCCGCGGCGCCGCTCAGCTTCCCCGCCCCGCCCGAGAGCAGCGCCGCCGCCACCTTCAGGAAGTCGCGGGCGAGCGACCGCGCCGCCGTCATCCGCTCGGGCGCGTCCTCCGCGGGATGGACGAGCCGCTTGTCCATCTCCTCCAGTATCCGCATGAGCGACGCGGAGAACCGCTGCTCCTCCAGCTCCGCCAGCATGTCGTCGAACACCGTGTGGTACAGGTGAAGCACGCTGTCGGTGGTTACGAGCATGGGAAGCTCGGCTTCCTGCAGGAACTTGTAGAACTTCGCCACGTCGTCGTTCAACAGCGCGCGCGACACCACGAATCCGTTCTCCCGCAGGAATTCGTCGTCGGGCGGCACCTTCAGCACCCTCAGAGGATCGGCGAACTTCTCGAGCACCGCCTTGTCGAGCGGGAGCTTGTACCCCTCGATCGACGGGTTCACCTTGTACTCGACGGGCCGGTAGTGCTCGTAGAAGGGCAGGGCGCCTATCTTGGCGGCCGCCGCGTCCTCCCCCGAGCCGTTCACCGCCGCCGCGAGGAACAACGCGCACACGGCGGCCAGTACGAGCGATTTCCTCCACATCACTTTTTCCTCCTTCCGGACCTCGGTCCGGCTCAGTCTTCCTTCAGTATCTCCCCCGCGTGCTTACACGGAAGGGGAGACAGAAGCCACGTCCAGAGTCTGGCGGATAGAGCGAACTCGTTCTCCATCCTCCATCGCTCGTCTGTAAGCCGCTTCGCCATCGGGCTCGTGAAGGCGGCGAAGCTGAACACCGCTCCGAAGCACAACTCCTTCTCCCCGCCCGGAAGCGCCGTAACCACCCCCAGCGGGA
>Ga0164318_10004015_pt1 | contig 14036 bp, 14 predicted proteins | sample GuaBasSedimGuay9_FD_113734 | JGI IMG/M metagenome (GOLD analysis project Ga0164318, IMG submission 113734) | Subseafloor sediment microbial communities from Guaymas Basin, Gulf of California, Mexico - Guay9, Core 4571-4, 0-3 cm | ecosystem: Environmental > Aquatic > Marine > Hydrothermal vents...
GTATGGTTTGAATTTTTTAAGGATATCCCTCACATTTTCAGGGGTTATCCCTCCTGCAAGGAAAATCTTTTCCCATGGTAATTTTTCTCCTTCAAGTAATAAGTAATCCAGATTTTTACCTGTTCCGCCAAAGATTTCCTCTGAATATGCGTCGAGAAGGAAAAAATCAGGTTTATATTTTTTTAATTTTCTTAAACTATCTTTATCTTTTACCCTTATTGCTTTTATAACTATTTTTTCGGGGAAAATCTTTTTGAATTTCTTTATAAGAGATGGTGGTTCATTTCCGTGTAACTGTATTCCATCAAGCCTCAATTTCTTAACTATTTTCTCAATTCCTTTCAAATCAGGGTTTACAAATACACCTATCTTTTTAAAATCTCCTTCAAGACCCTCAAGCAATTTTTCTGCTACTTTTGGCTCTATATACCTTGGGCTTTTTGGAAAGAAATTCAATCCAATGAAGTCTACTCCTTCTTTTACAGCATCTTCAATGTCCTTTTTCCTTGTAAATCCACAGATTTTTATCTTTACCTTCATTTTCCAAATATTTCTTTGAATTTCTTTCTTAAATCTTTACTTTTCAACAGAGTCTCTCCAACCAGAACCCCTTTTATCCCTTCCTCTTTCAATCTCATTATCTCTTTCCTTCCTTTTATCCCACTTTCACTTATCACAGGTATCTGGTCTTTTGGGAGGAGTTTTAATAATTTAAATGTTGTGTTAATATCCACCTTTAAACTTTCCAGGTCTCTGTTATTTATTCCAATTATTTTATTCTCCCAGTTTTCAATTTTAAAGGCTTTTTTAATATCATCTTTATCATGGACTTCTACAATAACTTCAAGGTTTAAAGAATCAGCAAATTTTGAAAGTTTTTTAAGTTGATTTGTTTGGAGAATCTTTGCTATAAGAAGTATAATGTCTGCTCCTGAATATTTCCCCTCAAGAATCTGGTATTCATCAAAGATAAAGTCCTTCATCAATACAGGAATATTTACATTTTCCTTCACCTTCCTTAAATGTTCTATGCTTCCAAAAAAATACGGTTCACATGTAAGGACAGAGATTCCTGAAGCCCCACATTCTTCGTAAATTTTTGCTATATCTGCTGGACGGTAATTTTTCTTTAAAATCCCTGCTGAAGGTGATGCTTTTTTTACCTCAGCTATTATTCCAAACTCTTTCTCCAATCTCTCAGTTAATTTTAAAACAGGGAAATTCCTTTCTTTTAATGGTCTTTTCTTCTTTTTTTCAACTATCTCTTTTTTAATCCTTATTATTTCTTCCAGAATCATTTATTTGAATATTCAATAATCTGACAGAGTTTTTTATAAGCAATTCCTGATTTTATAGCTTTTTTAGATATTTCTATTCCTTCTTCAAAATTTTTCACTTTTCTTGATGCCATAAGTAAGGCTGAGGTGTTTAAAAGAACTATATCTCTTTTTGCTCCTTTTTCTTTTCCCTTCATAATATCTTTTATAATTTCAGCATTTTCTTTTGCATTCCCTCCCTTTATATCTTCAATTTTACACATTTTCAAACCTATGGATTTTGGATATAATTCAAATTCTTCTATTCTGTCATTTCTGACCTCAACAATATATGTTTTTCCTGTAAGTGTTATCTCGTCAATTCCATCCTCTCCGAAGAATATGTAGCCGTTTATTCCAAGGTTTCTGAATACATATGGAAGGATTTTTAAAAATTTGTAATTGCTCACACCCATTATTTGAATTTCTGGATTGCATGGATTACATAAAGGACCGAGGATGTTAAATATGGTTCTGAAACCGAGTTCTTTTCTTACATTTGCAACATTTTTCATAGCCTTATGGTAAATAGGAGCATATAAAAATGTAAAGTCTATTTCTTCAAGCATTTTCTTGCTTTTCTCAGGTGGAATTTCTATTTTGTATCCAAGAGCTTCCATAACATCTGCACTTCCACATTTGCTTGTTATTGACCTGTTTCCATGTTTTGCTACAGGTATTCCCAAGGAACTTGAAAGTATTGCGCAGGCAGTTGAGATATTGAATGTTCCAGTACCATCTCCTCCTGTTCCACATGTATCGGCTATTTTCTTTTTTTTAACATCCAATTTAATGCATTTTTCCCTCAATAATTTTGCTGCTCCTGTAATTTCTTTTGGCTGTTCTCCCTTTACTCTTAAAAGAGTTAAAAAGCAGGCGGTTTTGATATCTGAAATTTTGCCTTCAAGTATCATTTTAAACATTTTGTAAGTCTCTTTTTCTTCCAGGTTTTTCATTTCAATTAATTTTGAAATTATCTTCTCATACATTTTTTTCTCCTTTTGGAAGGGATTAAAGGAAGGTCACCAGACGAGAAAATTTCTCAGGAAATTTTTGATTGTAATTCTTCTCATTTTCTTAATTTTACAGATGGATTTTGTCTTTTGTCAAATTTATTTATGGAATGGTAATATATTTAAGAAAAGGAGGGGGAAAAATGAGAATTTTAATTTATTCTGTTGCATTCTTTTTAATAAGTCTTAACCTTTCTGGTGGTGTAAAGACAGAAGTGAAAGGTGGTGGCCCATCTGCTGAAAATGTTGTAACTTATAAAGGGCCAAAAGCAAGGATTGCAGTTGGAAGATTTAAAGTTAAGGCAGCAAAGGCAAATAGAGAGATAGGGGAAGGTTTAAGAGATATGCTTATTGATGCACTTTTCAGAACAAATAGATTTATAGTCCTGGAGAAGGGTGAAAGTTTGAGGGAACTTGAAGAAGAATTTGAATTTGGAAAGGAAGGATGGACAAAGAAACCTTTAAAGAAAGGGACTTTTGAGACTGCAGATATTATTGTTGTTGGAGCGATAACAGCATTTGAGCCTGATTATAAAGGTTCAGGAGGTGGTGGAATTTTTATACCTTTACCATGGAAGTTTGGAGGTGGGATAAATATAAAGAAAAAGGAAGCATATATTGCTGCAACAATAAGACTTATAGATGTCAGGACGAGAAGGATTATTAAAAGTGTGAAGGTTGAAGGATATGCTTCACAGCATAAAGTTGGAATTGCAGGTGGAGGTATTCCTGGAAAGATTGTTCTTGGAGCAGGTTTTTCCAAATATAAAAATACACCGATGGAGAAAGCTGTAATGGCAATGATTGAAAATGCTGTAAATGAGATTGTAAAGGGTGTTCCATCTGAATATTACAGATACCTTGCTAATGGGAAGAAAAAGGAGGAAGAAGAGGAAATTATTGGAGGAGAAAGTCTATTTAAACCAGGGAATAAAGTTGTTTTTGAAGAGGATTTTTCAAAATACGGGATAGGTGATATTCCTGAAAATTGGGATACAGGTGATACTTCTGTTGAAGTTGCAAAATATAAGGGAGAAAAATGGTTGAGATTTTTAAGTGATGGGAAGGTCTTTTATGGACTGGATATTCCTGAAAATTTTTCACTTGAATTTAAAATTTATCTTCCATCTTCTGAAACTGTTGCATCCATAATTTTTGATGGTTCAGAGATTTCTATTGGTGGAGAAGGGAGAAAAATTTCATATAATGGAAGGGTTGTTAAAAAATCTGTTGATGAAAAGATTAATAAGATTTCTTTTATGAAGAAGGATGGAATAGTCAGGATATTTTTGAATGGAAGGAAGATTTATCAACTTAAAATTAAGGAAGAAAAGAAAAGAGAAAAAGGACTTTCATTTTCAGCAGATGGGATTGATACAGAGAAAAGGAGGGAATGCCTTATAACTGATATTAAATTATGTGGATATAAATAAATGTTTCTCGCTGTTGATATAGGTAATTCATTGATAAAATTTGGAGTTTACAGAAAAAGAAGGCTGAAGGAATTGAAATTTATAAGGACATGCGATTTTAAAAAAAATCCCTCCATTCCAGATATAAGTGAGAAAAATATTGAGAAAATAGGTATTGCTTCTGTTGTTCCTGAAGTGAATGATAAAATTAAGGAGATTTTGAAGAAAAGGTATAAAATTACTCCTGAGATTATCACTTATAAAAATTGTAAATTCCCTGTTAAATTGAAAAATCCTGAAAGGACAGGTATAGACAGGATTCTCAATTGTAAGGCTGGTTATTTCCTTTTCGGTTCTCCTTTAATTGTTGTGGATATGGGGACAGCAGTTACAATTGATTTTGTATCAGAAAAAGGTGAATTTGCTGGAGGAATAATAATTCCAGGCCCCAAATTATGGCTTTCTTCTCTTACAGAGACATCATTTCTTCCAGAAGTTGATTTTGGAATGAAAACAGGGCTAATAGGAAAGGATACAGAAAAATCTATAACTTCAGGATTGAAATATGGGCTTTCTTCAGCAATTAATGGTATTGTGAAAATTATGATGGAGAGATATTCTGTTTCAAAGGTTGTCCTTACAGGAGGGTGGGCTGATAAATTCAGAAAAAATATGGATTTTCCATTTTTTTATAAACCAAACCTTACAATTTATGGAATCTCTCTTTTCTTAAATGGAATTTAAAAGAAAAGAGATAGAAGGAATAGAGGTTTATTTTTTTAAAAAGGTGACTTCTACAATGGATATAGCTGAGGATTTTTTAAATAAAGGTAAGGAAGTTATTGTTGTTGCTGAAGAACAATCATGTGGGAGAGGTAGATATGGAAGGAAATGGTTTTCTCCACCTGGAGGTCTTTATCTTTCCTGGATTTTGAAAAGGGAAATTGGTTCAGATACTGTGAGTAAAATATTTCCAGTTGCTCTGGTTGAGACATTATCCTTATTCGGAATAAGTGATTGCAGGATTAAATTTCCAAATGATATAATTGTAAAAGGTAAAAAGATAGCGGGGATTCTTGTGGAAAAGAAAGAGGGTTGTTTTGTGGTTGGAGTGGGGGTAAATTTAAATAATAGTACGGATAAAATAGGGGATTTTGCAATTTCTTATAATGAGATAAAAAAGGAGAAGGTTGATATTGTAAAATTTCTTAAATACTTTATAATTAAATTTAAGGAATTATATTCTGAACAGGATAAAATATTGAAAATGTGGAGTGAATATTTGATAAAATGAGCGACCCGACGTTTATAGGATATTTAATAATTATCCTTATATTGCTTTTCTTTTCTGCTTTCTTCTCTGCAAGTGAAACAGCCTTTATCTCTTTGAGCCTTTTCCATTTCAAGAAATTACTTGAAAAAGATAAAAGGGCAAGGAAATTAAAATTCTGGTTTGATGACCCTGGTAAAGTCCTTATAACAACACTTGTTGGAAATAATATTGTGAATATATGTGCTTCTGTCCTTGCAGCAAGTTTTTCATATAAGTTTTTCCATAAACTGAGTGTTTCAGTAGTTACAGGGATTATGACCTTCTTAATTTTGATATTTGCAGAGATTATTCCAAAAAGTATTGCAAAGAAATTTTCCGAAAAGGTGGCAATGGCAGTTGCAATCCCTTTAAGGTTTTTCACATTTATTTTAACACCCATCACATCGCTTTTCCTTCTGATTTCAAATGGATTTACAAGAATATTCGGTTTAAATGTAAAATCAATTCTACCTGTTCTAAGTGAGGAGGATATAAAAGCGATGATTTCAGCAGGGGAGGAGGAGGGAGTGATTGAGGAGGAAGAAAGGGAGATGATCCACAGTATTTTTGAACTCGGGGAAAGGACTGTTAAGGAGATAATGGTTCCAAGAGTGAATATTGTTGCTGTTGAGGAGGAATACCCTTTAAAAGAAGTGAGGAAAATAATGGTGAAGGAAGGGTATTCAAGATTGCCAGTCTTTAAAGAAAATATTGATAGAATAACAGGGATTGTATATATAAAAGACCTTCTTGCAAATGAGGAGAAAGACCCGTCAAATATGGAAAAATTGAAGGCTAAGGATATAATGAGACAGCCTTATTTCATTCCTGAAACAAAGAAAGTTCAGGATTTAATAAAGGAATTGCAGAGGGAAAAGATACAGATGGCAATAGTGGTTGATGAGTATGGTGGAATTTCAGGGCTTGTAACTATGGAGGATTTGCTGGAGGAGATAGTTGGTGAGATTTCGGATGAGTATAAGAAGGAGATGGAAGAGATTATACCTCTTTCTGATAAGAGTTATATGGTGAAGGGTAGTTTGGAAATTGAGAAAGCAAATGAGAAATTAAAACTTGGTCTTCCAGAAGGTAAGGTTGAGACAGTTGCAGGGTTTGTTCTTGATTTTATGGGTAAACTCCCAAAAAAGGGAGAAAAATTTACATATAGAGATTATGAGTTTATAATTCAAGAAGCCGATAGAAAGAAAATAAAGTGGGTTAAGATAAGAAAGGTCAAGAAAGATGGGGGAGAGGGAGATAATTGAGGAAAGGAACAGAAAATTAAAAGAACTTCTTGAGATGGGAATAGAACCTTATGGGAGAGCATTTTCCCGTATTCCAATAAATGAGGTTAAGGAAGGGGAAGAAAATGTAAGTGTTGCAGGGAGAATTATTGCTATAAGAAAACATGGGAGGGCTTCTTTTGCAGATATCGTTGACTGGAGCGGTAAGATACAGGTTTATTTTAAGGAGGATATTCTTCAGGATGGATATAAGATTTTCAAAAAACTTGATATCGGCGATATTATCGGTATTAAGGGTGATGTTTTCAGGACAAAGACAGGGGAATTAACAATCCTTGTGAAAGAGTTCAAAATCCTTTCAAAATCCTTAAGACCACTTCCTGAAAAATGGCATGGTTTGAGAGATGTTGAGATAAGGTTCAGAAAGAGATATGTTGACCTGCTTGTAAATAAAGATGTGAGGGAGATTTTTAAAAAGAGGATAAGGATTATACAGTTGATAAGGGAATTCCTTGATAAAAAGGGTTTTCTGGAAGTTGAAACACCAATGATGCATCCGATCCCTGGTGGAGCAACTGCAAAGCCATTTATCACTTACCATAACAGTCTTGATATGGAGCTTTATCTCAGGGTCTCTCCTGAACTTTACCTTAAAAGATTGCTTGTTGGTGGATTTGAGAAGGTTTATGAGATTAACAGGTGTTTCAGAAATGAAGGTATATCAACACTCCACAATCCTGAATTCACAATGCTTGAACTTTACCAGGCATATGCAGATTACAGAAAGATGATGGAAATTACAGAAGAACTTTTTGTTTATATATGTGAAAATTTGAATGGGAGTTTGAAAATTTCATATCAGGGTAAGGAGATAGATTTTTCAAGACCATGGAAGGTTATGGAATTGAAGGAAATTTATAAATCAATTGGGATTGAAGACTGGAAAGATATTGGGGCTGTGAGGAAAAAGATAAAGGAGATGAAACTTGAAATTGAAAAGGAAGAGGAGAAAGATGTTTTTGAGTTGCTTGAAGCAATATTTAAAAAGAAAATACAGCCTGAACTTATCTCTCCAACATTTGTTATTGGATATCCAAAGGAGACATCTCCTCTTGCAAAAAATTTCCCTGGAAATGAGGAGATTGTTGAAAGGTTTGAACTTTTCATAGGGGGACTTGAGATTGCAAATGCATATTCAGAACTTAATGACCCTATTGAACAGAAAAACAGATTTATTGAAGAAGTTAAATTGCAGAGAGAGGACAGACCAAAGACAGTTGATACTGACTACATTGAAGCTTTGGAGTATGGGATGCCACCTGCTGGTGGTCTTGGTATCGGGATAGATAGAATGACAATGTTATTCACCGACACTCCTTCTATAAGAGAAGTTATCCTTTTCCCTATATTAAGAGTTAGAAAATGAAAATCCCCTATCTTGCGAGAGCCTTTATGATTGTTGCTTTCGGGACTATTATTTCAAGAATTTTTGGGCTTTTCAGAGAAATATTTTCTGCAAAATTTTTTGGAACAACATTTATATATGATGCTTTTTTACTTGCATTTATGATACCCAATTTTTTCAGAGGTCTTGTTGCAGAAGGTGCTTTAAGCACAGCATTTATTCCTGTTTTCACTGAATATATAGTTGATGAGAAAAAAAAGTCTGAAATTCCAGAAATTTTGAACAGCTGTTTCACCCTTTCAATCCTCATAACATTTTCCCTTTTTATCATCTTTTTCATTCTATCAAATTTAATTACAAAATTTTTTCCGATTACTTCAAAATGGTTCTGGGTATTTGATCTTTTAAAATTCACATTTCCTTATTTGATTTTTATCTCTCTTGCTTCTTTAAATATGGGTATTCTCCATTCCTATAAACATTTTTTAATTCCAAGTCTATCCCCAATTATTCTTGATATTTTCTGGATTTTTTCCCTTTTCTTCATATGTCCTTTTTTTGGAGAATCACTTAATGAAAAGATACTTGGATTATGTATAGGAATTATTCTCGGTGGGATTGGTCAGTTTTTATTCCAGCTGGCAGGTGTAAAGAAGAGAAATATATCTTTCAGATTAAATTTTAATTTCACTCACCCTGCAATAAAAAAGATGGTAAGATTGATTATCCCTGTAATTTTTGGTGTTGCTGTTGGTCCAATTAATTTACTTACAGATTATACACTTGCAAATTTCCTCTCTCCTGGTATGGTTTCAGCTTTATGGTTCTCAACAAGAGTTTACCAGTTACCGCTTGGAATATTTGGGATATCCCTTTCAACAGTTGCTCTTCCATCACTTTCTGAAAATGTTTCAAAACTTGATTTTTCTTCTTTCCGGAAAAATTTATATTTTGCTTTCAGAATTTTGCTTTTCCTTTTACTCCCATCAACAATTTATCTCATAATCATGAGAAATGAAATCATAACTTTCCTTTTTAAAAGGGGAATTTTTGATGTAGAATCTGTAAAACTCACAGCTTTCCCTCTTGCATGTTACAGCATAGGGATTATGGGTTATGGTGCAGCATCAATTCTTACAAGGTGTTTTTATTCATTCAAAGATACAGCATCTCCTGTAAAAGTTGGAATATGGAGTATAGGGATTAATTTTTTCCTTGATATAGTTCTTATGAGGTTCTTTGCTCATGGTGGTATTGCTCTTTCAACTTCTATTGTTGGTTTTTCAAATTTTGCTTTTCTTTTCTGGATTTTTCAGAAAAAACATTTGAGACTTGAGATTGGAAGGCTTAATTTTGATTTTCTCAAAATACTCTTCTCATCAATAATCTATGGAATTTTTCTCTGTATCTTTAAGCATTATTTTTCCACCAGGTTTGATTTGCCTCTTTTCATTTTTACAAGTATAATAGGAGGGGTTGGGGTTTATCTGATGTTTATAAAAATTTTAAAGATAAAATGGGATTCCTTGAGATAATAATCATATTTTTCTTCTTGTTGTTTTCAGTCGTTATCCATGAATGTTCCCATGGGCTTGCTGCATATTACAATGGAGATGATACTGCAAAATTGATGGGAAGAATCACTTTAAATCCTTTACCTCATATAGACCCTGTCGGGACAATACTTTTCCCTTTGCTTTTAAGTTTAATTTACAGGGCACCCGTCCTTTTCGGATGGGCAAAGCCTGTCCCTGTAAATCCTTTTAATTTCAGAAATTATGAGAGAGGAATATTTATGGTTGGGATTTCAGGCCCTTTGAGTAATATTTTTCTCGGAGTATTTTTCTGTTTGCTTTACAGAATCCTTCCTTTTTCTGTGGATGTAAAAATATATTTCCTCTATGGAGGATATATAAATTTTGTTCTTGCATTTTTTAACCTTATTCCTATCCCTCCACTTGATGGTTCAAGGGTTCTGTCTGCCTTCCTTCCTGTGGAGATCAGGGAAAGATATAATAGAATTGAAAGATTTGGAATTTTCATAATTATGGGACTTGCATTTTTTGGACTTTTACACTGGGTTTTTGGGATAAGTAAAATTATTGCTGATAAGATTGCAGGTGTTTATTTCAGGAAAATAATCTTTTGAAGTTTAATACTCTCCTTTTAAAAAGTATAATAATTATTGGATTTGGGAGGGGAAAATGGAGGAGAACCTTTTTATATTTGTTGTTTCTTTCTTCCTAAACTGGGGATACCAGAGCCTTGGTAAAATAGCAGACCCTGTTACAGGAGAGGTGAAGAAGAATCTTGAGATGGTTCAGAAGATAATAGATATTCTTCAGATGCTGAAGGAAAAGACAAAAGGGAATCTTGATGAAAAGGAAGAGAAGTTTCTGACAAATGCCATTGCAGAACTCCAGTTAAATTATGTAGAAGAAGCGAGTAAAAAAGATGATGGAAAGAAAACTGAAGGAGAAACTGGAAAAAATTCCTGATACTCCAGGTGTATATATTATGAAAGATGAGAAAGGGCAGGTTATTTATGTTGGGAAGGCATCTTCATTGTCAAAAAGGGTAAAATCATATTTTACAGCTTCTTCAAATTTAAAAAATCTTGTCCTGACACCACAGATAAAAGATATTGAAGTTATACCTGTATATTCTGAATCTGAAGCCCTTTTGCTTGAAAATCGCCTTATAAAGGAATATCAGCCAAAATACAATGTTAACTTGAAAGATGGGAAAAGTTATCCACTTGTTAAGATAACAAATGAAAAGTTTCCATCAATCCAGATAGTGAGGGAAGAAAAGAAAGATGATGGTATCTATTTTGGCCCCTTTACAAATGTAAAACTTCTCAAAAAACTTGTCAGGTTTTTGAGAAGGTATTTCCCAATAAGGAACTGTAAAAAGAAAATGGATAAAATCAGCAATGTATGTACACAGTATCATATAGGTCTTTGCAGTGGCCCATGTGCTGGTAAAATCGGTGAAGAAGAATACTCAAAACTTGTTGAAGGGATAATATCATTTTTTGAGGGAAAGTATGCGCAGTTTGAGAAAAAATTGAAAAAATGGATGGAAGAGGCAATTGAGAGATGGGATTTTGAGACAGCACAGAAGTTGAAGGAGAGATTATTCCTTTTGCAGAAAATGAAAGAGAAATTTCCTGTCAGGGAGGAAGAAGAACTTGTATCTTATGGAAAGGAAAATGTTCTTGCAAATCTTGCAGAAATACTTAATCTGCCAAAAATTCCAAATCTGATAGAAGGTTATGATATTTCAAATATAGGTGGAGATATGGCTGCAGGAAGCAAAGTTGCTTTTAAAGGCGGAATACCTTACAAAGAAGGATACAGAAAATTCAGGATTAAAACAGTGGATGGAATAGATGATTACGGAATGTTGAGGGAAGTTATAAGGAGAAGATTTGATTCTGAAGAAGAGAGAAAAGAGATACCTGACCTCATACTTGTTGATGGAGGGAAAGGACAGCTTAATGCTGTATACCAGGTTTTGAAAGAACTGAAACTTGATATACCTGTTATTTCTCTCGCAAAAAGAAGGGAAGAGATATATACACTCTGGAGTGATAAGCCGATAATTTTACCACAGGATTCTCCTGTTTTGCATCTGCTACAGAGGGTGAGGAATGAAGCACACAGGTTTGCAATAAAATACCACAAACTTTTAAGAAGAAAGAAGACAGTTTTTTCTTTTCTGGATGAGATAAAGGGGGTTGGGGAAAAGAGGAAGAAGAAATTACTTGAAAAATTCCCTGATATTGTTTCACTTGCAAATGCTGAAAAAAATGAACTTGTTGAATTGAAAATTCCTGAAAATGTTGCTAAAGAAATAATAAAAAAAGCAAAGGAGGTGATAAATAAATGAAAAATAAAAAGGAAAATCTGGGTGAAAAGATATTTACTTTTGGAATAGGTGGGCTGATTTATGGAAAGAAGAAGTTTAAGGAATTTTTGAAAAATGTGGAAAAAGAAGTGGATAAGGAAAAGATAAAGGAATCACTTGAAGATATGAAGGAAAAATTGAAAAAAGGTAAATCTTGCATGAAGAATTTGGTTTTGAATTTCCTTTCAGGATTGGGAGTTGCTACAAAAAAAGATATTGAGGAATTGAAGAAAGAAATAAAGAAGAATGAGTAAGTTTATTGATGAAGCAAAAATATGGGTGAAAGCAGGTGATGGTGGGAATGGGTGTATTGCTTTCAGAAGGGAGAAAGGTGTTCCAAAAGGTGGGCCATGTGGTGGTGATGGTGGAGATGGAGGGAGTGTATACTTTGTTGCAAATAAAAGCATAAAGACACTGATAGATTTCCATTATAAAAGGCATTTCAGAGCAGAAAATGGACAACATGGAAGTGGGAATAATAAAGAGGGGAAGAAAGGTGAAGACCTTTTTATACCTGTGCCATGCGGAACTGTTATTAAAGAGATTGTGGATGGAAAGGAGAAAAAAATTGCAGACCTTGTGGAAGAAGGTGATAAAGTCCTTGTGGCAAAGGGAGGCAAAGGAGGGAAAGGTAATACACATTTTAAATCTTCAACAAACAGAACCCCAAAAATAGCGACAAAAGGAGAAAAGGGGGAAGAAAAATATATAAAACTTGAATTGAAACTTATTGCAGATGTTGGTATTGTTGGATATCCAAATAGCGGGAAAAGCACACTTCTTTCAAAGGTTTCAAAAGCAAGACCAAAAATTGCTCCATACCCTTTTACAACGCTTTCACCAAATCTCGGGCTTGTTAAAATTGATGATTTCAGAAGTTTTGTAATTGCAGATATTCCAGGATTGATTGAAGGAGCCTCAAAAGGTAAAGGGCTTGGTATTAAGTTTTTACAGCATATTGAAAGGACAAAAATTCTTCTCCATCTGATTGACCTTTCTGTTGATAATGTTATTGAAAGATACGAAAATTTAAGAAAGGAATTATTATCTTACAGTGAAGAATTGGTGAAAAAAAAGGAAATTGTTGTTGGAAATAAGATTGACTTACCATCTTCAAATAAAAACATTGAGATTTTGAAAAATTATTTTGATGAAGTTTATTTCATCTCCGCTCTTACAGGAGAAGGAGTAAAGGAATTGATGGAGGTTTTATGGAAGAAGCTGGAGGAGATTGAAAATGGAGGAATTGAAGAATAAACTGGAACAGATTAAGAAAGATTGGGAAAGGTTGAAGGAAAAGTTTAATATTGAAGAGGAAAAGAAGAAATTTGAGGTTCTTGAGAATGAAAAGAGGAAGAAGGGGTACTGGAATCCGAAGAAAGATAGTGAAAAGATGAAAAAATGGGCTATTATGAATGAGAGAATAAGAAAGATAGAAGAAATTGAAAGAGATATCCAGGAGGTTGAGACTATAAATGAACTTTTAAATATAGGAAAAGATATTGAACTCCAGCAGGAGGGAGAGAGAAAGATTAAGGATTTGAAAAATAAAATGGAAAGTTTGAGGAAGGAATTGATGTGGACTGAAGAGGATTATAAAAATGCCATTATAACACTCCATTCAGGGGCAGGTGGAACAGAAGCATGTGATTGGGTGAGTATGTTATGGAGGATGTATTCAAAATGGGCTTCAAAGAAAGGATACGATGTTAAGGTGATAGATTATCTCCCTGGTGAAGAGGCAGGTTATAAAAGATTAACTGCAATAATTTCTGGTGCTTATGCATATGGATGGTTGAAAGGAGAAAATGGGGTCCACAGACTTGTAAGAATTTCACCTTTTGATGCAAATAAGAGAAGACATACAAGTTTTGCAGCTGTAAATGTGATTCCAGAAGTTGAGCAGGATATAAAAGTTGAGATAAGGGATGAGGATTTGGAAATAGAGACTTTCAGAGCAGGGGGTCATGGTGGTCAGCATGTTAATAAAGTTGAGACAGCTGTAAGAATAAGGCATAAACCAACAGGAATAGTTGTCCAGTGCCAGAATGAAAGAAGTCAATTTAAAAACAAGGAGATTGCTCTTAAAATTTTAAAGAGCCGACTTTATCAGCTCCAGCTTGAAGAGCAGAAAAAGAAAAAGGAAGAAGAGAGGAATCAGCAGAAAGAGATAGGATGGGGAAGCCAGATACGTTCTTATGTTTTCTTCCCATATACACTTGTAAAAGACCACAGGACAGGGGTTGAGACAGGAAATATTGAGGCTGTAATGGATGGAGATATAGATAAATTTTTGGAAGCTGAAATTGAATATTTATCAAAAAATTCATTATCTGATAAGGGGAAAGAGTGAAAATTCTGATAAGTGCAGGTCCAACAAGAGAATATATTGATTCTGTAAGGTTTATAAGTAATCCTTCAA
>Ga0164318_10004016_pt1 | contig 14036 bp, 7 predicted proteins | sample GuaBasSedimGuay9_FD_113734 | JGI IMG/M metagenome (GOLD analysis project Ga0164318, IMG submission 113734) | Subseafloor sediment microbial communities from Guaymas Basin, Gulf of California, Mexico - Guay9, Core 4571-4, 0-3 cm | ecosystem: Environmental > Aquatic > Marine > Hydrothermal vents >...
GTATTTATAGCATTAATACTTCTCTACACCATGAAAGCCGGTCTAAAAACCATAGTTTGGACTGATACACTTCAAACTACTTTTATGCTTGCCTCGGTGGTTATTTCGATGTACTATATTGCCGATGGAATGAATTTAAGTTTGGGTTCTTTAGCAAACAAAATATCTGAAAGTGACTATTCAAAAGTATTTGACACCGACTGGCATAGTCCACGGTTTTTTATAAAGCATTTTGTTAGTGGCATGTTTATAACCATAGTAATGACGGGCTTAGACCAAGATATGATGCAGAAGAACTTGAGCTGTAGGAATATTGGCGAGGCGCAAAAAAATATGAAATGGATGAGTATTTCTCTTGTTCCAATAAATCTTCTTTTTCTTAGTTTAGGAGCTGCACTTTATATTTATGCTGGCTATCTGGATGTAGAAATTCCTGCTAAGGCTGATCAATTATTCCCTTTGCTTGCAATTGAGCATATGGGTACAATATCAAGCATAGTATTTATTATTGGGCTTATAGCTGCGGCATATTCCAGTGCCGATAGTGCGCTTACATCGCTAACCACCTCCATGAGTATCGACATTTATAATCTGGAAAGGCGTGAGGATTTAGATGAAAAGCAAAAAACAAGATATCGTAAAAACATACATCTTCTTATGTCGTTTATAGTATTTTTGGTAATTATTATTTTCAATGAAATAAACGAGGATTCTGTAATAAACGACCTCTTCAAAGCTGCGGCTTATACTTATGGCCCACTGTTGGGAATGTTTGCTTTTGGCTTATTTTCAAAATATAAAATTAAAGACAAATTACTTCCAATTGTAGTAATCCTATCCCCTATTATCTCATATACAATTAATTACTACAGTCCATCTTTATTAGGCTATAATTTTGGTTTTGAGATATTGCTTGTAAATGGTTTATTGACTATGCTTGGGCTTTGGATGTTACGAGAAAAATAAATTCATAATATTTTGAATTTTATTCCGCCCTAGATTTATAGGCAATTATATTGTTTTATTGGTGATAAATACCTACTTTTGTCTACACTCATTAACTATAACTGGAAATGAATATCATTATTTCTAATCGTAATATGTTCATAATTAGAATATTTTATTTAACTTCACCTACTCAATTGACAGATAAGCATCATTCATTCAATAAATTATGAAAAGGATTATTACTATATCTATTATTATCATTGGTTTATTATTTTCCTATAATCCAATTAAAGCATCACATTATGCTGGAGCTGATTTAACATATACATGTATGGGAGGCGCTACCTATAAAATTACTTTATCTTTTTATAAAGATTGTTCTGGAATTGCAGCACCAAACACAGCAAATATAAATATTACTTGTGCAAGCAATTCCGCTTTAAATTTCAGCACCCAATTACTACAGGTTGCAGGCACTGGTCAAGAATTAACTCTAGCCTGTAGTCAAGCACCAAGTGCGTGTAGTTTCAATGGAGGAAACTCTCCTAATAATGGTCATCCGTATGGGGTAAAAGAAATAATTTATGAGGGTTTTGTAACAATGCCTGCTTGCAGCAACTATGAAATAAGTTGGTCTGGAGGAGCAAGAAATCCTATTACTACAATTATTACAAATGGCAACTGGTATATTGTTTCGAAATTAAACTCTTTGGATGCATTTGGAAATAATGCGCCTATTTATAATAACAAACTAATTCCAATATGCTATGCAAACCAACTAACAACTTTAGATTATGGCGCTATTGACCCTGATGGCGACTCTTTATCATACTCATTATACGCTCCTTATACAAATGGGCCTACTCCTCTTATCTCTGTTATATATAACTCTAACTATAGTTATACCAACTTTTTAAATTCAAGCACACCTATTGTTTTAGACCCTATTACAGGCAAATTATCATTTACAGCAACTACAATTTTAAGCACAGTGATTGGTGTCAAAATTAAGCAGTGGAGAAACATTAATGGAGTAATGACAAATATAGGAACTACTATTAGAGATTTAACTTTAGTAGTTATAAATGGCACAAATAGTACACCAATACTCTCAGGAATTGACACAACAAATAGCCATACTTATAGTCCTAACGACACCATATTCGAAAAAACTTTTTTTCCTAACATCCCTATAGAATTTGATATTAACGGATTCGATCCAGATACTTTTAACTCATCAAATACAGGAAATCCCCATATATTCACTATTGATTGGAATACAGGAATTCCAAACGCAACTTTTACATCATATTATAATGGAACAGACTCCGCATATGCACATTTTTCATGGTATCCAACCAATAATGATATTTACAATTCAAATAGCTTTAAAGTAATAATTCAAGATGATGCTTGTCCTTATTCTTCAAAAGTTTCAAAAACATATAAGCTTAATATTGCAAATACTTCCATTAGTATAAATATTAACGATACTACTATATGTTCTAATGATAGTATTTCATTAACTGCAACTAGCCATATATGTAATGCTGTATATGAGTGGAAACTAAATAATACTATTGTTTATTCAGGCCTAGACTCAAATATATATACTTATAAAGGATCAGATTATTCACTTGGCTATGATACTATAACTGTATCATTACAACAACAAGGCTCACTATACATTCTAAGTACTAATTATAGAATAATAAACACAGTTCATCATCCACAAATAAATTTCTCAGACACTGGATTTTGCACAAGTTCAAGTGTATTATTAGATGCAGGGCCAGCTGATGTATATATCTGGAAAGATCAAAATGGTAGTATTATAGGAACAAATCAAACATTAGAAATAAATCAAACAGGCACTTACACAATCTATGTAAATGGTGAACAAAATTCCCATTGCTTTATTATTGACACATTTGCTGTAGCAGTTTCTTCATTTCCTCAAGTAGATATAGGTCCTGATCAAAATTTGGAGCTCTACGATTCCGTAAGTTTAGATGCTGGCTATGCAGGTTACAAATATTTATGGTTTACTGGAGAAACAACACCGTCTATTATTGTATATGGTTATGATCTTGGTACTGGTAATTCTATGGTTTGGGTAGAAACAACCAATGATTATTGTGCATTACGTGATTCTGCATATTTTACTGTTACTGTTGGAATAAATCAAGCAAATTTATCATCATCATATTCAATATCTTCAAACCCTAATAATGGTTTTTTTGACATTAATATCAAAGACCAAGCTTCTAAAACAATTAATATAGAAATCTACGATTATCAAGGAAAAATAATAATGAATAGAAAAGTACAGTCCACTGGCAATGACAATATTAGTTTTGATTTATCAAAGTTTTCAAAAGGAACTTATTTCATTATTCTCAACACACCAAAAAATGTGTTATGGAAATCAAAAATAATAATCTTATAGGAATTAACCTAAACAAAATATAGTTACTTAGTCTACTATATATTCCTATAATTTGGAGATATAATTTTGGTTTTGAGATATTGCTTGTAAATGGTTTATTGACTATGCTTGGGCTTTGGATGTTACGAGAAAAATAAAACACAGAGTAATTGCATACTAAATGTTTTAAGGATTTATTCAAAATCATTAAATACTTACTGCATTATGAAATACAACTCTAAAAGATCATCGAATTACACCTGCCGGCCGGATTTCCTCCCAATAGGGATGGCTGGCGGGCGGATTAATTGAATTAGCTATTTTTAGCAAGCGAAAAATAGTAGAACTAATTCGTTTAATTAGAGTAATTCGATGATAAATTTGCCTCTAAGTGTTATGTATCAGATCGGCTGTTGAGATAGCAGAAAACACAAAGTAATCGAGTAATGATTTGTTCATGCAATCAAAAAAAAGCCCCCAATAAATTAATATTAGGGGCTTTACAATCTATATAAACTAACTAATTAACTATTACTTTTCCATAGTAAATAACCTTTTCAGAAGTATTCATTCTAATAAAGTACATACCTTTAGACAAGCCCTGAAGATTAACCTTTTGGCGATGAACACCAGAGGCATCAAACTTATCCATTAATACATGACTACCAAGGCTATTAAAGATATTTAATTCAAACTCCTGTCTATCTGAAACTTCCATCTCGAGAGTAAAGTTACCCTTATTAGGATTTGGATAAACCTTAATATTCTTAGCATTATCATTAATTAATTGCACACCAGTATTTGGTGCAGCAGCAGAATTAATAGTATTAGACCTTGATGAGTTATAATTGGTATTCGCTTTTGAATATACCGAATCGGGATAACAAGGGTGAGGCGATACTACTTCAATTTGATAAAATACATTACCCGCTGGCGGATTCAAATCTGTAAATGAAGTAAGAGTGCTCTGTATTTGAGTTAGTAGTTCCAAACTATTACTATCAGAGCTTCTATAAATACGGTAAGTACTAAAGTCAAAACCTACATATCCATCCCAAATAAGATTCCATGTATTACCTAGACCAGCATTAATAGTAAGGTGGTTTGTTTTATGATATTCTCCAAAAGGAGTTTCCGCACCACAAGTATCTATTGCAGATATTCTGTATCTGTATGCCTGCTGTGCAGGATTCGAATTTTGGTCAATAAAAATACTTTGCTCACTAAATCCTTTTGCACCAATAAGTTCATATTCATTAGCAACAAAAGTTTCGCGATAAATTCTAAAGCTATCGATTAAAGCATTTTGTTGTCTTTCCCAAATTATACGATTTTTATTTGTTGCCGAATCAATTCCAACAATACAAATATCTGGCACATTTATCAATGATGTATTTACCATAAATGAATCGGAAACATTAACACAACTATTAGCATCAATTGCCGTAACTACATAATAACCTGACGTATTAGTATAAATGCTTGGCGTAGTTTCGCCAGTATTCCATAATACTGAATTAAAATTACCAGAAACATACAGCTCCATACTATCATTAGTACAAGGCATAATTACACCATTCGAAAGAATAATTGGATCTACAGAAGGGTAATTTATTAGGTTAAAATAATCAGAGAATTCAGAACAAACAGTATCAGTAATCATAACCTGATACATACCTGCTTCTTTTGCATAAAAGACCGAATCAAGAGCTCCAGAAATAATAACGCCATTCTTTATCCATGTATATAAAGCATCAGGATAATAACTTGCTGTAAGCAAAAAGCTATCATTACTACATATTATTGCCTGCCCCGATGGCGTTATTTCGGCAGTAATATTACAAGGATTTGCACTACCTCCGCTACAGTTGATATAATTGGGTTTAGATATAGTATCAAAACATCCTGTTACCGTATCAGTTGCAAGTGCACTAATAGTGTATAATCCATCCCAGCCATACGTATGTACTGGGTTCACAGTTGTAAATGAATTTCCATCACCCATATTCCACTGCCAACTATAATCACTAGCATTTGGAGTTTGATTTTGAATATTCACATTAAAAGGTGGAGATGTAAATGTTGTTTGTGTTGCAGAAAATGCCAGATTAAAATCTGAAGGATTTACTTCAATAAAAACAGAATCAATAATGTTGGGGCTTATGCCACCATCACTAACAATTACAATATACCAAGTAGAAACTATTGGATTTGCCTGCGCAACAGCATTGGTATTAGCAAAACCTATTGGATTAGATGTCCATGAGTATGTATATACACCACTACCACCTGTGGGAGAAGCGCTCAAATTAACACTTTCACCTTCGCAAATATTAGCACTATTTATTGATATATTAACACCCAACTGATTTCCTTGTTGAAATCCCGGACTTAATCCTATACTAGAATTAGAGAAATCACCAATAAATGTTTCGCCTAAAGTCCAGCTAATACTTCCAGAAGAATTTTCGAAATAGTTACCATCTGTAGAAACTACTTGTTGACCAAAAACAGACAAAGCGGATAGAAGCACTATCCAAATTAAAATAAAACTCTTCATAATGTTTATTATTTAGTTGGATTATTAACTTCTTTAGTACTTTTTTGTTCCTTAGTATTTTTATTTGTAGAACGTTCTTTTTCTACATTTTGCAAACGAGTATGCTTTACATTCTTTTTCATTTTAACTAAGTTAGCAGAATTATTACTTACTCTAGGATATATTCTATCATCCACACTCCTATCGTAAAGTTCTGGATGCAAGTATTTACCTTTTTCGTTAGCTTTCTTTTCTTGCTCAGCCACAACTCTGTGCTGTTGAGCATATTTATCATTTCTTACTGCTGTAACTTGCCAACTAAGTTTCACATTAGCCTTATCCGTTTGAACTACAAACGTATTGCTACTAATTTCATCTTTTACTATTGCTTGAGCAAAAACTCCGATACAAGTAAGTTGATAACGGAAATCTTTATTTGCTGAGCTAAAATAATCTGGCAAATTAACTGTTGCAAGGCCATTGGCATCGGTAGTAATATTACCAGAATACACATTCATCATTTCTGGACTCTCTACAAAGCTGTGAACCAAGAATTTATTTTCTGGATCTGTAGGATGATCTATTTTAAAAGTACCACTTCCTTTGGAAATACTACCAACAACATTAAGATTACCTGTAACAGTAACATCACCTTCAAAGAAACCAGCATGATTTGCCACAGAGCCATTGGCTGCTTCGGCATAAATACCATAGTTTACTAAACCTGTTTTATTAACACTACCTGTTGATGTTGCAAAAACACCATAGTTATTATCAGCATTAGCTGAATAGCCATAAATACCATAGTTAAGGCTATCGCCACTTACATAACCATTAGCCCAACCACCAACACCAATATTTTGTTTACTTATAGAGTTAGTAGTACCGTCAACCCCTTGACTAAATACTTTAGAGCTATTATAAGATTCGGCCTCACCATAAACAGCAGTTACACTACCCATACCAGAAGCATCGGACCATGAATATGCAACAATACCATGATTTTGACCAGTAGAACCACCACCTTGTCCATAAACACCAACAAGATATGGCGTTGACATAGCACCAGTATCAGCAGGAGCTGTATACATTGCACTTCCTAATACACCAAAATTAGCTGATTTATTTCCACTAGCCCAACCTTCAACACCTGCGTTTCTTCCTGATACACCATTTCCAGGTGCATTAGCTGTAAAATAACCACCTTGATTAAACGTTCCTTTACCTGAGGCAATACCTTCAACACCTCTATTTACATGAGTAGAACTATCGGCTCTAGCAGTAACACCAACATTAAAGTTTGAGGATTGAACAGCAGAATATCCGTAAAATTCACCGCCATAATTATTTGCTGCTGCATCATTTCCCTGAGCCTTTCCCCAAATTCCAATATTTTGGCTTCCACTGCCTTCTGCTAGACCATAAACACCAAAATTAGTATTTCTATTATTAGAAGCAACAGCCTTAATTCCATAGTTTTCTGTATGCAGACTTGGGTTTCCTGAGCCATTAGAAGAAAAGGCTCCACCAAAATTATACTGACCAATATCTGAAAACACAGAACCACTTACACCAATATTTTCATTACTTGAACCATTTGCCCATGCATATACTCCAAATGCCTTTTCTGTTGACACTACATCATTATTGGCGTATATTAAAGCCCCATAGCTTAAACTATTAGTGTCGGTACCAACTGCTTTTGCAAGAATACCTCTATTTGCATTTTTTCCTCTTCCTTCTGCATAAACGCCATAGTTATATCCTGTTCCAGCTCCTTTAGATGGATCCCAATCTGGTATAGCCGCAAATTCTCCACCAACTTGTCTAGTGGAATTTCCTGTTCTAGAAAGAGCAACACCACTAGCTCCAACATTGCTACCTGAGTCAAGGGAGGCTTCTCCTCTAATTCCATAACCAAATACACCATTACCATACACTGAGCCTGCAACACCACGTCCTTGATTATTACCATCTATTTGAACGTCGCCTTGTACTCCAACATTCATCCAATTACGATCTGAAGTTGAATGTGCTTTTCCAAAAACTGCTATTCCTCCATTTGAATAAGATTGTAAAGTAACAGTTGTATCTCCTTGATCATAATCATCAAGATTCAATTTTGCAGTATAATTAGTTGAATTTATTGCTACATTACCAGTATTGAAATTTATATTATTGCCTTGTTGTTGCCATTGTCCTCCACTTGATGTGTCACCAATAAACACTTGATTTCCTTTTGATAAGTATAAAGTATCATCAACAAAAGTCAATAATTGCAACTCATTAGTTGAATCTCCATCTACCTCTGTATCTAGTTTATTACTCCATGCTAATGTATCCATTGCAGAAATACTACTTGCAACAGAAATACTATATAATGGATCTAATTCTATAAAAGCATCTAACTTATTATTCCAATTAGCAGTGTCCATTGCAGAGATATTGCTTGCAACAGAAGTACTATAAATAGGGTCATTTTCCATAAAACCACCTTTTATACTATCCGCAATATTTGCATATAATGCATACGGAACACTTTTGAGTTGAGTAGTTCCCATAAACTGATAACTGGAACCTCCTGTGATATCAATATCCGTTTTAAGGAAATGTATATTGTTTCCCCAACTAATATTTGAGAAAACTCCTGAGATAACACTTCCTGAACCTACCGATATATTAATCATTCCATACTGATTTGTGGAAATGGTATGAGATTCGGAATACACAATTGAACCACTAGCTGAAGTTTCTAAAATACTTAGCAGAACACCTACATTTTGATTTGTTAGGATTTGGTTGTTTGCACCCCTTACTACCGCCTGGTAGCTAAATTCGTTAGGTGATTGAGCCAATACTATACTGCCTGAAAACAGAAATAGAAATGCTGCAAAAATAATGGTAACTTTTTTCATAAAATTGGATTTGTTAATGATTATTGTTTTTACCGTTAGAATTAAGAAAAGATTTAATAATTAGTCTTATCATAATCAACAGCATATACCTAAATAATTATAATAGCAAAACTAGATAATAGACACTGGCATGTCAATCACCCTTTGGGGTGATATTTCAATTATAATATAAAATATGATGAAAATTAGTTTTTATGCGATATAGACTAGACCAATGTAGGCGAATGCTTTTACTTTTGATGACGTGTTTATGTGGAATACTATTTATGGAATACATAATATTTTTGTGACTATATCTATTAATCCACCTTTAGCAGATTTTACTTTATAATAATATGTAATTTGAATTATTGGAATCTACCATTCAAGCAATACTCATGGCTGCTGCACACCTCATAATCTAAACTATTTATTCTGCATCTCAATAATTATAACAGTTCCATTTTTTGGCGAACTTTCAATAATAATATTACCATGAAGTATTCTGACTCGATTTTTAATATTTCTAAACCCAAGTCCTTTAGAGGATTGTTTATTTTTATCAAATCCAACTCCATCATCTTCATAATATACACTTATAGATTTATCAACTTGACCAATAAATTGTAGATACACATTACTTGCTTTACTATGCTTTTGGGCATTTTTCAATAGTTCTTGACAAATACGATAAATATGAGTTACTGATTCTTTATTATCAATTACTGGCCATTGATGAAAGTAAACATACACCTTCTGCTCTTTGGTAGAGAACAAATGTGCCAATTGATTAATCTCATCTACAAATTCATCATTATTTACCAAAGGGGCAACCAGGCCATGGCTCAGATTACGCACTGTATCTATAGTTTGATCAATAATGGGGATAATATCACTAGTTCTATCTATACTGTGCTTTATAATAGCCATATTAGCTCCTATTAAATCATGTATCTCACGTCCTGTTCTATTTCTTTCCTCCTCTATACTATTTACCATTGTCAAAATAATCTCCTTTTGATGATTCTTTTGTTTCATCAGTAAATCTGATCGTTGACTATAAACCTGTTCTGTTTCCTTGATTACTAATAACATAAATAAGAATATCTCAATAAAAGAACCTAGAATAAATACGCTATACACAAAAGTAGAGTCGCCCAGAACAGCAATATTTGGCAAAATCACATCCACAAACCCTGATGCAAGGTAAATAGTATATATAATTGTAAGAATAATCGCATTCCTTTCTTTTAGATATATGTTTTTGATCAGAAAATACATTTGAGAGATAAATACAAAAGCTGAAACTACCATTATATAATTATGTGTAATAATGGTAAATGCACTTATCCTTACTGATGGAAAATATGATAATAATACCAAAGGAATCATTCCATATACTAAATAGTAAATAACCTTCCACATTATCTTATTATTCTCCTTTAAAGGGGTAAGTTCATTCAAGAATAACACCAGTGAGAAACTAATAAAAAATGCGCCTGTATAATCAATTGCCGATGAAATATCTGTAGGGTCAGAGTCCAAAAAGAAAAATAAATCACCAACATGAGAAAAAACAAAAAGATTGATTCCCAAGATTAAAAGACTGTAGTAAAGGAAAATATTTCGACGAACAACGCCGTATAGTATTAATGAAACAATCAAAGCAAAACCATAGACGCCTCTCCATAACCATAAATAATTATTGCTACTTCGTTCAATATCTATCATGGTCTGTTTATTAAGCAAATATGAGGTTGCTCGCAATGGTCTATACAAATGATTGTATTTTACATATATACTTAGAAAAGAGTTCTGTTTAATATTCAAATCTATTGGATAACCAATAATACTATTACCTTTTGAGAACTTATTTCGCATAATTCCCGTTTTTGCAATACTAATTAATGAGCTATCTTCCAATATGTATGCATCAATAGTATGTATAAGGTAGTATGGAATAAAAAACACCTTATCAATATCTACATCTGTATTATTTTTAAAACTATATCTTAGCCAAACACTATTATTACTTGGAGGGAATGAGGGTATCTCACCAAAATAATTCCATTCTTTATTTAGTACATCATTAATACTACATTCCGAATTTGATTCAGTATAAATATATGAATATTCCAGTAAGTTTACTTTATCTACATTAGAATCTAGAACCAGAACTTTTTGCGCAATGGAAACATTAATAACAAAAATAAGAATAGACGTAAATAGTATTTTCATTTATATGTAATTATCATAATAGTATTTTATTAACTCATTAACCGAATTAATATCTAGCTTCCTAAATATATTTTTTTTATGTGTTTTATATGTATTTGAGCTAATAAATAATTTTTCCAAAATTTCTGATTTAGATTCCCCTTTAGATATTAGCATAATTATTTCTTCCTCTCTAGGTGTTATTTTAAATACTGTATTACTATCTATTTTCAATGTATCCTCTACTTTATTAGAATAAAAAGTTCCTCCATTTAGTATCCTATTTACAATATTGACAATATCAATAGTATCATCTTTAAGAATATAACCTTCTACTTTAAACTCCAAACATTTTTTAATTACAGGAAGTTTATTATGCATTGAAACAACCAAAATTGGAATGTTTTTATGAAAGGCTCTAACCTCCTTAAAAAATTCAAATATATCCTCATCAACAAGTTCCAAGTCACTAATTAAAATATCAATGCTGGAAAGACCATTTTTTCTAGCTCTCAAGCTTTCAATACTTGAATATGATTCTACTATAGAGCCCTCTAGTTGAGAAGTCAATAAATTATTTATACCATTAGAAAACAATATATGGTCATCAAGTAGTACAATATTCATATGATATGGTGTATAATGGATTTAAGTACAAAATATTCTTAATTGTAAATATGTGAACAAATATATGAATAAATATAACTATTGATATAATTCATAACATAATAACAATCACAAAATTTAACCAATACAAATGTTTTACATTTCACTAATTATTATAGACTAAAGGCAGCATTTATCCTTAATAATCAATACTATATGGACTTAATAGTCAAAAGATATTTACTTGAAAAAACTCATGTTTCATAACTATTTGACTATTAATAAAAATAAACTATATTTGTCCCTCAAACATTATTAATAACAAACACACACAAATAGCAATTATGAAACAACTTAGTATTATTTTATTAGCTTTTATTCTTATAGCATCGGCTTGTAAGAAAGACGATACAGAAGAAGAAGATGAGGCTACAACCCTAGCTCCAACTGCTACTCAAAATGGTTTTGCAATTAATTATACAGCAACATGGTGTAGTCCATGTGGTAATTGGGGAGCTCCATTAATTCATACGTATGCTACTGCAGCACCTAATGGAGCAGTATTAACATCTCATGCAAGTGGCGACCCTATGAATAATGGACTGTATGCTAGTTTTAAATCCGACAGAACTACTGGTGGTGGTATTCCTTCATTTTGGGTAGGCGATACAAAAACAACTTCTGATGGTGCAATGGCAACACTTTTAGCTAGTGGAAATGCTGCTGCTGGTGTTGATTATTCTTATGAGGTATCAGGCACTACTATGACTATAAATACTAAAACTAAATTCTTTAATCCTACAGCAAAAAAATACTTTTTAAGTGTACTAGTTCTTCAAGACGGAATTAATGGCAATTCTTCTTCAGGACAATATGAACAAAGTGGTACATCAAGTAATGATTACAAACATGATTTTGTGCTTCGTAAGAGCTCTGTTTCTGGTCAAGCTTATGGTGAAGAAATAGCATCTTCTCCTGCTAAGGATTCAGAAGTTGAAAAAACTTATACTATTACTATTGATGCAAGTTGGACAAACGTTTATCCTGTTGTTATTATTTGGGAACAAAATATAGGTAGCACACCACAATACAAATTTATTAACTCTCTAAAGAAGAAATAGAGAATAGTTAATTATTAAGAAAAAAGCTTGTTTAAAGGTAATACTTAAAACAAGCTTTTTTTATGGGATCAAAGAAAGAATTATAAATTAGATAAGAGTGGACTTCTGTATATACCTGTTAGATAATAATCATTCAGCAGCGATGGGTAATCCCTCTTGTTTTACTTTTTATTAATAAATCTTTTTACATAGTCTTTAGTAATTCTTATTTCTTCAAAATGCTTTTTTCTTTTATAATCGAGAATGGCATATTTATTTGTAAAGTATTCAAGCTCTTTCAATAACTTATCAATAATATAAAACTGATCAGCTTTATAAACAATAAAAAAGTCTGTGACTTCTCCAATTATTCTATTAGGAATTTTAGATTTAGGAAAAGAAAAATCTTCTACATATTCCTCATAAATTTTCCACCAATAATCAATTAATTTATTGTCATTTGGAAACATCAATCCGTTGTCTACAGTATATAAATCATACGATATTGTAGAGAACTTTATTCTAGGTGTAATAATTATATATGGTATTTTCTTCTCAATACAATAATCCCAATTATAATATTCTGGATATATTTTTCTATTTTTGTTCTCAATACCATATTCTGTTACCTTAATATTATATTTCATCACTTTCTTTCTTTTTTCTTTTCATTTAATCCTTTTTGAAAACCATACATGTCAATAATTTTAGCTTTTGGATAATTAATTCTAGTTTGTTTATTTTCATCAAAGCTTAATACATAAATCTCCTTTGCATATTTATCAATAATATCTTTGTTCTCTGTATAAAAGTGACTTATTAATTTAAGTGACTTTTCATTTACTCGTCTAAATCCAGATTGACCCTTATAACGATTTCTAAAAGTATCACAGAAATAGTTATCGTATGCAGGCACAAAGCCAAAAACACCTAATAGTATTTTAGTAATCAAGGTTAAGTCTGCTTCTTTATTTTTTATTAGAATGTCCTTAATGCCATCATAGATTTCTTTTATCTTTTTAATGTTATCATCAGAATAATCAACATCTATTTCCCAATAGCTTTTATCCAATTTAGATATATATACAATGGTTCTCTGTAGATATTTAACGCTTTTTTGCAAAATAAAACTAGACCCTCTATACATACCCCAACTTGCCAAGTAAAAACCTAATACTAGACAGCTTTTTTCTATATCTTTTGTCAAATCAGAAGTACTCTTAAAATAACCATAACAATAGTCAAATGAGGCATAACGATGACATTCTTCAATATTTGTTTTATATTCCCCAATAACAGCTTCA
>Ga0164318_10004019_pt1 | contig 14034 bp, 13 predicted proteins | sample GuaBasSedimGuay9_FD_113734 | JGI IMG/M metagenome (GOLD analysis project Ga0164318, IMG submission 113734) | Subseafloor sediment microbial communities from Guaymas Basin, Gulf of California, Mexico - Guay9, Core 4571-4, 0-3 cm | ecosystem: Environmental > Aquatic > Marine > Hydrothermal vents...
TGATTTTATAAATGATTTTTATCGGTAGAATTATAATTGTTAAAAGATCCGCGGCGACATTAAGTAAACCACTAACACCTGTACTAGCTATTACTAATATTACAGCTGCTAAACTAATAGGATGTTGAATAAGGAAATCTATTATAAAAATGAAAATGTATGATATATAATTGATCCAAAGATAGGTGATGAAAAGAGCTACGTTTTCATAAAAGTTATAGATTGCTAACCATAAGTCTGATAAGAATTCAACTAGCCATGGATATCGAGTGAGGAAGCTAGAAATATAGCCAGAGCCACTATTAATAAGGAGTTTTATATAACTTACAATCAAGTTAAAGTAATATTTTATTTCCTCAAGATGTTGGACTAAATAAATACCAACTACTATACCAAGTGAGTTGTCTATTAATTGTGTCACATACTTATTTATGATATAGTCTGGCCTTCGTCCTCGCTCGGTGATATCAATTTTCCTTGATTTAGGTTTTATGCCAAATCTTTTTCTAACAATAACCTCAGGTATTGATTCTATACTGAGTAGTAAATTATACATCCCTTCAACAAAAGTAAAGGTATCTTTTAGACATATTACACGACCCTTAATCCTAAATTTTTTACCCAGTAGAATTCGAAAGGGCATGACTATTATGGCCGCAAGAACCATGAGAGGAATTAAAACAAGAAGTGTTATTCTCTGAGAGAAAAGAGCCATTCTCAATAAGAGAGATTTTTCCTCCTCAGTAACCTTCGCAACTTCTGGTAGTAGAGCTTTTGCTGCCAACCAGTTTTCAATATGTTTTATAATCTCTTCTTTCAATTCAAAGTCTTTTGATAGGTCAGCTTTTCTGACTTTATCGTCAACTCTAACAATTTCCAAAGGGACCATATTTATTGTGTAAACACGAAGGTCGTCACCACTTAAAACGAATTTTACCATCGATTTCTCAGCTATTGTCACACCTTCAGAAATATGAGCTATAACCTTTAAATTTACAGACTTATCAGCATTTAGCTTTTTAATGAGATCATCAATTACCTCATCAAGAGCTGGAGAATACTCTAAAACAAGAGATATGAAGATATCAACACCCTCATCGCTTCCTATAACAATAGCAGAACGTTGAGTATTTACATACCTGCTTAATTTTTTGTAATCACTTTCAAAAATGAAAAGCCGACGAAACACAATGAATATCCTCCTACTGAGTCACACATAAGCCATTGCGAAATATTTAGTTATTAGTAAGTTTCTTTTAATAATAAACTAAATAATAAAATTTTTTAGCGAACAAAATTAAGCTCTATAAACACTATAGGGATGTTGAGAATGTTAACTACATTTAATGGATTTCAAGCAGATTTGGATGTTGCTGATTTTATTTTATTTGGGGCACCCTTAGATATGACAACTTCTCATCTCCCTGGAACCAGATTTGGGCCCAATGCTATAAGAGAAGCTTCATTGTATGTGGAAACTTATAACATTAAGGTTGACTTTGATGCAGACAATTTTCTTATTCATGATTTAGGAGATATAATTGCGCCAAATGGGGATATTAATAGTCTATTAAATACAATTTATGAAACATCTTTAAAATTTCTAGAAAGGAAAAAACGTATTATAATGTTAGGAGGAGAGCATTTAATTACCTATGGTGGTGTAAAAGCATTTTACTCGCACTTTAATAATAAGAAAATATGCATTGTTTATCTTGATGGTCATTTTGATTTACGTGATAAATTAAGCAACTTAAAATTCTCACATGGAACCACAATGAGAAGAATTTTAGATTTTTTCCCGAAAGATAGAATAATACAAATTGGGATAAAAGCTCCAAGCAAGGAAGAATATGAATATGCCGTGAGTAATAATATAAAGTTTGTAGAATGGCAAGTATTTTTAGAATCTAATTTAGATGACATAATTTCAAAAATTACAGATTTTTTAGAAATCTTCGATTTGGCCTATCTTTCTATTGATTTGGATGTTTTTGATCCCGCAGTTTTACCGGGTGTTGGAAATCCTGAACCAGGAGGTTTAAATTATTTTTACGTAATGAAAATTATAGAAAAGATTGGAAATGTCATCGAAATACCATTTTTCGACATTACAGAACTTAATCCTCTCATAGAAAGTAAAATTTCTCCTATTACTGCAACTAAAGTTATTTACGGCTATTTATTTAGTCAATTGAAATACTTAAAGTAATTGAATTTTTTCTGTTTGAAACATACTCTTTATCAAGGCAATGAATAATTGTTCAATATTAATATCTTCTTTAGCACTTGTCAGAAAATATTGTGCACCTATTATATCACTAAATCTCTTTGCTAAGTCATCATACTCATTAGTAGATCTCACCAAATCTGTTTTATTCCCAGCCACCACAGATGGGACTTTACCAATCTCGTTATAGATGCGATTAAACCAATTTTCCAAATTTTTAAGAGTTATAGGTCGTGTTCTATCAAAGACGTAAACAACACCTCGAGCCCCTCTAAAAAAGAGTTGTGTTACTTCATTAAACCGAGGTTGTCCTGCTAAATCCCAAATTTGCAAAACTATACGTTTGTTATCCACAAGAGCATATCTTGCATAAAAATTAGCACCTACTGTAGGAAAATACGTTTTTTCGAATTTTTCTGTAGTAAATCTTCTCACTATTGATGTTTTTCCAACCGCTCCATCACCAACAACGATAACTTTTATAACTTCTGCCCGGTCATTCAAAGCTCTTCCCGCCTTTTAATTTAAAGTAATAAAAATACTCATTGTCACTATTTTATTACGTGCTCTTTAATTGTTTTAAAATTCGCCCGAATGCTCTTTTCACTTCTATAAGTGCTAGGCCAAGATTCGCTTGATCTCTCAAAATAAGACCCATGACGATATCGGAATCCTTATCACCAACTATAAGAACTGAACCATTTTCCCCAGAGATTATTAACTTTGAAAAAGGTCCTCGATTCATTTGCGCAACTGTTTTTACACCCATTGCATAAAGAGATGCTATCATTGCAGATAGCAAAAGAGAATCTTCTCCTGACTCTAAGTCAGACGCTATTTCTAAACCTTCCCTATTTGCTAAAATTATTGAGACGATATCTGGGTCGCGCCTTTTCATTTCCATTAAAACTTTCTTAAGAACATCTTTGTCAGAGGATGTATTCCTAGACAAATACGGTCACCACAAAGGATATTCATATTTTCAATATCAAGATAATAAAGTAATATATTATTAACAAAAAATCATAATGGATTTTTCTTTTTTAAATTTATCCGTATCTGGAAATTTTAATTACCTTTCGATGTAAATACCTCTTTGCCTTTATCGGTAACTTCAACCCATCCTTTCGGGAATTTGCCAGTTGACTCGATTTCTATCTTCACAATTCCAGCTTTTTCTAGATCGCCATAATATCGCTTGAGCCATGCACCTACAGACATTTCACCAAACCGATACCCCAATTCTTCGGCCGATATTCTATATTGTCCTGCTGCAACTTTCTCACTAAAAATTCTAAATGTTCTATATTGAACGCTCTCTTGGAAAATTACCTTCATTATTTTAGGTATTCCCTCAACAAATACAGCTTTTTCGGCCATATCTATAATTTGTTGCTTTAATTTGTCTCTCTCGTTTTTTATAGCTTCAAGTTCCTGAAGAATAGATTCTCTTTCCATAGCAATTTTATTTAATGATTCCTCAAGTTCAGATATTTTAGACTTAAGCTGAGTATTCTCTTGTTTTTCAATATCTATTTGCTTCTTAAGTTCGACAATTTGCTCTTTTGAGACTTTCAATTCATTATTTACTTTTTCAATGATCTCTTCCTTTTCGTGTAACAGCTTGCTAAGCTCATCTCTCTTTTCCTCAAGTTCTTTTACCGTCTCGGATAACTTATTAACCTTATTTTTAAAAGTCTCTCTATCAGCTTTTAGCCTCTCTATTTCTGCCAATAATTCCTGCTTTTCAGTACCATACTTTGATCTTAGATTTTCCAATTCGGTTATCGTTTCGTCTAATCGTTTACGGAGATGTTCATTTTCTGTTAATAGTGAATCTCTTTCTCCTTTTACAGCTTCGTATTCTTTTGTTAATGTATCTAATTGTTGTTTTAAACTAGTAAGTTCCTCTTCTGCAGAGACTTTTTTAGATAGCTCCTCTTGAAGATTTGCTATTTTTTCATTTAGTTCATGTATGACTTGCTCCATTGAGTATATTTGTCCATCCTTTTTGGCTAACTCTTGCCTAAGATTCTCCAATTCTTTTTCATACACTCCACGTTCTCTATTTCTGGCCTTCTCACTTTCATTTAATAGCTTAGATACATCGTTGAGCCGCCTTATAGTATCATCCAACTGCTTCCTTAAAGAGTTAATCTCATTCTCATACTGTTTAATCGCAATTTTGTAGGCTTCGACGGATTTAAGCTCCTCTTCCGTTAAACCCCTTTCTTCTAAAGTCTTTAAACGACTTTCAAGAGATGTTAATTTATCTCTAAGAGTATCTCTCTCCATCGTTATTTTTTGAAGTTCTTCTTGAAGTTTAGTAAGTTCTTTCTTTAGATTATTTCGTTCTTCTAATAGTTTTTCATTCTCATCGCGAAGTATTCTAATGTGCTCATTCAAATTTACAACCATCTCTGTAAATTCTTCGGCAATATTTCTTCTTCGGCTCTCAGCTTCTTTTAATTGCTCTTCAAGCATCTTGTATATCTTTTCTCTGTCTTCCTCAGCCTCTATTATTTTTTGAATGAATTCCGATGTTGCTTTATCAAGATGTTCTCTCCTTGCTATAATCCTCTCTATTTGACGAGCAACACGCTCACTGTATTTTGTAATTTCCTCATTAAGGGCCTCTCTCGTTTCGGTGAGTACAGGACCTGCTAGTCCACCCATTCCTAATTGGTCTAATTTTGTTTGTAAACGTTTAACAATTACATCTACAGTATCCCATAAATCCTGATTTAGTCGCTGCAGATTTCTTGTAAGCAGCCGCAACATAGTATCTATCTGCTTTTGAACTTGTTTAACTTCAAAATCCTTTGATTCTGCTTCTTCCTCCACCATAAACTCCTCTCACATGATTATGTTTATATTAACTTAACTTATATGTCTCTGTAGTTATGATTTTTACATACTATGTATTTATAATTTTACATTCTAAATTTGAGTTTCTGACAGTGCAAAGATATAGATTATAAGAAATAGACTTTCTAATTGCAGCTATAGATAGACGAATACATAAATCTGAATCCTGAACTTTGCAGCGATAAAAATGTGCAGGGCACCCAGATTTACAGTCTGTTGATCCAAAATTTGGTATTGGCACCTCGCAAAATTCACTATTGTTCAATAATTGAGAAACTTTGCATTCTAGACGCTCTTTAGATTTTAGAAAGATGATGTTATGAATGATGGATAACGCACTGGATGTTATTTTATCAATGTGCCAATGAACTTTCTTATTTTTTCGAAAATGCCTAAGGATTCTATGTTCAAATGCCTTAGGAGATCCTAAAGCGGATCCTACATACAAATAAATTCCACTAGGGAGTGTATATAACTTACCCTTGTGATTTACCTTAATGGTTCCATTTAACTTTATAATTAGTATATACGTTCCTTCCATTCTAATAACCAGAAATAAATAATAGAACAGAGTTTAAATATATTAGGATTATTTTTAAGTAGGTAAGGTGAGAATTTATGCACACTGCAACACACATATCAGATTGCGATGGAATAATATCCGCCGCCCTTATTTTAAGAAAATTCCCAGACGCAATTATAGACTTTCATACGATAGATAGTATAAAACAATCACTTATTGAATACGATATTGTAGTTGATCTACCTAAATCTCCTAAGGCATTAATAAACATAGACCACCATGAATCTAATTTTGAAAATCTTAAAAAAACAGGTAGACTAACAGAAAAAGATATGGTAGTCCCTGATGCTCCTTCTGCAGCATCCGTACTTATCAAGTATCTCAAACTTGAGGATGATCCGATAGCAAGAGAACTTGTAGAGATGGCAAATATTGCAGATACGGGAGGATATACTGATGAAACAATAATTCTTGATAAACTTATAAAAGCGTCTCAACATGACATTGATTTTTTGAGATACCTAGCTAAGGTTCTTTCGCTCAAAGGAAAGAAATTTCTTGAGGATGAAAAACTAAAAGCTAAGTGGGAAGAAGTATTGCAATCTTATGAAAAATACAAAGATTTTGTTTGTAAGGTTGCAGAAAACTTGCAGCCGAGTGATTTTGTAATTGTTGACGAGAGAAACGTTTTACCTTACTTTGTCGCAAAGGATTTAGCATATGAATTATTTACAAGAAATAAAGCTAAAGTGGTAGCATTAGTATATGATTCTCCTTATGATGAGAAGAAAGTAAGAATCTCATTTAGGGTGCATTCGCAATTTAACTTCAATGTTAGAAAAATAGCTGAAAAATTTGGTGGAGGGGGGCATGTAAAAGCTTCTGGAGCTACCTTTACTAGGGGAGAAAATATTCTTGAAAAAATAATTGATGAAATTACTAAATATTCTGAAGTGGGTGAAGTATTGGTTGTAGTTATGAAAAATAGCAAATTTGTTGATATTCTCAGTAGTTAACGATTTGGAGCATTGGAATGACTTCAATAAAAGAACTTGATGGAAGATACAAAATCCCATCTTCAGCTTCTATCGTTTCCACTTCCCCTAAAAAATAAGCAAGCCCTGTTAGTGCGCAAACTATGGCATCCATCTCATCTTTAGAGATTCTATTTTGTGGGTGTATTTTTAGATATCTGAGTATTTCACTGTGGGTAATACCCAACTTTTTTAAGGTTGATTTAGGATGGACTTCGATAACTTTTTTCCCTTTTGATAGTAGATGTTCCTTAAGTTCAATAGCGCGAAATGTTAATTTTTTCATGCCACTAAATAAAGCTGGGAAAACTCGGAAACCTCGCTTTGTCATTTCTTTATCTAACTCTCGTGCCATATCATTTTCATTGAGTGGTAAAGTTAGTGGAGAATCTATAGCCACTATACTTGCGTCAGAACAGAAACTTAGAATATCAGAATTAGTAAATGCCTTCTTATAGACAAGGGAGGCAATAATATTAGATGTATCGCTATCTATAATTCTTATTTTTGCAAGTCCTGTTCGGTTTTTTTCAACCCCCGCCAAGTCCACACCAGCAATTATTGTCATCTCCGACTCCTCATACCTATCAATTCATACACATATTAATAAATATAATTGCTTACATGTTAATCCAGTAATGTGGTGTTAAAAATGGGTAGAATACTGGGATTAATAAGTCCTGTAAATGGAATAAAAAATAGTTTTCGAAAAAAAATTGCTTATGCAATTAGGCTTTGGATATATAAGAAAAATGTATCCTACATTAAGGTTGTAGCTGATAATAACATAGGATTTTACAGAGTTGAAGAAAAGGAAGAGTTAATTAGAGATATGAAAAATATAAAAGGTAGCTATGTGCTTATAGGCTTTTATTCGAAAGATGAAATTGGCGTCTCTAAATTTAATAACTTAGTTAGTGACTCTTTATTCTTTACTAAGGATGGATTAAAGTACGCGCCGGCGTTTGAGGAAAAGATACATGAGATTTTTTCGCAAACGAATAGATTCTCTGATTTACTAACAGAAATGGATTCTCTTGATTCAAACTTTTCAGTCATAATTGTTGATAAAAGAAAGTTTATAATAAAGAGAGATAAATTGGGTGTAAAACCACTTTGGTTTTCTTTCAAAGATGGGCATCTTATATTATCTTCTGAAAGAAAGGTGTTGTATAAGTTTGTGCAAAGCAGTAATGTATCACCCTTAATTCCACGAGATGCTATTATTGTAGATAATGATAAAATGAAATTTATTAAAGAAATCTCTGAAGTTAATTATAAGTTTTATAATGAATATAAAAGTGAAGAAGAAATCATTGAAAGTATGCACGAATTTATGATAAATGCAATAAAAAAGAGAATACCTCCAAATGGAAAAGTTACTGTTTTATTTAGCGGTGGTGTGGATTCAACAGCAATGGCTATTCTTCTTAAAAAAGTAGCTCCCCAAGTGTATGGGATATCAGTTGGTTTTGAGGGAGCTAAAGATTTGGAATTTAGTTTGAAAGCAGCGGAGAAAATAAATCTAAAGCTTTATCATAAAATCATAACCGATGAGGATTTGAATTTAGCCATTCCCAACGCTATTTTTGCAACTGAAGAATTTAATCCAATAAGAGTCTCTGTTGCAACAACATTCTATTTAGCAAACACGTTAGCGAAAAATAAAGGGTTTGATATTGTCTTTTCTGGCACTGGATCAGAAGAAATTTTTGCAGGTTATCAGAAGTATTTAGAACTAAGAAGTATAGGATTGGACTTTGTACATGAAGCAACAATTTACGGTTTAAGAAATATTTGGATAAGAGACCTATATAGGGATGATACAATTGCATTTCATAGTGGTGTTGTGGGAGTATTCCCATATCTGGATAAGGACTTAGTTGACTTTTCAATGAAAATACATCCTAAATATAAAGTTTCTGAGAGTGAAAAGAAGGTTATTTTTAGAAAATACGCAGAATGGTTGGGTGTGCCTAAGGAAATTGCTTGGCGACCTAAAATTGCAGCACAATACGGGTCAGGTATGGTTAAAGGCCTAAGAAGATATATTAGGAAAAAAGGATATCAGCATATTATTGACATGTTTTATACAACCTATAAGAAAATATTTAAGGAGGGTAAGCTTTTATGATTAGCTTAAATTCTTATATAACTAATAAAGTAAAGCTCATTGAGGATTACATGAGAGGATTATTCCCTGAACAGACAGAAATACCTAATTTTTATGATGCAATGAAATACGCTATTTTTGTAGGTGGGAAAAGACTCAGACCTATTCTAACCTTCATAGCTTGTGAATTATCTGGAGGAGATATAAGGAGGGCCTTACCATACGCTGCGGTCATAGAAATTATTCATAATTTCACATTAGTTCATGATGATATCGAGGATGGAGATACTGTAAGGCGCAGTATGCCAGCGGTTTGGGTTAAATATGGATTAGATAATGGTATCAACATAGGAGATGGTATGTTTTCTTTCGCTATCAAACATCTTCTTGACTGTGAAGAATATACTATAAATGAGAAAATCAAACTTTTAAGTCTAATTATAAATACTACGTTAGAGATTTTTGAGGGACAAGCACTCGATATGATCTTCCGTAGGAAAGATTATGTAACAGAGGAAGAATATATGAGGATGATACAGAAGAAAACAGGAGTCCTTTTATCTGCAGCACTATTAGGAGGAGCTATCATAGCAAAGGAATCAAATGAGAGAGTATTAAAAGCTCTTGAGTTGTATGGTAAATATATTGGCCCAGCCTTTCAAATAAGAGATGATATCATAGACCTTACAGAGGGAAAGGGAAGAGGGGCTATAGGCAATGATATAAAAGAAGGAAAAAGAAGCTTACTCGTAATTGATTTGCTTAGTAAGTGTACATCGGATGAAAAGGCTCGTGTTATTGAAATCTTAAATAAACCAAGAGAAGAAACTACAGATAATGAGGTCCAAGAGGTAATAAACCTTATGAAAAAATATAACTCAATAAAATATGCCGAAAAGAGATGCATTGAATTAAAAAACAAAGCTATTAACGCATTAAAGAACATTGACAACAATAATGAATATAAGAGTTTATTAATCCAAATAGCAGAATTTATAGTGCTTAGAGAAAAGTAGGTGCTAAAATTGGTATTTGATGTATTATCAAAAATTAAAAGAAGAAAAGGCAAAACAATCAAGTTATGTCCTATCTGCTTGAGCCCAAAGCTTAAGCCAGCCTCATCAATAAGTGGTTGGTTAATACATGAATCATATAAGTGTTTAAATTGCGGATATGAAGGAGTTATATACATAGAAGTTAGCTTGGAAGAGGCAGAGAAGATTCTTAATGAGCTAAAGAAACAAAAAGAGAAATTAGAAAATCAATAGGATTTTGCAACCCAAGCTAAATATTTGGCATTATTACCACAAACTATACACTTACTCCCGCTAGGAGGTTGCTCTGGTTCTGGAAATGTTACACCTCGAACTTCTGCACCACACTCGTTTTTGATCACAGTACCACATTCTTCCCCTTTGCTTTCTATATCACACAGAGGGACTTTTACAAAACCACCCTTTTCTGAGATGATCCTTCTTAATTCATCCAATGATATGGCTGATGATATGGATTTATCAAATTCTTCTTTTGCTCTTTTTGCCATGTCACTCATCATGGTTTCAAAAGTCAATTTAATTTTATTGATTAATTGTTCTAGAGGAACAGTTTCTCTCTTACGTGTGTCCCGACGAACAATAGTTGCTTTACTCTCGGAATATTCCTTAGCACCAATTTCTATTCTCAACGGAACTCCTTTTCTTTCCCACTTGTAATATTTTTCTCCTGGTGTGGCATCTGATAGATCGAGATAAGCTCGAATATCATTTTCTTTAAGAGTATTATATATTTTATTGCAATACTCATAAAGACTTTCAATATCTACTTTCTTAGAAGGTATAGGTACAATAACAACTTGTATTGGAGCTATCTCAGGAGGTAATATAATTCCTATATTATCACCATGAATACCGATTATTGCTGCAAGAGCTCGCATACTAATACCATATGAGGTTTGGGAGACATATTTCATTTTTTGATCTCTATCTAGATATTTTATCTCAAAAGCTTTTGCAAAATTTTCACCTAGATGATGTACGGTACCTATTTGTAAAGCTCTTCCATCAGGCATAAGGGTGTCTAAGGCAACAGTAAAGTCGGCTCCAGGAAATTTATCCCAAGCTGGTCTTTTTAATAATACAAAAGGAATTCCAAATTTCTTAAAGAAACGGCTGTAAATGTCAGAAACTTTAACAACGTGTTTGTATGCGTCATCCCACGTTCTATGTGCAGCATGACCTTCATTCCAAAAAACCTCACGACCTCTAATTAACATCCTCGTATGTTTTGTTTCATATCTGTAGACGGTTACTGTTTGATGAATTTTCAAAGGCAAATCCATATAGCTTTTAATCCAGTATGCAAATATAGGGTACATAGCTGTTTCAGAAGTCGGTCTTAGGGCTAATTTTTTTGCAAGAGCTGTATGACCACCATGCGTTACCCAGAAAACTTCTCCCTCAAAGCCAGCAACATGTTCTGCTTCTTTTTTCAAGAAATCTTCTGGTATGACAACTGGGAAAAGAACTGGTTGATTGTCATCTTCTTTTTCAAGCATCTCTTCTAAAACACGAAATAAAGCTCTTAGTGCTTTAAATCCCCATGGTGGATATACAGGAAACCCCTTTACAGGATATCTTTGGTCCAATAACTCGGCATTCTCTATTGCTGCAACATACCATTCAGAGAATTCCTTTTTCTTATCAAAGATCTTTTTTTCTGGCATAGATGACACCCAACCCAGTAAAATTATGATCTTGCTATAATCGAGATAATAATTAAAATATCAATGTTTTTAAAAATACAGTTAAAAATCAAAGAATAAGAAATATAAAAATAGTAGATATCATGTTGTAATTAAAGTTGATGTGCGTTCAACACCAGGGATTTTTCTTATTCGCGTAACAATTTCATCAAGCTGACCAATGTTTTTTATTTCAATTCTAGCAATGATATCATATTCACCAAAAGTTATTGCAGCTTCGGTGACCTCTTCAATTTCATCTATTTGTTCAAGCACATCGTATTCATATCCAGTTTTAACAGAGAGAAGTATATATGCAACTATCGGGTTACTCATAATCAATGCACCTCAAAAACTGTTTTTAAATAACCTTCATCATTCTTAAAAAGATTTCGTTAACATTTAGGTAACATTTGAGAATAGGTGATATAACACTGTTTTAGCACTGGAGTTGAAGGTTCATGGTAAATCATTTATAATCACCCATTTTCGGATGTTACCACATTTAAGGAAAAAAGCAACATGTGAAAGCCCATCACTTATCTGGAATATATTAGAATCAGAGTTAAAAAATAATGACTAATTTAAGTGGCTTTATGAAAATCCTATCTCATAATATGTAGTACCGAGTCCCTTTCTTTGTATCTTGCAATTCTATACCAAGCTCTCTTAGCTTTTCTCGTATTAAGTCTGAGAGTTCGTACATCTTATTTCTTCTTAGCTCGGATCTAACATTAATTATCAATTCAAGCAGTTTTTTGAAATCAACACTAATGCCCTCTTCTTCCTTTGGAATTCCAAAAACGTCAATAACTTCTTCTAAAAATGAATCCGCCTTTTCAATAACAGATCTTGCTTTTAGTTTATCTAGGTATAAATTTAGAAGCCTTACAAAGGTGAACAATGTTGCTAGAGCTTGTGGAGTATTAAAATCATCATCCATGTGCTTAATAAACTCGTCTTTTGATTTTCGTATGATTTCCATAAATTTCTTTTCGGCATCATTAAGTTCTTTTCTTTCATCAGCTTCTTCAATTGCAATGCGAAGATTTTGTCTTACTATATACAGACGCTTTAGTGATGCAGTAGCACTTTCTAGAGATTCCTCACTAAAATCTATAGGACTTCTGTAGTGTGTCGTTAGGACGAATAATCGTAATGCTCCAGGATCCCACTTTTTAAGAGCTTCTTTTATTGTAATTATGTTACCTAAACTCTTACTCATTTTATCTCCACGAATTGTTAAAAGCCCTGTGTACATCCAATATTTTGCAAATTGCTTTCCAGTAGCACCTTCACTTTGAGCTATTTCATTTTCGTGGTGAGGAAAAATTAAGTCTAACCCACCTCCGTGAATGTCTATTTGCTCGCCAAGATGACGCATCACCATTGCAGAACATTCAATATGCCATCCTGGACGGCCATATCCCCATGGACTTGGCCAAAATGGTTCTCCGGGCTTAGCAGCTTTCCATAAGGCAAAATCCAATGGAAACCTTTTCTTCTCGGTTGGTTCGATTCTCGCACCAGCTTTCATATCTTCTATACTTTGCTTTGATAACTTACCATATTCCTTAAATTTTCTAACATCATAATAGACGTCACCATTTGCGACATAAGCAAGCCCTTTCTTAATTAGTCGTTCAATAAGTTCAATCATATCTGGGATATGAGCTGTTGCGAGAGGATGCACATCAGCTGGTTTGATATTTAGAGAATGTAGATCCTCAAAGAAAGATAATAAATATTTAGTTGACACTTCTGCATATGAAACATTAAGAGCATTCGCTTTCTTTATTATTTTGTCGTCTATATCGGTAATATTCATGACGTATTTTACTCGATAACCACGATATTCAAGATAACGTCGTATTACATCAAATGCTATATAAGTTCTAGCGTGCCCTACATGGCTGTGATCATAAACTGTTGGTCCACATACATACATCTTAACCAGAGGAAAATTTAACGGCTTGAACTCTTCTTTCGTTTTTGTTAGATAATTATATATCTTTATTGACATTTGTATCCCTCTCACATATGCAATTTTTGCAGTATAAGTATTAAAAACATGTGGAAAATATTGCCATCACTGGTTTACATAATATAAAACGTGTGCATTTCTATTCTTCTTTTTTTCCTTAAAAATTAAGCCATTCCTTAAAAGAGTATTAAGCGCATAACCAATTGTCCTCTGAGGCATTAGAGATATTTTTTCTAGTTCCCGTCTAGAAAGAGGGCCATACTCTGAGATTAACCAATAGACAAATTTAGCAGAAGGAGGAAGTTTAATAAGTTTTCTTTTGACAAACAAGATCTCCTCGCAACCTCATGGCATACCACCAAATTTTATATTTGAGTTAAAAGTAAAAAAGGAAGAAATTTAAAGTTTATTGAAGTGAAGTGCGTATTATTATTTTTCTTTCTTAAGTCGATCTTTGAGTTTCTTCAGGACTAGTGGAAGAGTGGTATACTCCATCTCCTTCTCGCCTAATCTATGTGGCATGAATGGGCCATGTAATCTAA
>Ga0164318_10004020_pt1 | contig 14032 bp, 5 predicted proteins | sample GuaBasSedimGuay9_FD_113734 | JGI IMG/M metagenome (GOLD analysis project Ga0164318, IMG submission 113734) | Subseafloor sediment microbial communities from Guaymas Basin, Gulf of California, Mexico - Guay9, Core 4571-4, 0-3 cm | ecosystem: Environmental > Aquatic > Marine > Hydrothermal vents >...
AATGTGACGTTCAGAACAAATGCATCTGGTTCTTGGCAGACTATAGGATATAATGCTTCATCTCTAAATGGAACATATAGCCAAACACCAACAAACATGAATCAATGGGGTACTAAATACTGGTGGAGTGTAAATGTAACAGATGGGGCTCTTTGGAGCAATCACACCTATAACTTTACAACCAAAGGATTCAACTATATAACATACTACTTTGATGCTTATGATACAGGGGAAGCATGGCCCAACACTCCTGCAAACATGGTAGACGGGGCATCTACAAACTTTGCAAGCAGCGGTCAGGGATCGACATATATCCAATTATTGAACAATAATACATGCCCAGGCACAAGTTTAGGAACAATTGAAAAAGTTGAAATAAGATGTTATGGCAATGCATCAGACGATGTAGGAGCCTTATATCTACGTCCGGTTTTCGAAGGCACAACAGATGGAAATAACTATGACACGGATTTATACACGGTAGAACAATGGTCAAATTGGTCTGACATTACAAATGATCCAAATGCACCTGGTACTTGGAACTGGAGCAACATTACCAATCTAGATGTCGACGTAGAAGCAAATACAGTTGGTGTAGCTGGAAATGCATATGTCGGCAAGGTGGAGATTAGAGTTAATTATTCTGCGTCTCCATTCCTATATACATTTAGTAAAGGAATTTTCAAAAGACTAATTGATTTTATTCCAGGAGCGACCTCAATAGATAAAAAGTATGAGCAGTATATTGATATAACAAAAGAGTCAGAAGTAGCAGATGGAATTCTTAAATTGAAGATTGCTGAGGAATTAAATGAAACTGCATATCTGGACAGAGTATATTTAAGAATTGACGGGCAGAGAATTGTAGATATAGACACGATGAAAGACTCTGGGACTTTTGAGAACTTAATTATCAGATCTCTGCTAAAAGATTCTGACAATAGTTATCTAATTATGGATAGAGGAGACGAGTACATATTAGAGTTCAGCATACCTTATAATTTCAATAAAATCGAATTTGTGGCAGAAGGATACTATATAGAACATCATGGAAACAACTGGGGGTGCAACTAAGTGCCTCTAATTTATAAGACTAGACTTTCTGGCAATAGTATAGTTGTCACACTTCCTAGCCAGATAACCGAAGCTTATGATATACATCGTGGCGATTTAGTGGAAATTATACCTTTAAAAAATGGCGATATTAAAATCAAAAAGGTAAAAATACAAAAATAAAAAAGAAAGGAGAAAATTATTATTTTTCAGATGTATTTCCAGATTTTAAATTTGCTAATATCTGTGTTAATAATTGTCTAATAAACGATCTAAGTCGATCTATAAAGCTACCATCATATCCACCATTATCTCCAGAATCTGTACCATCATCTGGTCCATAACTGCTGCCGTCAAGAGTACCATCGTCATTTCTATCATTAGTTGGTTCAAATGGTGTAAATGGAGCGCCTTTGACTTTCAACATTGGATCCCCAATGACATTTAGACAATAGTATAGCCAAACCATTGGCCAGCTGTCAATACGACCCATACTATCTTCTTTAGAATCCTGATTTGCCATTCCAATATATGATTTTCCTTCGCCAAATATTGCATCTATGAACTCTCTGTGATACCGTTGAGATGGACCATTAGTACATGCAGACATTCCCCATCCAAAATGAGAATTACCAATCCATGCTACAGCACCAGCATCATTTTTAACAGTTAGATACTCAGCAATACAATCATTATACATTTGACTTCCATCGTTGTACTTATATGTCTTATCAATCCTAGAAAACACAATTGGACCTGAATCAAAAGCACCAGCATAACAACCCTGTGAATAAACAATTGGATATTGTCTATTTGAAAAACCATTTACTGAAGTCGTTCCTTTGACATACCATGGTGGGTTGTAATGCGGTGTTTTTAGTTTCATATTAACATCAACATTAGCATGACCTAGATGGTTAACAAGATTAACATTCCCCTGATTGATATTATTAATCAGATCCTTACCAGACCAACGACCGAGTTTTTCATATAGCTTTTCAACAGTATATTTAAAACCAGATGAATCAGAATCTGAAGAAGGTATGCCAACAGTCTTATAGTTATGACTGCTGCAACCATCTATAAGTTCATTCATCGAGTTAGCAGCATAGTCCATAACTCCTCCAAAACCGAGATATTCGCCTACCATCAAAACTTTATTATCAACTGTATCAGGTGTATTTATATAGGCAATCGTCTTTTTGACAAAATTTTCTAAATCTTTTGCACTATCTACCGGCGCACGACCAACATATACTTCACTTAAAAGATCCGTAAAATGATTTGGATAGTTTTTAGAGGAAGGTTTTGGAATTATCGAATCGCCAGCACCAGATTGATCGAGACATGCATATGGAAGATCAGATGCAGTTGTATATTCTTTTCTGAAGAAACATTCCCATCCTCCAGGTCTTGGCTTGCAACCACTGCCATCATCAGGTGTTTTAGGAGTTTTAGGATCGTCAGCAGCTAAACTACCTAACGAATTATATTTTTTAAGTATCAATCCGCTAGAAGAAACGGTTCCATCATCAGCAGAATATTCACTTTGCGGCATTTGATCTGCAGCATGTGATGGATAACCTGATAGATTACTATCAACCTCTTTACTTATATTTTCAGCTTTATCACATTCTGGACCATTATTATCTGGATCTATTGGATCTATTTCCCCATCCTTCTCTTTTTTCAGAGGTCCATCATTATTGTCATCACATACTATGGGGAACCAATATATCCATCCAATTTGCGTATATAGATATAATTGAAATGTTGGAACCTCATTTGAATCCACTATGTTTTTAGGCGCTCTTATGTATGGCCCTCCAAAGAATCCGAAAACAAAATCATCTTCCCATTCACGATTATCGTCACCTACTAATAAAACAAAATCCACCCCTTTATTTTTGTAATAATCTCTAATACATTCTCTAATCTGATAATTTTCAGCTCTGGTCTCAAACCAGTTGGTCGTAATCTGTTTCTTACCAATCTCTCCAAAAGACATATATTTCTGTGGACCTGGCATACCAACTGGAGTGTATTTTGCATAGATTGATTCAACTGTCTCAATATAGACTTTGTTATTATCTTTAGTTTCATGAGCTCTTGCAAGAGCAGAGAGGCTATATTGGCCAGAGTATTCTTTTAATTTTTGAGTTGTAATAATCAACATATTGCCAACTTCGGGCTCCTCGGAAGAAGATAAAGAACCATAACTTTTCCAAGAATTTATCATATCAGGATTATCTACGAGATCGCCAACAGCAGCAAAATCACTAGACAAACCCCTGAACATGGAGTTTAAACTGAGTGAACTGTCCTTTTTTATTTTGATTTTCAGAGTAATGCCTGTGTAATATGTTAGAGTTTTTGAAGCTCCATCATATTGTGTTGGGTTGATATCAACAAATAAGATTGGAAAACCACGCTTGTATTGAACGCCTAAGTTTATTGCAGTACTTTCTGGATAGATTTTCATCCCATCATATTTTTGAATGAAATCTTCGGCAAATTTAGCCTCACTTCCAGAATTTGTAAAACCTAGGACCGAATTATCAGCATCAATAATATCAATTTTCATATCTGAATTGCTCAAAGGATATAACTCCATTGAGGTCAGCTCAATATTGTCAACATTAGAGATAATACCCTTACCACTTCTTACAACATCAATAGAAGTAACTTTTGTTTGCGGTGGCAATAATATACGTGAAGTTTTTTTCGGCAAAGAAGGCAATCCATCTTTTTCGCCGTTACTTAAGCCAGAAAGCGAGATATGGGTATATTTTTGTCCATTAATAACAACAGTGGAAGTTTTTGGTTTATTAAAAGAAAATTTTAACTTAATTAGCATATTTGTATCATTAGGTTCTTCTGCAAGAGCAGATATCCCAGCAAAAGAAGACGCCAGCATTACACTAATTACCAAAAAAACAATTATTTTTTTATTTCTCATTATTTGGTACTCCTCCTTCTTAAATTAATATATTTTTCATAATGTAAATATATTAAGTAGTATATAAATATCTCACCTACTTTTAAAAATTATTCTTATCCGCATAAATATTCTACATAAAAATAATATACAGTAATATACATACAATATAAAGTAAAGAGCGGTAAGCAGGATGGGATGTAAATAAAGCTTAGTGTTAGGTCACTTATTGGCAATCTTCTATTTTTTGCAGCTTTATTTTTAATTATAGCTCGTTTTCTTTCAGTATGGTCTGGAACACCATTTCCAGTTGATTTAGTTACATCCAATTCAATGAACCCAGCATTGATGGAAGGAGATGTGGTTGCTTGGACTCCTACAAAGATTGAAGATGTAAAAGTTGGCGATGTAATAGTTTTTAGAAGTTACATCAGTTGGCCAGATGAAAAAATCGTAGTTCACAGGGTATCAAACATATTAAAAAATACTAAAGGAGAACTATTGCTAGAAACAAAAGGAGATAGTAACAATTATGTGGACCAGGCAGGTCCACACATTCCTGAGCCATATATACGAGAGAATCATCTGATGGGAAAGGTAATATCAATAGGTCAACAGCCGTTGAAAATGCCTTTTGTTGGAATAATCGGCTTATGGATAAATGAAGGGCTAGACAGTATATCTCAACCAACTGCATCCAAAGAATCTGTCAATTATCTGGGTGTTTTTGCCCCATTAACAGCATCTGCTGTGATGTTAGTTATTTTAATTTTTATTTTGCCAGAGAGAGCAAAAACATTAAAAGAAAAATTAAAGCTTTATATCTTTGGAAAAAAACCTCTAAATCTTAAAAAAACAATTGCTATGTTTTTAGTAGCATATATCATATTTTTTATGTTCATACATGTTTTTGCATACGACTCTGTTACAGCATCTGTAGGTATTAACCAGGACAGTGAAAAAAACGGAATTGATTTTGGAAAAATAAAACCAGGGGATAAATCTTTAACAAAAGAGTTGCCAATAATAAATCCAAGTATAATGGCAGTTAAAGGTATAGTATTTGGTCAAGGAGATATTGGAAAATATGTAACAAAGCACACATTCACATTAGAAAAAGGAGAAGTTGATAATGTAAAGCTGAATGCCTTTGCCCCAAATAATACAGCCAACGGATCTTTTTCTGGCAATATAATGGTATACTCCTCTCCATTCTGGTTAATGTTTCCTAACGATTTTATTGAAGAGCTATACAACTGGAATGCTAAAGCTACAGTCCACATATTAGATATTTTATCTGCTGTAATTCTAACGTCCATCACATTGTTAATGCTTGTTTCAATAACTTTCATAGGAGACAAATTGAACATACTGGCAATTGATATGTCGTGGCATCGTCCTTCAAAAGTAATACTTAGAAAAGGATCAAGGGAGAGAATTGGGAACGTTAAAAGCAGTATGAAAAAAGCAGTTCATAGGAATATTACATGGATGATAGGAACAAAAATAGTTGTCAAAGATAAAAACACTTTTAATTCGGAGTTAGTAAAACCAATTATCGCTTCATTGATGGCAATTCCAATAATATTCTTTTTGACGGATCAACTGCTTGCGATGGTAATTTCGTCAATATTGTCTGGACTGTTGGCATATTCAATAAGTTGTAAATTAAGAAGAAAAATATTAATTGCTACAATTCTATCAACAACAATTGCAATTGTATATACTATTGTCCAGTCAAATATAATTATTTTAAGCAAAAATGTAGAGGTGCTTGAGCTTTTAGCACTATCTGTAGGGGTCATAGGCATATATCTATTAATATTGGCATTATTTTTAGTACCACTAGCATACGTTACTTGGAAATTATCACGCCTATTCCGAAATCTTAAAGAACAGAAAGACCCATTACTCTCTTTGGAGGGAAGCTGTGATCTGTAAGGATTGGGCGATGGAGTGAACGATATGGCACTTTTTAAAAAGAAGGAAGAAAAGAAAAAAACTCCAGATAAAAAAACAAAAACACAATCCAAAGACCAGATTATAGAAAAAAAACCTGAAAAAAGGAAGAAGATTCATATTGGCTTTAAAAGTAAGAAAAAGGAAAAAACTACAAAAGTGGATAAAGTTAAAGAAGAAAAAGTAGAAGAGCCTTTAGAAGAACTTGTTTTAGATGAGGTTGAAGCGGTAACAGAACAAAAAGAAGAAAAGGAAACACCCTCTAAAAAGAAAAAAACATTACTTATGAAGGACTTAAAAGGTAAACCAGTCTTTTTAGAAGATACTGGAGAAAAACTTGGAATTGTATTTGATACAATTATCGACAAAGATAAGAATATAACAGGTTACAAAATAAAAGATGAAAAATCAGATACCATCCTTACCTTTTCAATAGATCAGTTTCACTATAGCAAAGATGGTTTAATTTTTGTACCAAGTTGGTATACAAATGCTTTGAAGATTATTGAAAAATTGGAATTTAAAGACAAAATATCTCCAGAGCTTACTGCACTAATATCAGAAGATGATGTTTCAAATGAAGAGTTGTATGATATTTTCGTAAAATACGATGATGATATGGTGCACTATATTGACGATGCAAAATCTCTTAGAGAGATGCTCGATAGTCGTTTGAAGGTGTTGGAAAAACAGCGTCTTGCCATGAAAAATAATCTAATGGATTTAACAGAAAAAAGGCTTATAAAGGATATTGATAGAAGACAATTCTCAGAAGATGTTATGGAGCACAGACGCAAGGTGAACATACTTGATCTAAATATTAAAAAATGTAAAGATTTAATTGAAAGGCTTAATAAAACTTCTTTTGGCGTTCTTGGGAAAAGTAATTTGATTCATGTAACAGAAGATTCTAAGATTGAGCGTAATTTATATGAAAAAGTACTTACAAAACAAAAAATGCCAGAAATAAGAGAAATGTCAACAATGGCAGACGACATTTATAAGGAAAAATATCTAAATCTTAAAGCCCAATATGATCGTTTGGAAGAAGATTATCAAGAACTGAAAATGGCTGTTGATAAACTTTTTACTAAAGAAGAAATTTAAATTTCTTATTAATAAATATAAAAATTTAAAAAGATTTATTATAGATATAACACATTATCATTTTTAATTCCTAAACGTATATTAGTTGACTCTATGTCAACATATGGTTGGGGTGAGGGCGGACATTATGATAGGTAGTCATGAGAAGGACAAGGAAATTTTAGATTCTGAATCAGATGAACATTTATTTTCAGTTTATCTAAAAAGTAAGCGCCCTGTTTTTATAGTCGACAGAAAGGGTAGAATCTCAAACGTAAATGATGCTTTTTGTAAAAAAATTGGCGTAAATAGCGATGATGTAATTGGCAAAAACCTAGAAGAAACAAGATTTTTAACAGAAGATTCCAGAAAACATGCAAGATTAAGACACGTATCTCGACTTTTGGGAAAAGAAACGCCAGTTTATAGCTTAAATGCTTTAGATGAAAATGGCGAGATAGTCACACTTGAGATTGATACTAAACCCATTATTTCCGATGGAAGGCTTTCAGGAGAGCTAGGGATAATTACAAAAATGACGAAAATGAAAGGAAGAATTGTAAGTAAGGAAAAACCTAAAAAAATGCCTAAAAAAGAAATGCAAGAAAACTATGAATTACTAAGTGCACTGGAGAAACTAAAACAAAAAGATGATGAATTAAATAGAATAAAATCAGAACTCAACAGAAGAGAAATGGAAATAAAATCCCAAAAAACCGACATAGATAAAATCAGTGAAAGATGGAAGGAAAAAGAATTTGAATTAGAAAAAAGAGAACAAGAGATAAAACATCTTCAGGATGAAATTGATAGAGCAAAACAAAAGTTAAACTCAAGAGAAAATGAAATTGAAGACCTCAGACATGATCTTAGAATTGCAAAAGATAAGATTGAGGAGAAAAATCAAAATATTGAAAAAATTCAGATTAAGTTTCAGAGAGATAAAAGAGAATTTGAGGAGAAGGAAGAAGAACTTAAAAAAATAACAAAAGAACTGAAGGAATTAAAAAAGGATTCTAGAGATAAGGAAGAAGAGATTGAATCCCTTCATAGAGAAATTAGTGAAAGTAATGAGATTATTGATAAACTCCAAAAACAACTTGTGGAAAAACAGCACGAATTTAATGAGAAAAATATAAATGTAGAACAACTTCAGACGGAAATTAAGGAGAAAGAAGAGCAACTTGAGGAGCAAAATAAAGAAATTAATAGACTAAAAGAACAACTTGAATCTGGCAATAAAGAACTGGATCTTGTAAAATCAAAGTTTAATGAAAAAAACAAAGAAATTGAGAATTCTCAGGAAATTTTAAAGGAGAAACTTTCTGAATTAGAACTTATAAGAAATGATTTTGAAAAATATCAGAAAGAGTTAGATGAAAAAAATGCCGAAATTGATTTTTTAAAATCAGAGTTGGAATTGACAAAGAATGATACAAAATTAAAAATTTATAAAAAACTTAAAAAAGAACTTGCAAAAGCTCAGTCAGAACTGGAATCTAAAAATCAACAAAATGAGAACTTGCAATCAGATCTTGAAAAAAGAACTAGGGAGCTAGAAATAACATCTGAAGAATTAGATGAGCGGGAAAGATTTATCGAAAGTTTGCATAAAGAATTAAGTAAAAAAGATAAAGAGTTAGAAAAAAAAGAAAAAGAGCTTGAGACTATCAAGAGCAAAGTAAACGAATTAAAAGAAGATCTCGATCAAAAAAATAATGATATAGATCATCTAAAGAAAGATCTTGTAACAAACGAAGAGGAAGTTATTTCATTAAATAATTTAGTTGAAGATGTAAGCAAGCAATTAAGAGAGAATAACCTACAATTGATTGAGAAAGCTAACTTTGCTTTTGATCTTGAAAAAAACCTCAATCAAATTAAAAAAGATTTAGAGGGAAATATTAATGAGTTGGAGAGGAAAGAAGCAAATATCAAACAACTTGAAAACGAATTGAATCAACTAACACAGGATCTAGAATGGAGAAATAGTGAAATAGATGAAAAGCGAAAAGAATTACAGAAAATTCAAACAGAATTACAATTAAAAACAGATGAGCTTACAACAAAAGAAAAGCAAATATCTGAGCTGCAAAACAACTTACAGAATAAAACAGAGGAGTTAGAAAAGACACAAGAAGAATTATCTGGTTTACTAAATAAGTTGCAGACAAAATCTGAAGAACTAGAGTCGAATAACAGTGAATTGGAACAGAGAAATCAGATAATAAAGGAGTTGACAGGCAAGTTAACTGAACAGCACGTAACATTGGCAAACGATAAAAAGGTGATAGAGCAACTTCAGAAGGAATTAGAGGAAGCAAAAAATGATCTTGATTTTAAGAACAATGTTTTAAACCAAAATGAAAGCGAAATCGAGCAAATAACATCGCAGTTGCAAATAAAAACAGAAGAATATGAAAGAACCCAGGAAGAAATAACAAACCTGCAAAGAGAATTGCAAGATAAGACCGAAGATCTAGAGCAGTTAACAAAAGAAATGGACCATAGAAACAAACTTATCGAGGATCTTACAAATAAGATAACAGAAGAGCAAACAATGCTTTTTGAGAATAGCAAAACAATACAGCAGTTACAACTAGAATTGGAAGAAAAAACTGGACAGCTAGAGCTCAAGAACAATGATGCTGCTCAATTACAAACTGATTTTGAGCAGGCACAGAAAGAAATTGAAGAACTAAAGATTCAGATGTCTGATATAATCTCATCAGCAGAAGAAAAAAACACTATTATTCAACAATTACAAATCGAGTTAGAGGATAAGCAAAAGGACTTGGAATGGAGAAATGAGGAATTAAACGAAAAGCAAAATGAATTAAATATTTTACAAACAAATTTAGAAAATAAATCACATGAATTTGAAAAAAATCAGCTAGAGATTGCTGAATTAAGAAAAGAAATTGAGTCGAGAAACTATGAATTAGAATCTGTTTACAGTGAATTAGGTACAAAAGATGTATTGATTGATGATTTGAAAAATCAGCTAGAAGAGAAACAATTCAAATTAAAGGAAAAAACTAGCCTGTTGGAATCTAGAGAAAAAGAATTTGAAGAAAATAAAAACGAGTTGGAAAATCTCAGAGAAGTTGTAGAATTAAAACAGGACAGGATAGAGAAATTACAGATTGAGCTAGATGAGAGACAGAAAAATATCGAGTTTATCAATGATATGATAAACAAACAGCAAGACGAAATTAATAAAATTACTTTTGAACTTGAAGCAAATAAATCAAGATTGGAGAACAAACAAAATTTTATTTCTGAATTGGAAGAAGAACTAAAGAGTAAAAACAGTGAAATCCAAGCAATCTCTGAAGATATAGAAATTCGTAATAAAATAATAGAAGAATTAAAAGATCAACTAACGAACAATCAGCTACAACTTGTAGAAAAAGTTGATCTTGCCGAGCAGCTTAGTTCAGAGATAAAGATAAAAGACAATAATCTCAAAGAGCTGCAATCTGAGCTACAAGATAGATTGGAAGATCTTACGCATAGAAACGCCCTTTTAAGCCAATATGAGACTGATTTAAAGGAAAGAAACGAGATTATCGATGATTTTAAGAATAAAATTATTGACTATCAGGCAGCCCTTTCAAATAAAAACACTATCGTTGAAAATTTACAAAATGAGTTGAAAGGCAGGTTAGAAGATCTTGAATGGAGAAACAAAAGATTAAACGAATATGAAAGTGAAATTGAAGAGATAAAAGCGAATCTTCAATCAAAAGCAGAAGAGCTAGAAACAAAAGAGCAAAAAATAACAGAGCTTCAGAGTGATCTAGAAAACAAAACACACGAAATAGAAGTAGTGAACCAGGAAATAGATCATAGAAATCAATTGATCAAGGATTTAAGTAGTAAAATAGTAGATTTTCAAGTAACTTTAGCAAATAAAAATAACACAGTAGAGCAATTGCAGAGTGAACTAGATGAAAGACTAAAAGATCTAGAATGGAGAAACAACGAACTAGATGCTAAAAAAGAAGAATTACAGAACATACAAACAGAAATTCAAAAGAAGAATGAAGAGTTGGAAATTACAAAGCAGGAATTGTCAGATATTAAAACTGAATTAAATGATAGGGTTAAAGACTTAGAATATAGAAACAAAGCATTAAATGAACGGGAAAGTCAGATTGAGCAAATTAAAACAGAATTACAGGCTAAAGTAGATGAATTGACTAATAAAGAGCAACAAATAACAGAGCTGCAAAATCAAATCCTTGAAAAGACAAAATTAGAAGAGTCTTTACAAACTGATTTGCAGCAAAGGCAAAAAGAAATAGAAGAGAAAAATTCAATTATAACCAATCTTGAGACAGAAAAAACAGACTTAATGATAAAACTAAATAGTCTCAAAGATGCAGTATCGTCACCTGTTATATTATTAGATAACAATAACAACATAACAACATTAAACAGAAGAGCAGAAGAAATATTTGGATTCAATTCAAAGATAGTTGGAACAAATATTCTTGACCTCGACTTTATGAAAGATGAAAGGCTGATTGATGCCAAAGATAAGGCCATTGAAAATAAGAAGATAGTAACTTCAAAATCCATATTTTTGGAAGATAAAAATGGAAATCCGCTTTTAACAGATGTTTCTCATATGCCGTTATTTGATGAAAGTGGAAAAACTCAAGGCTCAATATTGGTAATAGATGATGTCAGCAAAGTTGCTGGACTGCAGGCCGAAATAGAAAGAAAACAAGAGGATCTTGAAATTGTTTCCAGTAAGTTTAATGACGCTTACAAAAAATTAAGTTTAATAGATCAAGAGATAGAGGCAACCAATGAAGAACTTAGGCAGAGGAAAATTGAATTAGAAGAAAAGCAAAATGAGCTAGAGCAAATTAAGGTTGAGCTTGAAAACAATCGACAAGAGCTTAATGTTAAAAGTGAAGCACTCAAGCTTGCAGAAAGTGAAATCGACGATAGAAATAATGAAATAAAGCAACTTAGAGTTGAACTTGCAAACGAAAAAAATGAGCTCATAGAGAAACAAGAAGAAATAAACAGGATTAGATCTGATCTTGAAATCCGTGAAAGTGAATTAGAATCTAAAAATCAGGAGTTAGACAGCCTAACTAAAGAACTAAGTAGTGTGAAAGAAAATCTATTAACTCATGAGAGCGAACTAGAGCAGATAAGACAGGATTTAGAAAGAAAAACAGAAGAGCTAGGACTTAAAGAAGAAGAAATTTTGAATCTACAGTCAGAGCTGAATACCAAACAAGAAGAATTAGATGAGTTAACACATAAATTTGAAGATAAAAGTGATGAGAATGCACAATTACAAATGAAGCTTGAGCGCAGAATGCAGGATTTGGAGAAAATAAGTCATGAATTTGATGAATTAAATACCCAATTTAAAGAAAAAACAGAATTATCTAATAAATTACAAAGCGATGTTGAAAAATTACGCGAGACGCTCGAAACGAAGAACTCAGAGCTAGAGTCTAAAGATACAGAGATAACAGAATTAAACAAAGAATTAAAGGCAGGTAAATCTGCTCTTAATTGGTTTAAAGTAGAGTTAGAAGAAAAACAAAATGAATTAGAAGCTAAAATTAAGGATTTAGAGTCAAAAGATCTTGAAATCGCAGAAATAACTAAAAAACTTGCAGATCATGAGGAACTAATCAAAGCAAAGACAATAGCAATAGATAGACTACAGACAGAGTTTGAACAGAATACGGAGGAAATCAAGCAAAAAGAACTAGAGATTCAGACATATCGATCTGAAATCGAGAAGAACTTAGAAACAATAAGCAGTCTTGAAACAGAATTTAGAAATCAAAAGGAAGATCTTAATAACAGGAATAACAGGATAAATGCAAAAGAAAAACAGATTCAAGAACTACAAACTGATCTGCAAACCAGATTAAAAGAGTTAGAAAGTAAAAACAATGAGCTCATAAAACAAAAGCAAACAATTGATCAGCTTGTAAAAGAAAAGGAGCAATTAATGTTCCATTTTGATAAAATGAAGAATTCTATAAATTCTTCAGTAGTAATGCTAGATAAAAACAACAATATTGTAGACTGGAATAAGAAAGCAGAAGAGATGCTTGGATTAAACCCAGACATAAAAGGTATGAGCATTTCTAATCTCGACATAATGAGAAAAGAAAGAATACAAGATAGAATAAAGCAGTTTGAAAGAGACAAAAAACCTGTGAGTATAAAATCGATATCCCTAAGAAACAAAAAAGGAGACATATGTCTAACAAACATATCGCAATCACCAATGTTCAATCAAAATGGGGAATTTCAAGGAGCTGTAATGATATTAGACGATGTAAGCGATACCATGGAAATACAAGCAGAATTAAAACGTAAAGAGGAAGATCTACAAAGATTAGATGATAAATATAAAGAGGTGTTTACTAGATTAAAACTGGTCAGTCAGGATAAAATGGCTGTAGATGATCATCTGCTCAAAGCAAGTAAAAATAAACAAAAGGAAATAAACCATATAGGAAAGATGATGGAAGAAAAGCAAAAACAATTGGAATTGCTCAATAAATCCATAGAATCAAAAACAAACGAGCTTGAAAGTATCAGCATAAAACTAGATGAGAATAAGTCTGCTCTTCAACTGATTGAAAATGAGATAAATAGGAGAAGAGCAGAATTAGAAACTCCATTGACTGAAGAGGAACTTGCAAAAACATGGAAAAACAAGCTTAAAATCTATGAAGAGATAGATAAATCGTTGGGAATAACTGATGAACCTGTTCTTAAAACTAAGAAAATAGATCACGAAACAGAAACAGATGAATAATTACTCAAAAGTTATAACAGATTTCATAGGCATTGGCGCCTTTAAAATAGTATGAGTAGTGATGCCAGAAGATGGGAATAGTGTGACCACCACCTCATCATATTTTTCCATAGACATATCTGATGGAAGCTTGAAAACTAAATAGGCATTATCTGAGTTTTCATTGATCGAGTTATAATCAA